>Ga0307514_10001519_pt1 | contig 27786 bp, 31 predicted proteins | sample 16_EM_MG_FD_203088 | JGI IMG/M metagenome (GOLD analysis project Ga0307514, IMG submission 203088) | Populus trichocarpa ectomycorrhiza microbial communities from riparian zone in the Pacific Northwest, United States - 16_EM | ecosystem: Host-associated > Plants > Roots > Unclassified | place... | reverse complement strand
CGCTAGTGACGATATCGCATCCGCCTCCTACAATTGAGCACCCACAGAGCATTAACAATTTTTGTGGAGGCTCAGAACGCTATACAGCAATGTACTGCATTGTGATGCTTCTAAATCAAGTTTTACCTGGTCAGTCTTTGCAATCTGTCCTTGTATACAACTTCACAAATATGCATGCAATGTCTTACAGATCTGATTTTATTGCTTGTAGCTGTATTCAGTATTTAACAACCCGCAGTCTACTATACTATAACGATACTTTCGGCAGTCTTTCGAGTCGGATTACCCAGCATTCTAAATTTCACCACCATGTCGGATTCACAATCTTTGAACACCTCTTTGCTCGAGGTTATGATCTCTTCCAAAAACGAACGTGTCTTTATTCGTGATTTGAGCGACCTTACTTTGCAAATCATCTTCGATGCGTGGTGGGCTTCACTGAATGTAGGCTCAAAGCGGCCGATTGCCTGGAATAATTCTAGACATGCGCCTTCGTGGCGATTCTATTTACACTGTGGAATGGAGGAGAACGGCAGCCCTGGCATCATATGTATCGTGTGTCATCAAGTTCTTCGCCATCCATCAGAACATGGGACCAGCTCAATGGGGAAACACTTACTGGCAAAAGCTCACACCGCAAAGTTAAACGAATTGACAGAGTCAGAGGTTACTGAATTGACTAGTTTGACGGTCGATGAAACAGCTTTGGCCATCCTGACGAGGCAAGGAAGTCGAGGAATCACAATAGTAAGTTCGCTGAGGCAAATCATATTCTACATCCAGGAAGTTACATATTGACCGGAATGACAGATAAAACGTTCCAAACTGGCAACTAAGGACTTTGAAACTTCCGAATTTCACCAAGACACGTGGAATCGCTACCTGATGTTAGGGTTTGTTTCGGCACATATTCCATGGAACGCGATATCAAATCTTGAGCTACGACGGTCATAGAAGGCATTACGCGATGACCTAGTGCTACCGTCCGCTACAACCCTTAGTAACATTTGCCGGAGAGAATATGCACTGACTGTGGATGCAATTAAGAAGCAATTGCCGATACGAAATAAAGTTAGTTTAGCTTTGGACGGATGGACATCTACAAACAAATTAGCCATAACATCAGTCATTGCTTACTATATGGATCGAAACTGGGCATTGCGTGAAGTTCAACTCGCGTTCGATGAGATTGATCGCCTGCTCTGTTCCTGTTTCGAAAGCTAATTAAGGATGATAGGTGAAGGGCCAACATACTGGAGCAAGGCTAGCCGTACATTTGAAGGACATGCTGGATCGTTTTGAGCTTACTGACGGCCGTTTGCTTGGTATTACAACTGATAATGCTTCCTCAAATTACTCGATGACACGCGAGCTGCAATCAACACTTGAGGCCTCTGGAATCGAGTGGCCAGCATTGAGGAACCACATACCATGCATAGCGCACGTCATACAGCTCGCTTTAGGTGCATTCATGAGCAGCCTCGGTGTAAAAGGCCGCACCAAGTCTTGGGAAGCCCATGAGCGCGATCAGCAATTTGGAGAGAATGAAAGCATAGACATTGGGAAGAGTCAAAGACTTCGAAAAGAGGGCAATGCTAGAATCAACAAGGTGTCGGCCATGAAACCAGGTTTAGCAAAGATAATTGAGAAAGTACGTATTTCATGATATTTTGAAAGTCCTGAAGCTGACCTTCATCTAGCAGAGAATGCTTGCTGTATTAATTACGCTAACACCTGGTCGCCGAAACGAGTTCATTGACTGTCAAAAAGCCAAAGTCCGCATTGCAGTACTTCCGATTATTGATGTGAAGACACGTTGGAACTCCACTCTGGAGTTGCTCGAGCGCGCCTACCGCTTACGGGAATTCACCCGTGAGTGGCTTCAAAACCCAAAATACAGCGAATACCGGCCGCTATTCACAACTCAAGACGAATGGACGATTGTCAAGTATGTCATGGAAGTATTGAGGCCATTTCGATATTGGACCCTTTGGATGTCGAAGAGGCATACAGTCACATTGCATCACATCATCACAGTGTACAATGACATGTTTGATCACATGGATGGCGTGATGCGAGCTTTGGCCAAGAAGAAGACTCAATGGAAGGAAGACTTGTTCTTTGCTGTGAAGTTAGCTCGACAGAAGCTTTCCAAATACTACGCCGAAGTCACTCCAACGACGGGCATGCTTCTGATTTCCGCGCACATCCTCGATCCTTTCCGGAAGTTGAGATCGTTTAGAAAGTGGGACAAGGGAATGGATATTAATCCTGAGGACGAGACATCCTACACTACACAATACCAAGAGGCCTTTCTGAAGTATGTGGAGAATGAATACTGCGCCAAACATCGACGTGTGCCGGTCAATAAACTCGAAACGGTACAGAACAGCAATTTCGTCCTCTCTGCAACGGCTTCAGGGTCCTATCAATCATCCTTTGATCCATATGATTCGTCCAGTGATAATGAGGAATACTTAACGCCTAACAATGTGGCTGAGACGACACCCGGACGTAGCGATCGTGCAGCCCGCTTATTGACTGCCGCCAGGCTCTATTTGAATTCGCCGCCTGAAGCACCAAAGAACTGGGGACAAATTAATCCAAATCTCAATGATTACCACTCCGACCGAATGGAGATTAGCAGTACATTTTGGATACCAGACATAACCGACTGGTGGCGACAACAGGAGGAAACGCACTCAAAGTACGCCGATCTATCCAATGTGGCGCGCGATATATTCTCTATCATACCTCATGGTGTCGGAGTGGAGGCCAGTTTTTCCCTTGGCCGAGATGTTATTGGCTGGAGGCAGTCAAAAACCACAGGCGAGACCCTTCGCGAAAAAGTTGTTGTAAGGCAGATTGCTCGAGCCAATAACGGGATTTTGGCCGGCACTGACCCGGAATTGGATACCACGAACACAGAAAACGACTCGGAAATGAAGAAAGAGGCGGAGGAACGGAAATTGCACAGAATGGCCAAGGTTCACGACTTTTTGGAGATGTGGCAGGGCAGCCAAAACCTTCGTGCTACCCAGAAGGAATCTCGAGCTCAAAACAAGCAGATGACCGCCGTAGAATACATTTCGGACACGGAAGAGATCGTCAAAGCATCCTGGTCACTCTTTCAACATGATGGTGCGGCTGCATTTACATTGTCAGAAAGATCACCTTTGCCACCAGCTTTGTCTGCAAAGGACCTCCCTGGAGGAAGAACTCAAATCTTAAATGTCCGCCGAATCCGGAGAATCAACCGTCATCCAGTAGAAAGCGATGATGATAGCGCACCTGAAAGCATTTCGGACACCGAAGATTGGCTTAACTGGAATGGCGACTTGGATAATCCAAATGACAGTGAAGAGGATTGCGCAGCGGCCGATGAATCCGATATAGAGCACAACAATGGCATCGAAGATCCGGAATGCCCAGAGCAGCAGGATGTGAGAGCCGCGCCAAATGTGCCCGGATTGGTTCGGCCGACACGGAAGTCAAAGAGGCAGGCTGAAAAGGTTTTAGTGACGGTCAATGCAGTTGAAACGCGGAGAAACAAAGGAGGGAAGAAAAAGTAGGACAGAATGCGTCAATGGTTCACCAGCTTTATGTAGCTTGACCGAGAGTTTCAGTTAGAGATGTATTATGGGCGAATGGTAAGAAGTAGCTTGTGAATATCGGTTCATAAATAGATGTATAGCAGGCGCAATTAATCTTTTGGCATGATACATCATTTTTAGTCGTGTGAGAGTGAACAGTGCAACATGATTACGCCGCTCGGCTTTGCCACAGGACCAAGGCTGAATCAAGCAGAAAGCCTACCGATAAAGTCAAATCAGGATGAAAGCACTTATGGACAGCAGCAAATGTTTAATGGACAATACATTAAAATGAGCGTCAACGGAGCGTCAACGATTTGTGGCCATGTAAATATGGTAATTCACCAGTGACTTGGCCGTTGATATGCATAACGGTCGTATTAGCAGCTTTTATTGGCAAAAGAGATTGCAACACGGTCACCGCCCCATTCTTAGCATAAGCGTCAACCGAGCGTCAACGATTTTTAGCTTTGCATCTTGAGTAAGTTATATTCCGATTGGTTGCAGACATCCATTTATAAGATATTGGCAGTCTTTACTGGCAAAAACAACTGCGATATGCTCCCTGCGGCATCCTGAAAATGAGCGTCAACGGAGCGTCAACGATTTTTAGCTTTGCATCTTGAGTAAGTTATGTTCCGATTGGTTGAGGACATCCATTTATGAGATATTGGCAGCCTTTACTGGCAAAAACAACAGCGACATGCTCCCTGCGGCATCCTGAAAATGAGCGTCAACGGAGCGTCAACAGTTTTAGGACTTGCATATTTCGTAATCAAGGCATCGCGCGGAACTTCGCATGCATAACCATATTATTGACCGCCTAGCTAGGCAAAAATACCATATATCGAAGGTGAAACACAAATACCAAATTAATCAATATTGCAAGCTGCTCAATAAGCAAAAGCACATTGTTGGTTGCTGTAAACGCGATTTTGATAAGATATCAATGACAACTTGCAAATTTAAGAGCCTTATATGAATCTATAGATCGACCCGCTGAAAACACGCCCAATTCTGACGGGTTGGGAGTTTACCATGGAACTGTATCCGAGTGGGCAGTTCGGGTTTATTGACGACCCGGACCGCCAATTTGGCAACGGTTCGGTTTGGACCCAGACCCGGACCCGAAGTGACGGTCCGGAACCGTTGCTAACACTAATTCGAACGCAAAAGATGAAGAGACACGCTCCCTGACCCATTCTGAAAATCACCATCAACCGAGCGTCAAGAATTTTTGGCCTTGCAGGATGGTTAATGAAAGCGTGAGATAGCCACTAATGTCTATATATGGAGTTTTGACTGGTTTTATGGGCTAAAACGTTTAGGATCACTGAGTTGCAGCATTGAAAATGAATTAAGTTGTGATTGTCCGGGATGCTGTCGCGGGAGGACCTCTTGCTTATCAGGCTAGAAAGGCTGCCAAAACCTTGTTAATAGATGTCTGCGATCATTTACCACCAAGATTACCCAAGATTCAAGACCAAAAATCATTATCACTTTGTTGACACTCATTGTCGAGATGGGGCAGGGAGAGTACAGCATTCCCTTTTGCCTAAAAAGGCGGCCAATACAATGATTATAGATAACAATGATTAATTTACATTTTAATAACCTGACTTACAGGACGAAAAATCATTGACACTCCGTTGACGCTTATTTTGCCACATGCATATCTGCATTATACAACCATTCACTTTGGTATAGATTATCAAGTACAGTGTTTTGACAGTCATTCTATCCTCTTCATGTATGTTTTCATTATCACTACATTGTTCTTTCATTGTGGATATAAATAAATCCTTTAAAATATACATTAAAGTGTCCCTCCCGTTCCTTTCAATCAATTCTCGTCTGCACCCTCAGATTCGCCCAACAGGCTGTTGTCATCTTCAAAATCGATGACAGCGGTATTTCCACGCAGCAGATAGTGTACTCAGCAAATCTGGAATAAAATCTTTATCACACGTACTATCCTTGGCAAATGCATTATAATTGAAAAACTGAGTGTTTGGAAGTGGAGAATGCATATACACACACCTGGATGGCATACCTTCTATATCATGACTGTGGTTCCCCTCAGCGTTACATGCTGGCGGAGGTGCCGTTCCAGGCGGAGATGGCCTTCTGGGCAGAGGTGCCGCCGGTTCTGGTAGAGGTGCAGCGGTTCCTTTGCGCCTCCAGTGTGTCTGCTGATTCTTTGCTGTACCATTTTGGCATGGAAGGCAGCCGGCCGTATGATTTTTGTAAACCATTGCCGGGTGTCTTTCCATCGCAGCCTTCACCTTCTGATGCCCCGGAAACTCAACTCCTCCCTACTTCTCTTCCAGGACTTCGGTGGGAGGTTTCTTAATTAGTTGTTGTATTTCCTCTATTGCAGCTCGTGAAAACCCGCCTTTGACCATTTTCACCATATTCAAGGCAAGGCGCATGTCGGGCTGTTCCAGCTGTACCCTACCTCCTTGCCTCGCCATAGTAGCAGACATGTAGAGAACCTACAAGAAATTTGTTGCTGCTTCTAAAACAAAGCTTCGGCCATTACCTCAAAGATATACGACTCCGTAGCCTCCCCTAGAGTCTGTAAAGCCTGTGTTGTCCACTATCGGGGACCTTTATCACGAAAGTCGTCCGTGAAAATCCCAGAGCTAACAACATCATGATGTTCCATTTCATGGACTGTGCAGACAAATGCCTGCGTCGACCATGGAGGTTTGCAATTGCAGGCAGCGATAAATTGGTCACGGAGCTCTCTACATACACCAGCTGTACATGTTATTGTTAGTTGACCGCCTTCTAAATCGATATGGAGCAACTCACATCCGATAGCATGCTACTGCCTATTATTACTGCGTCCGGGTTTACGTACTTTTATTAAATGTGCGTCCTGGGCCAGATTTTCGGTGGCTGCAATTGCAGTGTCGGGGTGGACTAACTGGTGTCTGTGTTAAAGCTGTGTCTCAGCCAGGGGTGCATTGGATGAAGCGCCAGTGATTCGGCTCGATTCGGATTGAATCACACCGGGCTGAGGTGTTTGTGGAGCCATTACGTGCTACTCTGGAAAAGGTGACAAAGATGATAACGAAAAGTGGGAAGTCCTATGCAATATATAGTAAGCTACAGGTCACAAGGGAATGACTGACTGTCAACTTGCACGTTCTACTCAAGATAAATCCTGCTGCATATCACTGCAAGTTAGAAGTGATTCCAACGGTCCCACGATTTGCAGTAAGTCGGCCCGATGATGTTTGTTTGTATGTTTGCAGGGATACATTGAAGTGAACAACAGCTGATATCTCGTGTTTGATAGATATAAAAACGAAATTTCTCAACGGAAAGGTCATCTGGTGATGTTTGCCTCAACACATAGCCGGGATCTTACATGAAACATACACTTAATATCATGTCATAACATACGAATTGTGTTACTATTGCAACTGAAATGACAGTCAAGATGCAGATTTTGCTTTGTTCGAGTTGATCGAACGTACGAACCTTGACATGAAAGACTCCGCTTGCCTCCATGTGATCCATATCTTGCAACATCCAACATCTCGCCCAACAACAAGGTCAACACACGATACAATGGTCAATGCTCTGAAAAAGATCTTTTCTCCACTTCCGGCGGGCAAATATGGCAAATCGACAAAGAAGTCCACACGTCGACGTCATCAAGCAAATCAAGGCAAGTGCCGCTTGGAGGCAGAAAGGGTCTGAGCACTGGGAGCATTGCGCAGCTTGCTATCTAAAAAGAAGCTTGCAGCGGAGAAAAGACAGAAAACGCACTTTTTAAGCGATGAAGAGAAAGAGAAATGGATCCAGCATTTTGTGGAGAGAGAGACCTCTGTGGCAAGAAAGCGAGGTCAAGACGCAGAGACAGCTATTATGCAAGATATGACGACTGCTGAAAACGGGGGCGCGACAACCGGAAAGCCCGAAACAATGTTTGAAGAGATGTTGAATACTATTGGAGACAGTCTGAGCGATCATGCAAGTTCCGATGATGAGCAGGATGGGGAAGACGAGGAAGATGATGAAGAAGATACAGAGCTCAGCAAGCTCAGTGATGATTATGAACCTGGCTGGGTGATGGGCACAATCACTAAAACGGTACAGCACCGCATAGAGGGTTTTCGGCAGACACAGATGAGACTCGATGATTTGACCCAACCGGGATGGGGGGATCCACCCAACTACTTTTGTGAGAGAAATATAAAGTATGGGACTGCCAAATTAAAGGTTCCGGTGGTTGTCAAGCCCCAAATAGACACGACTACTGCCCCACCATCCCCGACAACAGTTAGAGAGCATATGCAGACTCCGGCGATCGTCTGTAGACAATCGGAAATGCGGGCAGTGGCTTCTCGACCGGGAAGTAGTCAAATGAGGCTGGGTTTGGGGAAACCACAGTCACATTAATTCCTACCTATTATTTCACCCGGCACGGCGACCAATTCGATGCCCATTAAGAATGCAAAACCTCTTGAACCCGCAAGCGTTTGCGCTTGCATGAAGCATCCCTAGGTAATTACCATAGAGAAATCGGATACGGACGAAGATATGGTAACGGCTCCCACGTTGCCGGAGGTATAGATTGCCAAATATTTTGTTTTGGGACCTATTTTTTGGAAACGCAATGTATATACCTACTTTGCTCCGTGTCAGCTTTTTCCGGATTTGAGTTACCAAATTGTGAGACATGATATTTCATCAGAGTGTGTGCAAGGGTCAAACTGGCCATGCGAATGTTCTAGACTGCAAATCAGGTTGATAGACAGCCAGCAAACATGATATCGACTTGCCTGTTACAGTTACATTAGAAAGCAAAGCCTGTAATAGAGACAACATTTACTAACAAAATTTAATTCAGTGATGTCATATGAGTCATAGGAATAGTGGTCAGTGCGCAGTCCGAACCCGGATCAATGGCAGCCGTCATGCAGCATTAGTTCATTCAGCTAACTGCATAACTGTCGACTCAGGCCTGCTTCCCATGGTCAAGATTTTGAACATTGCACATGGTACGTCATGGAAATCGAGGAAAACGCGCTGGAAAAAGAAAGGTCAGGAAGTCAGGCTCTAAATGTCTGAAATTAGTTAATCGATCTGTATGCCGTAACTTACCGGCTGAAAGGGCCAAAACACGACTGAACTACATCATTTATCAGACTGATGATGTGAATAGTAGTGGCTCAGAAACTGAGAGGCCTCAATGCTTTAAGATACAAATAATTCTACCAAGAAACGGCTTATTGGCTGTCAATAATGATGATAGAACTTTCAAGCAAAATGATTGCGCACCGAATGACTGTTGGTATGTCTCTAAGGTGAGCATCAACGGAGCCTCAACGGAGCCTCAACGATTTTAGTTTGATCTTTTTGGCAATCAAAGGGTTGCATCATCACATCAATCCAAAGAGGAGTTATTGGCCGGCTTTAGATGTAAAACGGCAAGCGACATGCTCGTTGCCACATCCAAGAAATCAGCGTCAACGGAGCGTCACTGATTTCTGGTGTTGCATCTTGGATAATGACTAGGCTGCATGATAGCATCAAGCCATAACTGCAGTATTGGTCGCCTTTATGGGCAAAAGGGCCAACAAATATATCGCTACCACCTCCTAAAAATGAGCGTCAACCGAGCGTCAACAATTTTTGGTCTTGCATCATGGACAATTCAAGAGCCGTGCAACGGCATACACCCATAATTATAATATTGGCCGCCTTTCTAGGCAAAAATGCTAGTAACAATATCGCTACTACGTCCTAAAAATGAGCATCAATGGAGCATCAACGATTTTTGGGCTTGCATCTTGGATTATCAGACAGCAATGCAGCTGCGTTGGCCCATAACCGTACCATCGGCTACCTTTCTGGGCAAAACTGCTAGCGATGACATAGCAAGCGTCTCATCTTTGTATGCCATTGTATTCAACTTCACAAATATGCATGTGATGTCTCCCAGGTCTGACTTTTTTCTTGCTTGTAGCTCAAAAGTCTATATTCAAGAACCTGCATTCTACCTGACTATAACGTAGCCATTTACAGTCATCCAGATCGAATTATGCAGAGTTCAATTTCCTACTGTGATGTCAGATACAAAATCTCTAAATACCTCATTGCTTGAGGTTATGATATCTTCAAAAAACAAACATGTCTTTATTTGTGATTTAAGCGACCTTACTTTACAAATCATCTTCGATGCATCATGGGCTTCAATGAATGTAGACTCGAAGCGGTCTATGGCATGGAATATTTCTAGACATGCGCCTTTGTGGCGATTCTATCTACATTGCAGAATTGACGATACTGGCAGCTCCGGCATCATTTGTATTGTTTGTCATCATGATCTGCGCCATCCATCAGAACATGGGATGAGCGCAATGGGCAAACCCATGCTGGCAAAAGCGCATATCGCAAAGTTGAACGAATTGACATTGTCAGAGGTAACTGAATTGACTAGTTCAATGGTCGACGAAACAGCTTTGCCCATACTGAAGCGGCAAGGAAGTGGAGGTATTCCGATTGTGAGTTCGCAAAGGAAAATCAAATTTACCATTCAGGTTTTAAGTATACTTACTGAATTAACAGACAAAACACTCTAAACTGGCAGCAAAGGACATTCAAACTGCCGAATTTCACCAAGACACCTGGAATCAGTACCTCATGTTAGGTTTCGTTTCGGCACATAATCCATAGAACGCAATATCAAACCTCGAACTACAACGGTCATACAATGCATCACGCAGCGAGTTGCTGTTACTGTCAGCCAGCACCCTGAGTAATATTGGCCGGAGGGAATACACACTGACACTGGATGCAATTAAGAAGCAATTGCCGTCAAGAAACAAAGTTAGTTTAGCTTTGGACGGATGGACATTGATGAACAAATTAACAATAACGTCGGTCATTGTGTATTATATGGATTGAATTTGGGCTTTGCCAGAAGTACAACTGGCATTTGAAATGGTTGATAGCCCATTCTTTTCCAATTTCGAAACCTCGGTAAGGAATACAGGTCAAGGGTCAGCATACGGGAGTACGGCAAGCGGGACATTTGAAGGAAGTTCTTGATTGTTTCGAACTGACTGAGTGCCATTTACTTGGAATTACAACCGACAACACTTCCTCAAATTACGTGATGACTCGCCAACTACAAACTAGGCTTGAGGCCTCCGGAATCGAGTGGCCCGCATTGAGAAACAACGTACCATGCATGGCGCACGTCATGCAGCTTGCTTTGGGTGCATTCATGAGCAGTCTGGGTGTAAAAGGCCGCACCAAGTCTTTGGAAGCCCATGAGCGCGATCAGCAATTTGGAGAGAATGAAAGCACAGACATTGGGAAGAGTCAAAGACTTCAAAAAGAGGGCAATGCTAGAATCAACAAGCTGTCGGCCATGAGACCAGGTTGAGCAAAGATAATTGAGAAAGTATGTATTTCAACATAATATGAAAGTGCTGAAACTGACCTACATATAGCAGAGCATGGTTGCTGTATTGATTACGCTGACACCTGGAAGTCGAAACAAGTTTATTGACTGTCAAAACGCAAAAGTCCGGATCGCGGTACTACCCATTATGGATGTGAAGACACATTAGAACTCGACACTGGAGTTGCTCGAGCATGCTTACCGATTGTGTCAATTCACATGCGAGTGGCTTGAAAACCCACAATATAATGATTACCGGCCACTCTTCACAACTCAGGATATGTGGACTGTTGTCAAGTATGTGATGGAGGTTTGATGGCCATTCTGGTAGTGGACCCTGTGGATGTCGAAATGGCATACCGTTACTCTGGATCACGTCATCACTGTCTATAATGACATGTTTGATCACATGGATGGCGTAATGCGAGCATTGGCCAAGAAAAAGACACAATGGAAGGAAGACTTATTCTTTACTGTGAAGTGTACGGAGCAAAAGCTGTACAAATATTATACTGAAGTGACTCCAACGACTGGTATGCTCCTCATTTCGGCACATATCCTTCATCCTTTCTGGACATTGCAATCGTTTCGGAAGTGGGACAAGGGAATGGATATCACTCCTACAGATGAGACTTCTTATACTACCCAATACCAGGAGGCCGTTCTGAAGTATGTGGAGAATGGATACTGCACAAAACATAGACGTTTGCCGGTCACTAAGTCCGATGACCCACTGAACAACAATCTCATCTCCTTCGAAATGACTTCTAGATCTGGTCCATCTTCTTATGATCCATACGCTTTGTCCAGCGATGACAATGAATACTTAATGCCTACCAATGTGGCCAAAACGACACCCTGACGAAACGATCGTGCAGCATGTTTATTGACAGCCGCAAGGCTCTATTCGAATTCACCTACTGAATTCCCACAGCACTGGGGGCAAATTAATCCGAATCTCAATGATTACCACTCCAACCCAATGGAGATCAGAAGTACATTTTCGTTACCAGATATCACCGACTGGTGGCGGCAGCAAGAAGAAATGCACTCAAAGTACACCGATCTCTCCAATGTGGCAATCAACATATTCTCTATCATACCTCACTATGTCAGAGTGGAGGCCAGTTTTTCCCTTCGGCGAGATGTGATTGGGTGGAGGCAGTCAAAAACCACTGACGAGACTCTTCGCGAAAAAGTGGTAGTAAGGCGGTTCGCTCAAGCCAATAGCGCAGTACTGGCTGGCTACAACCCAGTATTGGATCCATATAGCACTGATAACGACATGGAAATGAAGTGAGAGGTGGAGGAAAAGAAGTTGCACAGAATGGTCAAGGTCCACGACTTTTTGGAGATGTGGTAGGGTAGCCAAACCCTACAAGCTACACAGAAGGAATCTCGCGCTCAACATAAACAGATGACTGCCGTAGGATACATTTCAGATACTGAGGAGATCGTCAAAACATCCTGGTCAAACTTTCATCTTGATGGTGCGGCTGCATTTAAATTGTCGGAAAAATCACCTGTACCACCAGCTTGTTCTCCAAAGGACCTCCCTGGCGGATGAACTCAAGTATTCAATATCCGCCGAATCAAACGAATCAACCGCCATCCTGCTGAAAGTGATTAGGATAGCTCACCTGAAAGCATTTCAGACACTGAAAATTGTCTTAACTGCAATGGGTACTTAGATAATCCAAACGACAGCAAAAATGACTGGGAGGCAGACAATGAATCAGATATGGAACTGCAAAACAGCAATGACGATTCAGAACCCCCGGAGGTGTGGAATGGGAGTGCAGCACTGAATATTCCTGGCATGATTCGGCCTATATGACGATAAAAGAAGACGGTTGAAAAGGCGTTGCTGACGGTCAATATAATGGAAACGAGGAGGAATAATGCGATCAAGAAATAGTAGGACAGAATGGGTCAATGTATTATCACCAAGTTTATTATGTAGTTTGAGCGAGAATTTTATTTAGTGAATTATTATGAAAGAATATTAACCAGTCGCAGGAGAATATTGGTTAATAAACAAACCTGTAGCAGGCAATATGCATTATTTGGCATAACATATAAATTTTAACTGGATGAGAGCGACCACTGCTGGAATATTACTGGGCTCGGCTTTGTCGTAGAGCCAAGTCCTGATCACGCTGAAAGGCATCCACAAAGTTCAAATATTTAAGATTGCAATAATTAATGGCAGCAGATCTTGACTTGACCGTACATTAAAATAAGTGTCAACGGAGTGTCAACAATTTTCAGTCTTGTAAGTACGGTAATTGAATGGTGATGTCTCAAAACTATCCATAACCAACATACTGGCGGCCTTTCTTGGCAAAAGAGTAAACGATACGATAACTGCCCCATGGTGAAAATGAGCTTCAACGGAGCGTCAACGATTTTTGTTTGTGCATCTTGGGTAACCTAAGTGCCGATTGGTTGCAGCCATTCATAAACAAGTTATTGGCTGCCATTCAAATCCAAAATAATAGTATCAGGCTCCCTGCCCCATCCTGAAAATGAGCGTCAACGGAATGTCAACAATGTTTAGTCTTGTAAGTACGGTAATTGAAGAGTGACCTGGTCACTGCTATCCATAACCGACGTAATGGCAGCCTTCCTTGGCAAAACTAAGTGGTGATTGGTTGCAGCCATTCATAAATGAGGTATTGGCTGCATTTCAAATTCAAACCATTACCGACAGGCTCCCTGTCTCATCTTGAAAATGAGTGTCAATGGAGTGTCAAGGATTATTGGTGTTGCATCTTGGGTAATCTAAGTGTCACAATGTGGTAATAATTCATAGACGAAGTCGTGGCAGCCTGTTCAATTGAAATAACGCATCACACATACGTTACCCCATCATGAAACTGAGCGTCAACGGAGCGTCAACAATATTTAGTCTTGCATATTGGGTAATCAATGCTTTGTGCGCATAGGTGTGCTCATAACAGAACTATTGACTGCCTCCATAGCCAAAAATGCAATGAATAGAAGACAAAACACGTATTCCAAAATAATCAATGTCGCAGATTACAAAACATCCAAAAAGAGATTATTTGCTGTCGAATACCTAATTTTAATAATGTACAATTATCCGACAGCAACAACAAGAGCATTATATAAATCTACAGATGGACCCGCTGGGCGACCCACTGACAACCCGCCCAATCCAGATGGGTTGGGAGATTTGTATTGATCCGTACCCGAATTGACGGTTCTGGTGTGTTGACAACCCGGACCACGAATTTGGCAATGGTTTGGTTCTGACCTGGACCCGGACCTGAAGAGATGGTGCAGAACCATTGCTAACACTAGACCTGACCTTAGCCAATGGACCGCTTTGAAAATGAATGATTTTGGATGGAAATCATGCCACAGGGTATGATCACGAGATCATATAAAGGGTGGTGGCCATTGAGAAGCAGTAGGAATCAGAAGACACACAGGTCGTGGGGTGGAACATAGCGGCCATGTCACAGGAGGACAAGGAGCAGGCTGAGAAACTCTGCAGAGAGCGAGTACAGGGAGGGCATACTTGTGAGTGGAGAGCACAGGCAACGATGTCAAGAGCAAACCAGAGGGGTGCCAGGAAGCACTGGGCAAGATACTCGACACCACTGTCAAGACAATAAGAATCTGCGCTCAGTCAAAAAGATTGTGAAATGGCAAGATCAAGGAGAGGAGGAGCCAACTGGGGAGAGAAATGAAGAGGAGGCGCAGATCTGCGGCGACATCCCAGGCCAAGGCTGAATTGTAGCAGTCGATTCGGAGAGCAAAAGATAGGATGTGGACTAACTCCCTAAACAATCCGAGGGGAGCCAAGGTCAGGAGAGCGGTGAAGTTTGCCAACCCGCGGGCAGGAGGGACTGTCAAGGCCCTGACAGGCAGGGATGGTATACAGGCAAATACGATCACCGAGAAGGAAGAGATGCTGAGATGAGAGTTTTTTTCCCCAATTGAGCACAACCAGTACTTTGAACTACCCCCGGTGGGGCAAGTGCACCATTCCGTCACTGGGCAAGCTGTCGAATGAGCCCTATTTGTGGAGTCAATCGGGAATGCCCCAGGCCCAGAAAAGCTCGCTTGTGGCACTGTACACCTACTCTGGAAGTGTGAGAAAAAGCGAATCATGGAAGTAGTAAAGTCAGTCGTCCGAACGGGCAGCCTCCCAGCCATGTGGAAGTGAGTGAGTGAGGTGGTAATCCGCAAGCCAGGAAAGGACGAATACATGAAACCCACGGGGTATCGCTCTATTTCTCTACTAACCTGCATGGGGAAAGTTGTTGAAAAAGTTGTTCCAGAGCTACTGGCTGAAGAGGCTGAGAGAAGAAGACTGCTTAGCGATGGCAATTATTGGAGCAGAACAAGGCAGCCCGCAATTGACCCGGCAGCAATCATGGTTGACAGAGGACACCCAGCCAGGACAGAGGGCCATATAGCTGGCGTACTCCTGATTGTCATCAAGGCAGCTTTCCCGAACATATGGAGGGGGAGACTGATCTCCACAAAGTGAGACACCAGGATGGATGGAGACCTCATACAATGGATGGCAAGTTTTCTCACAAACTGAACAATTGAAATGCTAATCGAGGGGAATGTTATCAAGAGACATCCAGGGAAGGCAGGTGTACCACAGTGCTCACCGGTGTGTCCGATCAACTTCGCAGCTTACACATCGGGGCGTATAAAATGGGTCGAAAAGAGGGTCGCAGGAGCCGAAGTCCTATGCTTCGTAGACGACGTTGGATGGGTGGCAACAGGGAACTCCATAACGGAGTCATCAGAAACCTTGAAGAGTATGCCAGAGTGAGCATCGACTGGGCAGAACGATGGGAGCTGAAGTTTGACACTGCAAATACCAAAGCAGTACACTTCTCCTGGAGACGAGGCCTCAGGAAACTCCTGCGTCTGATGCTAACAGCGAAGATAAAAGTGGGGAGCAGCTTCATCAAGTTTGACAGGAAAGCGACCAGGTACCTATGGGTCTGGATAGACGACCACCCAATGTTCAAGGATCATTACAACCGATGCATGAAGAAAGCCAGAGTCTCAGAAGCAGGACTCCGGTCATTCACAGAAACGCATTCAGTCCTACCAGCATGTGTGAGACCAGTACAGATAGCCTCCGTCCAGGCTATCACTCAGTACAGAAGTAGTGTTTGCAACGGGTCCAGGTTTGGACCATCAAAATGGTTCAGTTCGGTTCCAGAACAGTCCAAAAACCCGACCTGCATTCCTTCAGCGGGTTTTACCGGGACCGGACATACAAAGGTGGGTTTGTGACTTGGTTTGAACTCGACTGCAGTTCCAACTTTACGGTTCCTACAGTTTTGGCTCCAATTATGTATTTGAGTTCTGCTCATATTGTAACATAATCAATACATAGATTGGGCAATTTTAGCCACTCTTTCATCTCCCGCTTTTAGATTTGCGCTCTGACTGATATTTGTTCAGTGACTGTGAAATAAGCGCAAATTTATAGCGAAATTCGCGGGTTTTCGATAGCTACTCAACGCATATTGGTTGCATCTCATATCTATGAGAGGGAGGTGAAAGAGCGGCTAAAACTGCACAATCTACGTATTGATCATGTCACAATAGGATCAGAACTCAAACACTTAGTTGGGACGACACTTCTGGGCTTGCAAAGGCTTGGTTTTGAGGTGGAACCCAGCCCAAATGCAATGTTCTGGGTTTTTCCGGCAGTAAAACCGTTGCAATGGTTCGGTTCTAGTTCCAACCCTAACCCCGAACCATTCAAGCAAGTTGGAACAGTTGGTAACAGTGTACGGAAGCATGCTCCGGTGGGATCAGAAGGAAGGTAGCCAGCGAGATGATCTCCAGCTGCTCCTGAATTGACAAGCCAGGTCAACCCTGGACACATGGCCGACAACTCTGAGTGGTACGTTAATGAGTAACTCAGGGCTCACACCAGCAGTGGTGGCCCTCGATGTCAGACAACAACGGTTTGTATCAAGGATAACGAGGGCATGCAAAGATTCCAATGCGAAAGAGCTCTACAATTACCCAACACCTGGTGCACTGGTAGGCAGAGTGGCCGCAATAGAGCATGCGTGCAGCAGGAGAGCAGAGAGGATGTGCTGGCCAGATCATATGGAGCAGCCAGCGGTCAGGACCACTATACTGGAAGACGATGCTGCGGCCAAGAAAGCCGCTCAGCTATGGGCAAAAAGAAATGAACGCACGGCAGGATCTGGCATTTGGACGCAGTCGACGGATAGATCTCAAACGGACGATGGAAGAGTTGGAGCGGCAGCGGTGTGCTTAATTGGAGATGGCTTGAAGATCTTCTGCAGCTACATCGGCACCTGGCGAATGAAGGTTTTCAACACTAAACACAGGACAATCGGAGTCGCACCATGAAAGTCCATTGCATGAGCGGAGGCACTATGACATCAGCAAAAAACATTTCCGTCGGGGCGGAATGTCTGCATCAGAGTGGATGCACTTCATCCGAGCCATCAGAGACACCCCGGTGGCAGATTACTCTGCGCCCAGCGCCAATACCATGCGTCACGTTACATATTGCCCTCCAATCGTAGTTTCGCTGTTTCTTCTCGCTCTGTCAGTATACTATTGGAAACAAACACTGAGACGTTGTGGCAAACTGGGACCATATGTCGGAATGGGTTCTAGTCAAATTTTGGAGCAGCTGAGACCGCTACGCAGTTCTGCGGGAGACTTGGTGCCGTATACTTAAAGCAGTGGTTCATAGGGTTCCATAAGCACAAGGCATTTCGTCAATTATATTCGTCTTTGTTACAGTCACAAAATTCGCTACCTCATAACATGGCATGCATTATTTAAGTATCTCTATATATATACATACAGTCAATCTGGCCACATATGGTAGTCTAGCATAATCGGAGGAGGACCTGGAGACACAAATTGAGAGCTCCATGGAATTTGGGAGAAAGAACAGTTCTAGCTCGAGGAGCCTAGGAAGAAAGTGGGAAGATATGGTACTACCCGGCCATGAGAATCCACGCAATTGCCCGAATCCAGATGACATGAAAATGAGATGATGTCTATATACCCCAGGGTGTCCCAAATATGTACTCCCCGTCACTCAGTCCACGTCCATTACCCCTGTATCTGCATACACCAGCCGTCGCTCATTAACGATGTACTTGGAGGCCGTGATCGAGCAAGTTGAGAGATGTACTTGGAGGCCGAGATCGAGTGAACTCAGAGATACACACCTAGGCCATGATCGAGCGAGTTTGGAGATGCACTTGGAGGCCGAGATCGAGTGAACTCCGAGATGCACTTGGAGGCCATGATGGAGCCAGTTTGGAGATCCACTGGGAGGCCGTGATCGAGCGAGTTTGGAGATGGACTTTGAGGCCGTGATCGAGCAAGGTTGGAGATACAATTGGAGACCGAGATTGAGTGAACTCAGAGATGCACTGGCAGGCCGTGATTGAGCAAGTTTGAAGATGCACTTGCAGGCTATAATCGAGCGAGATTGGAGGAGTACTTTTGGAGCGGGAAACTGGCTGGGAGCGGGAGACTGTCGATCTTGGGATGATGCTGTACTTGATGTATGCTGAACTCGGTGTTAAGCCATGATCCTGGCATGGAGAGATAGAGAGGGATGACTTAACTTTGTGTTTTTAGGTGATGGTAGAGTTGAGCACGAGAAAGAGAGAGATCAGAGGAGATGGGGGAAATCATCATGAGAAACTGGGGCTTAAGAGAATTTTGTGTGCGAGTCAATTTACCATCCCCGATACGGCCGGTACGAGTCCCGATCCGGCGGGTAATAACACCAATACAAGGTCTTCTAAACCCAATCAGACAAGTTGTACCCCTGATTTCTCAGGTCGGCTCGTGGCCTCCATATCGTTCTCATCTTCATCCCCCATCTCTCTCCTTCTTGTCCACAACTCTACCATCATTGCAAGAACACAAAGTTAAGTCATCCCTCGCTATCTCTCCATGCCATCATCATGAGTTAACACCGAGTGCAGCACACGCCGAGTGCAACATACACAGAGTACAGCATACACCTAGGATTGTCTGTCGACCCTTCATTGTCTCGATTTCGAGTTGACCCCTGAATGTAGCTTCAGCTTCCGGTGTACCTCCCTACAGATTGACTACCACCAGCCAGTTCTCCATATAAGCTTCAAAGGTAAAGTCACCTCGTCACATTCCCAGAGTTTCAAGTTAACTAACCGATGAATAGAGTCTCAGCCCCAGGTGCTCCTCCCATCGACTCCCTCTAGATCGACCACCTCCAAGTACTGCTCTAATCTCCCTCGATCATAGCCTGCTGCAAGTGCATGTCTAAACTCTCTCGATCACAGCTCGGAGTGCATCAGTGAGTTCACTCTATCTCGGCCTCCAAGTGCATGTCCAAACTCGATTGATCATGGCCTCCCAGTGCATCTCTGAGTTCGCCCAATCTTGGTCCCCAATTGCATCTCCAAACTTGCTCGATCACGGCCTCAAAGTGCATCTCCAAACTCGCTCAATCACAGCCTCCCAGTGCATCTCCAAACTCGCTCTATCACGGCCTCCAAGTGCACCCCGGAGTTCACTCAATCTCGGCCTCCTAGTGAATCTTCAAACTCACTCTATCACGGCCTCCAAGTGCATCTCTGAGTTCACTCGATCTCGGCCTCCAAGTGCATCTCCAAACTCGCTCGAGCACGGCCTCCCAGTTCATCTCTGAGTTCACTCAATCTCAGTCTCCGATTGCATCTCCAAACTCACTCGATCACAGACTCAAAGTATATCTCTGAGTTCACTGGATCGCCATCTTCAGGTGCACCTCGAATTGCTCTCAACCAACGCCTGCTGCCAGTCCAGATATACCGTGTGTAGATCGGTAGCTATATAGATACATAGATACATTGATGTGAATACAAACTCTGATTTCCTGGCACACCAGCAGCATTCCCAAAGAAGATGTTTTTCCAGGACTGCTCTACAGTGATTCAACGTGCTCCCAGGTGCTCCCAGGTGAATCTGAAGGCCACAACATCAGTTCAGTAAACTGGGACCCGTCGCCTGGGCGACGGACAGCGTTTAATTCTCTGTCAGAGAGTACGAGGTTCAGTCAGAGCTGTCCGAGCCGTTCTCAACACCCGGGTGTTTCTGACAGAAAATAGAGTTGTTGCTGATGGAGCACACAGAGTCATAACAGTGGCAGTGTCTTGTGATTCGCTGGTGGCCATCAGACAGACAGCACAGCTGGACCCAGGACCAGGGCAGCATCAAGAAAGAGCAATCAACTAGCAAGCAAGGGCCCTCCACCTCCACGGCATCGAAGCTGCAATCCACTGGATCCCGGGTCACTTGGGCGTCCACGGGAACCAAGAGGCGGAGTGCCTTGCAAACAAAGCACAAGAAGACCGAACCTACACTGTATGTGAGCCATTGTACATCTCCCCCGCGAATAGAGCAAGGTGGATCTCCGAAGGGAGGATGGCAGCGAAGGCGATGTGGAATGCCCACAAGTGCTCCAACCACTACGGATATAGACTAATGGGCAAAGCTGGTAGCAAGAGATCCATCCCAATGACAAGCGTGAGATCATTCGCAACAAGGTTCTGCAGACTCAAGAATGGGCATGTGCTGGTTGGTGTATACCTAAATCAGTTTGGACACCGAGAGGACGACTAGTGCTGGTGATGAGAAACCAGAACGCTGCAGCCGCGGGAGCATCCCATCGGCCGCTGCAGCTGGTGGGTAGAACAGCAGACAGAGATCTGAAAAGCGGTGGGAAAGGCCACAGGATGGAAGGTGGGAAAATGCTGGCATTTGCATATCTCTGAGCTTTTCTCCATGCGAGGATGCGATCAAATGGTAATGGACTTCCTGCCAGCGACTGACATTGAGAAGTTCCCGCCAAAACTAACGGAGTAGCTCTGGCAGCAGGAGCAAGGGAAGTGTTAAAGGTGTTTCGACTGGGGGTGGTCTATCTCTCGTTTCGTCAATCTCTCTGGTCTCTGTTTGTTTCCTTGTGTTTCTTTCTTTCTCTCCAATCGTATGCACTTGATTGATTTGCCTTCGTCACAGAGGACGATGGGTAGCAGGTGGAAGCTCCGCCATCTGGCCGGCTCGCCCAGAGGCGGAGGGGGGGCTTTTGGTTCTGTCATACTCTAATTAGAGTGAATACAGTATGAATAAAACAAAACAAAAAACAGCATTCCTATAAGTGGTATATTATGTATGGTCATTTTTCCTGATACAGTAAGTAGAAGAGATATTTGTCTTAGCTTACCTATCTGAGAAATTCCAGACAGGTATCCATTCTATGCATCACATTGTCTTTGCACTGAAATTATGTAGAGATTTTATAACAGGCAACAAATCACAGTCGGTTGTCTATACTAGCTTGACTTTCTCAAGTTTCTTTTTACTAAATATCAATCTCTCACAGCGGTCGGGTAACTGCCGGCATAAACCTCACCTTTTTTCATTCAGTAATTTTACGAAAGTACATTACACATTTTTGGTGGCTGCAGATAGGCCTTGCAGGAATTAGACCATTATTACTCCACTCTTCCGTGGGCAAATTCCTATTTCAGTATTTACCATATATTGCATTTTACGACTTCCATAATTCACAGTTCATGACCGATTTTGCTTGTTCCTACACAATGAACTCAAAACAAAACGTCGTTATCATAGGGTGGGCGCCCCTCGGAGGTACGTTTCCGCCTCGATTAGCTGATCTTAGGGATTTCCAGCGCTGGTGTCGTTGGCCTCACCACTGCCCTCACTCTTCTCCGCCAGGGTAACTTCAACATCACAATTATATCGAAGCATATGCCCGGAGATTACGATATTGAATATACCTCTCCGTGGGCGGGAGCAAACTGGTGGCCGGTATCAGCAGCGGGGACACGAGAGCAAGAATGGGATAAGATAACTTTCTACGAGCTTTGGAAATTGGCCAAAAGCGTGCCTGCGGCGGGAATACACGTCCAGAACTCTCTCATCTATCGACGTAAGCAGGATCAAGATACAGTCATAACAGAATGGCAAGAGACACTACTTTCTTCCGATCCCTGGTTTAAGGACTTGGTACCTGATTTCCGCACCCTCCAGAAGCACGAATTGCCAAAAACGGTTGACAGTGGCACTACTTTTAAGTCAGTATGCATAAACGTCTCTATATTCATGCCGTATTTGGTCTCACTGTGTCTGGAACATGGCGCTATTTTCAAGAGGGCTACAGTGGGTCATATTTGTGAAGCTGCGGATTTGCACGCCTCAGGTAAAAAAGCGGATGTGGTGGTCAACTGTACTGGTCTGATGGCGCGGAAACTTGGAGGTGTAATGGACGAGAAGGTCATCCCTGCTCGGGGGCAAATTGTCGTGGTTCGAAACGAAATTCCAGCCATGGTCACCATCTCTGGCTGCGACGATGGACCGGACGAGCTCGTATACCTGATGATGCGACCTGCTGGTATATCTTCACTCACACAAGTTACATGGATACTACTTACGTTTGCTATAGGTGGAGGAACCGTGATTGGCGGCAGCTATCAAAAGGGCAACTGGGAGTCCCAGCCGGATCCCAATTTAACACAGAGGATTCTGGAACGTGCTGTTGAACTTGTTCCGGAGTTAGTAAAGCCCGGTCAAGGCCCTGAAGGATTGGATGTTATACGTAGCTATGCCGGACTGAGACCGCTGAGGATTGGAGGTGTGAGACTGGAGACCGAGGTTATTGATGGGATCGATATCGTGCATAATTACGGTGCTGGTGGATTTGGATGTATGCCCTTCCCTTTTTATTGGGATCTGCAGGACGCTTACAGTTATTTTCGATTTAGTTCAAGCGAGTTATGGTATGGCTGAATACGCTGCAAAACTAGTTGACAAAGCCACCAGTGCTAAAGTAAAGTTGGAGGATTTATTCTGAAAAAATACTGACAATTATTATTCGTAATCTTCATCACGCGTTTTCTCGTGCCTAGCCTCCTGCGGTTTAGTCGCAAGTTTCTTGCTCTGCAGGAGTTTGGAACTAACCATATCCGAAATGGGGAGGTGGGCAACCACTCACAAAAGTCAGATTTCTAACATGATTTCACTTTAGAGATGATGAATAGATGTTTGTAGAGAACCCAGAAAGACTCGTGCATTATTCATGAGGGCTGAGGGTAAGATTACAGAAGATTACGGCTATGGCATCGGGGATGATGTGGGTTAGGGTTCGCCACCAAGTAACTGCGCGATTCCTCCGCAACTCCGCGATTCCTCCATATCGTCGTATGAACCCCATCGGCCTCAGATATGCAGAACGGAAAGAGATATGTAAAGGTAAAGCGGAGTGCCGTGCAACCATGACAACAGTGGTATATAACACAAACCGGAAGAGAAGGAATCCAATACACCAAGAAAGGAAGTACTCAAAACAGAAAGATCACAAAGCCCGAGTCCAAATTTTACGCCTGCCCCATACAGAAAGGAACAGTTGATAGCATTCTAACCGACCATATCCCTCATGAAGTTGGAGTTGCCCGCTGGAGGCCGAGAGAAAGCACGACGTGAACTTGGAGCCGAATCAGAAGTCCTGCGGGCGACGAACATGGCACGGTATATAGGGATCATCGCGTTAGACGCAGGCGGGGCAACGGACTTGGCACGAGGCTGCAGAGCACGTGTACCTGCACGGGAGGGGGTTTGCGGAATACCACTCAACACAGAAGAGGTACTGCCACAGATGGTAGCACCGAGTCCTGTCAATGTGGTAGGGTTCAAACCGCCTTGCTGGGTACATTCTACATGAACAGGAGCAAAAGTACGGCCACGGAGCATCATGGCCAGATCGCGACGAGTATTGCTCAACATGGTAGACTCTTATCTGTATTGGGCGCTCTGAGCCTCGGCTCCTCCGGGGGAAGTCAAAGCTGCAGCCATGGTAGTGTCAACCTCCTCAATGAGTTCCAAAGCATTGGCTTTCTTCTGGAGTTTGGCTGTGAAAGCATCGCAGAGCTCGACATGGCCACGGAGAAGGTGAATCAAATCATGAACTAGTACGAATGGGGCAATCTTGCTGATTTCGATAGCGTGGTTCATGATATAGGTAGGGTCTTGCACGAGAATCGCATAGTGCATGAGCAATCATTTCATTGGTATTCTGATCGGAGGTGCACAATTCCTGTAAACCCGCAATAATTCCGCATAATAATGCATCGCTTGATCGGGCACAGTTCATGTGAATACTGGCCAGAGGGTGGTCATCATCATCCTCACACATATGGTGGATCTTAATCCTCTCATCGATGACGAACAAATCCTCCTCTTCCGCAATGCGTGCTGTGCCATAGCGATTGCAGTTGCTACCGTTCTTGATTTCAGCGAGAGCATTGTTGCCATTGTCACGTATGAGTTCAACCTGACTGTCTCCGCGGAGCGTGTCAAGTAACTGATCAACAGCCTGGTTGTCGGTCTTGTACGAAGAAGCAAACACGTCCTTATCTTCGTCCATGTCTACCGTAGTCGGTTCATCCATTGTGAGCGTAGCAACGGCCATGCTCTTGTACACTGCTATAACGTCGTCAGCAAATCGCTCGAGCAGTGCAAGCATCTCAGCATTGTCTCAACACATCGCATAGTGATGCAGATGGGAGACCGAGTGATGCAGATGGGAGACCGAGTGATGCAGATGGGAGCCGAGTCCGGGCGATATCTCGCATTTCACCAGTGGACGTGGGCGCAAGATGGGGCCAATATCTGATGTCGCAGTGGATACTGAGGTACTACAGGTCGAAAATGTGATTCTTGGCAATGAGATCTCGCTGGGACTTGGGGCTGGTGTGGAGAACAGTAATAAACTGGTAGATTAGCTCATAGCTGCTCAACTCAAACGAGTTGTAGACCTCATGTCAGTTGGGGATGGTTTACGAGTTGTGGCTATCCCAGTACCGGGGCAGATCGTATCGCGGAGAGGTGCCCAGAATCCGCGAAGGTCGTCAGGGCTCAATTCGACTTCCACCTTGAACATGCTGCCATCAAGCTTTGGTACGCCACTCTTTTCAAAGCAAGCTTTGGTGACTTCAATCGCCCAAATTGTGTAACCTCGGAGGTGTCAAGCAAGCCATGGGCGACAACTTTGTGGTTCTGGCAAATGACTATCTGCATCTTGTTGAACAGCTTCCTGACATACTTATCTTCCATCTCGGTCTTGACGACGAACTTGTCGAGGGGCTGCATAAGGGGAACTATCGTGGTAATGTCCTTGTCAGTTGCCAGGTTAAAGCGGATGAAGGTGTATGCGAGAAAGAATCGCACCTTCCTCTCCCACTCTTCGTGAGTCTATCTTAGTTAGTATCTGGGCTGCGAATTATGAGTAGTAACTGCCTTTGATGTTGCGGATCTGGTTGAGAAGGTCGGCAGAGGGCAGAGCCGCAAGATAATCAGTGGTCATGGGGCAACAACTGGAGGGTTGTCGGGGATGTGTTCCGCCATATGTGATCATTTGGCATTAGGAGATGGTGAGATGGTGTAGAGCTTGTGTTTGGAGGGCATTAGTGATTGATGGGAAGGTAGAGGAGACGTGTTGAGTTGGTGTAGGCTGATGACTCGAAGTGCTGGTACAACTGCGATGTGACTTTAGCCACATCTTTGACGTCAACGCGTCTACATCCTCAAATCAAATTCACATCACCACACCCACCCTACATCTCTAACGTTTTTGAAGTATTAGGTATGGAGTTCATATCCATTGAACAGCCTTTGGAGAAAATGTTGGAGCGTTTTGAGTGTGGCTTGTCGATTGCAGAAGTTCTCCGTTAATTGTGTTGCTAATCATGAACTGACTGATATCGATGAGTAGACAACATACCAAGCGTTGGCCAGCTACTGGAGAATGTCTACAGTCTCAATTGGTGGTAGTTACCATATCCTATCGATGACGCATTCTTCAAGAGGGTAGAAGGTTAGGCCGGCACTCGGGGTGACACTGGGCGGTGAAGAGGACGAGGTCATGCTCAAGTATAATGCATCTCCAGTGGCCCAAATCATGGACATATTGGTTGATCTAGCCTCGTAGCAGACGGATTCATCGTCCGGTATCTTTACCGCACAAGAGGGATGCTCAGTAGCCTACCGACAGCTTGCGATTGATTCCTTGAAGCGCCAAGTTTGTCAATGTATTGACCGGAACCGGACCGGAAGTTTTTAGAAGCTGGTTTTAGTATTTGAGATGCCATTCTGGCACAGAGTGAGGGTCCGGGGGTTGGAACTTAGTATACTACATGATTGCTGTGCAGCCGTATATACGCTGACTGGATGAGATATGCTGGTGATAACAGCAACTAGTGATGGGAAAAGCTTCAGCTATCAGTCTGCATTCATGGCTCATCCTGATAGAATCATAATTGTTATATCCAAGTGGATTAGTAAACTGGAAGATCAAGTGTAGACGGCTACTGATCTGGAAATCAAAACTATAGCCCTGTACTCATTAACTACAAGTAATGATTCTGGAATTATTTATCAGTTTCCATGCAGAGACTACATACTGATATTAATGAGTTCAGAGTTTATGGACAGTACTATGGACTTTCTTATTTGAATAGGGAAAATAGAGTTTTACAAAAACTGTATTCTTCTCTTTGATAATAAGTACAAGTGTATTGTACACAGTTAGCCTTCTGCATTAAATATTGAAAGTTAGATGTATTTGAATATTATTTTCAAAGTAAAATTTACACATTTGTAATTGTATTAGAATTATATATTTTGGTCTATGGTAAATATTACAAATATCTAATCATTAGCAAACAATATGTATATAATTGCTAAATCTGAAAGCAGATTATAGTATCAAGTGGTTTTAAGACAGATTGAAGCAAGCTAGTTATAGATTTATATGTGTATGGAAGTCCTGGCTATAATCTAAACAATATCTGTAGTTATTAAGTCTAAAAGTAAGCATAAGTCATATAAGGTTATTCTCAAATTGTATTGTAATCTTTGAAACCTTTACCTGGGTGATTGCAGATTCCAACAGTAACCAAAATCAGTTAGCACCCATTATTTAATAATATTGGACATTTGTATGTAGTTTGAACATGTATAAGTAAAGTGATTTGCCTGTATATATAATCAATACCAATGTTAACTGAATATAGAAGTTACTGAAATGTGGCTAACAGGTTACATGGTAAGAATAGATTATAATACTTTAAAATATTGTTTTTAGATAACTACTAGTAGCTATTATAAACAACAAGTGGAAACTGTCTGTTGTACAATGTGAGTTTTATATTGTGTATTTATATTGGCAAAGACTTAGAACTTTATGGAAACAAAGAGCAGCTTCGGATTGTAAATACCATTCACAGTTAGATGTAAAGATTCAACCTCAGTATATCATTGGGAGTTCATTATCTCTAAATTGGTTATACGATTTCAGTTTATTTGCAACTTTCCTTCACATTCATGTGCAATATACAATATAGTTCAGAAACTATATATGAACTATTCAAAGACTACAGAAAATGTTACGTTGGCTTTGAACAAGGTTGAAACACTTGCAGGCCTTCAAACATCTAATTCAAGATTTACCCGATACACCAAATGAGAGTCAAGTTACTACTACCAGTACCTATTATTGAGGATTTATGTAAGGGCGTGTACGCCGGCGCTCGGCAGTATATGGATATAGTATGGTATACGGTTGCACACGGGCGCGAGTGAGATCAGGTGTAGAAGTAAGTGGTAAGATATTCGGTACGGAGCTAAGTCTCCGTCGCGATGTCA
>Ga0307514_10001518_pt1 | contig 27794 bp, 33 predicted proteins | sample 16_EM_MG_FD_203088 | JGI IMG/M metagenome (GOLD analysis project Ga0307514, IMG submission 203088) | Populus trichocarpa ectomycorrhiza microbial communities from riparian zone in the Pacific Northwest, United States - 16_EM | ecosystem: Host-associated > Plants > Roots > Unclassified | place... | reverse complement strand
AATATCAAAGAGGGCATATCTTTACCCCTCAGCCAGAGCTGGAGTCATGGGCAATTTTCAGTACACCTTGAGAAGGGAAAGTAGCTGAGATGGTGGCTTTGCCAGCAGGAAAGCCCAGCCAGAAATACCAAATCTCCACCCAGACTTTGCTAAGCATGTTCAAAATGCAAGTAACTGTGGTGTCTCAATAATGAAAGGCATCATTTTGTGGAATTCAATCACCTGTAAAGGAGAAAGGTGGGTAGTGGTGCATAGACATGGGGTGGGTTGCCAGTTCAGAGAGCGAATTTTGGTGGGGCAGTAACACTTACAATGTCACATCACATATAATTTACAATTCACTTTCACAGAAAGTTTTATTTGCTACTAAAGAAGACTTGATAAAAAGGACGGCCTCTGATGACCATTTTTGGACGTGTGGTGAGGTGGTTGCGTGGGCGGCTCGTATGGGCCGGGAACCGTTACGATCCAGGGGATAAGCTCCCAAAACCTTTTTCACACATACCACCTACCAATTTCCGAGCACAACAATGCTAGAGTGCCCTAGGACCCGGACTATGTTAGCATCCACGCATCTGTTAGAAACCCCCCCTTCATGCATACTAATAATCCGCTTAAATCCTAGATCCTTTGGCTACGGCACAAGTGGCTGTTTATAACATTCACCTAGATGTCATCAAGCCTGCATACATCAGTCCCGCACTTCTTAACCCCGGGCTACAACCCCTTCTCAAGGATGCTTATCAGCCATGTTCGCCGCCTAGATGTCAGTTCCGGCGCCAAAGTCAAGAATCCGCTGTGATGAATCGCAAATTGGGGCTTTGTAGAGCTGGCGGCCTAAGAGCATGAAGAGGATTTCATGGTGAATCTTGCTCAGTCTCATCTGTGAGGTGTAGGTTGTTTTTGGACTCCAGTAGGTGTAAACACAGACCTGGGTGGAATAAAACTGTTCTGGACAATATATTCATTTACGGACGAGGATAAGCTGATAGTACTTGCATCGTATGCAGAGGGAGTGTAAGACTCTTGCTCCAGGTCTCGTAGCTACAATAGGAGCGGTTTCAGTTCGGTATAAACACTCCCGGAGATGGCGGGATATCACAACTTGGTCGACTTCAATCATGTGCTACATTGAAACTACGTCAGTTATACAATTCCAGTAGCCACCACTAGGTATTATGTCGCGAAGTAAGGTCGTCACTCCGCATAACGATGTATCGCTTTGTAGTTCTGCGTCTAATCTGCAGAGGGTAGCTACGTTTTCGAGTGAGTGGGATATGTGCCTTCTACTACTTTAGCTTTGCCCACTAGGCAAAGCTTGCTTTCGACAACATAAATAAGTAAAAGCATATCCGCCGCGTAACCTATCTTACCCGCAGGATCATAGCTAACCTCGCTCTGTTTTATGTAGGCGGACTTTTACGGGTTGTAGTTTACTCTATTAGACGGACTACCCGCATCTGAAGACCTCCGAATTTCGGTAGGATTGTACGCGTAACTTGCTATAGCACATCTAGCTACAATCGCCTCACAACTATCACTCGGCCCCTGTTAAGGCTACGTTACACAAAACAGTATACTCTTTCCTTTGGTGTGCTTTCGAACCCGAGGGCGCATCTCTATCAGCAGCGGCAACTTAAAACCCATCAAAAGTTCCATCACCAGAGGTTTTACGAATATCACTTTAGATCCCATCAAGTAGTCTCATCGGGGTGACCCTTCTTAAGTCTCCACGTAACTAAAGATCAAAACGAACACTGCAAAAGCTACAGTACCGAGGATTCCCGCATGGTCACCCACTGCAGTACTAACCCGGCGATATCATGCTTAAATATGGCTGAGCGGACGGGAAGCCGTGTTTTCATGATTCTATGACCGTAGTTGTGAGTTGCCTAACTTTGACTGATCTGTATGTCTGTACTATAGTAGGATTAGTAGAGTAGGATCTCTAGCTCGAGGATTGCAAGGGTAGTATTGGTATCGCTGGTTGAACGAGATCGTATAATCTTCATTTCCATAGTTACTACTTTGTTCATTCAAGCTGGCGTGGTTGCCCGTTATAAATAAAGTACCAGTTGTCTTGTGCCCAGCCTCCAGTGGTGTTTGCCACTCGTACCTTGTTTATCGTTTGGGGACGAGACAAAAGCACTAGAATATTTGGTCTAAAAGCTGCACAATTAAATGGTAGCTCACGGAGGGCATCCAACAAGTAAATCAATGACGTGTCGATTGAAGGAAATTATTTATTGAAGTCACCACAAGAGGTAATCCGAAAGCGCCTACTTCAAACCCCATAATATAGGGGAAAGAACCTTTTAAACTAAACCTCAACATACGTCAAGGGGATTGATGTTGGCTATCTTTATACCTCCGATTGCTACGGTAGAACGGAAATTAGAATTGGTGTACCTCATCACAGCTTCAACTCATGGATCCATAGACAGTCTTAGAGTTCCGCAGCTCCACTCCTCTTTAATCCTCTTGCGTCTCTCTAAGGAGCGAGGGGCGAGACTTCACGCAGTAGCAGCTGTGGTTGCATTCCTGAGGGTGAAACTCTGTGACCCACTTCAATTCTCCGCGATGCATCTGTGCGCAGAATGAACGCCCTTCCGCACTTTATTGCCGTGATGAGCTGGATTGGCCTGAAATGTAAGACACAGAGGAACCACGGTCTGTTAAGACGAGATGGAAGTTGGAGAACTAATGACGGATATTCGGAAACACATTTCGGCATCGAATAGCACACGAGGAGAACAGATCGCCCTCAGTATCGATAAATTCCGTGGATAGCCTCATTCTACACGGTAATATATGAAGGCTATGGTTCAAAATCAACTTACCCAGCAGGCACACGTCCTTCTCTTACCCCCTGCCACCGAGCCCTATTGTTTGCACTCTAAACACATTACAGTCTGTTAAATCAAAGGAGGTTCTCCCGTCCACAATACGCAATAGAATTGTAAGCCTTAATCGAGTGATGAGCCACGATGGCAATAATAATAATTTTGCCATTAGTCTAACAACGGAGATATTACAACTTCAGCGTGATCCTTGAAACTGGGTTGTATTTGTTCTGCGACCGCTGTTATTTGAACAATTCTCTGACTGTAAGAATGGTATCCGTAGGCGAGGGAATGCTAAAGGAGCACGAGGCATACTACCAATCTAAAATGTCTGAACTACCATTGTGGCTTGATGCAGCTCCACACAGCCAGCCACTTTCACGCGCTCTTCCGCTGTGCTAAATATCTATCAGCGCATGTGCCACGCAGAAGCCGATAAATACCCTATGTATGTGAACATTACGGCAGAACATTTTGTGGAGGTTGTTAATGTAAAGGGGGTCCTCGCTACACCTGAGTCCATGTAATTTGAAGAATTGTCTAATTCCCGCTCTCAGGCCAGTTGATGTTTTTATACTGCAGAATGTGACTTGATGCTGATGGTTCCTAGAATTCCTCGGTGCCAATATAAAGCGAGCGTTTTTCGGACGGCTAATAAGGGGGTTTAATTGTTCTGCCGTCCACCAGAAGTGTATGAATAACATGTGTCGCCAATGCAAACCCTATTAGTCACGAGGTCCTCAAGGCCATTATCCGATTGCATCTCATCCTGTCCACGAGGGATCAATCGACCGCTAATCATAAATGGTCAATCCAGACGCCTCTTCGAACGATTCTTATGTTATGCACTCTAAAGACTAATATTATGAATTACGAATTTAGTGTCACTAACACTAACGAAGAGAGTAAGAAAAAACAAACACCCCACTACCACTCCTAACAAGACCAGTACCGCCTCTAAGCCATACACTCGCCCGGTCCTCCCTGCAACTCCGCCGGGCCGCCGGTCCCAAGTGAGAAGCCCCCCTTGCCAAAGGGACATAGTGTAGTCGGCGGGCCGGTATTCGGCGGAGACCCAGTGCCATAGAAACAGAAGCCGGGGCCGAGAAAGGCCCAGCCGACACAGCCTGGGGCAGCATAGCAGGCTGCGCAGCACTGGACGGGGTTTTGTGCGTTATAACCTTGGAGTGAGCCGGGGGGGGCAACGGCGATACCGGAGACGCCGGAGGTTGCCATTGCGCAGACGGTGACGGTTGTGGTGGTTGTGGTTTTTTCGGTTTGGGTTGTGAGAATGGTGGTAGTGGTGGTGGTGGAGGGCGTGGAGGTGGCTGTTGTGGTGGTAGTGGTGGTGGTGGCGCCGCTGCCCCGCGTTGTGCGTGTCCTGGTGTATGTGTATGTCACGGTGGTTGTAGGCCGGGGGAGCAGGTTATAGCACGCAGATGAGATCTGGGGGGGTCGGTAACCACGGAGGTACGCCGGAAGCGCTACGGCGCGGCGGCGGGCTGCACCGGCGGTGGATGGGATGGTGAGAGTGCTTGTTTCGGTCTGGGTTGAGGTTATGGTCGTGGTAGCAACCGTGCTTGTGGTTTCGACGATGGCTGACAGCATGTGGATATCAGCACATCAGTAGCAAGTAAATAGGCTGCAACATGACCGAGATGGTGGGAGGAAGGGTGGGCTCACAGGTTACAGTAGTATCTGCCACTTGCGTTGTGGTTCTCTTGACTGTCGCGGTGGATGGGCGGCAGCGCTGTCCATATCCACAAACCGTGGTCGTTACATACACAACTTTCGTCGACGTGAACGGCTTTGGCTTCTCACAGTAGGCCTCGCACCAGCCATAGGCTCTCTTCTGCTTTAGAAGGCGTGTCAAGGTGTCATCCGCTTTATTCGCAGTTAGTTTACCTCCCAACAAAAGATGCGAGCGAAACATACTGTCCCGTTTCTCCTTCTTCCCCTTTCCAAAGTCCTCCTTGACCACTTTGTGGGTAGCCGGATCTATATACGCGACTTCGAGCGCACCATCTTTGGCTAGCGGCGCAAATTCTGGGAACTTCTGGAGGACGGCGTCAAGGTCGGGGTCCGCTGCTGCAGCTGCGGGCAAGAGGTTTAGCAGGGTGAGGGCCAGGGCGAGAGTAGGTTTTGCAAGGTGCACCATATTCTTGTACCTGGATGTCAGTGGGAGAAGGAAAGCAAGAATTTATCGGCGGTCTTTAGTTGGGCCCCTACCGTCTTTTATAGATACTTCTCTAAATTCAACTCATCTCTTTCATTCAGCATTGATTACCCCCTATTGGTTTCGATATCGTACGGCTGAGCTAATGGTTAAGATTTGTGAAGCTAGCTTGTTGTGTTTGCATAAGACAACAGCGGAACGCCACATCCCGTGGTGGCCAGCGGAACTACGCAGAATTCTAACCCTTGAGATTCTGGCCAGTTATTCTGCCGCAGTGGCATCCACGGGAGTATCTCTTTAGTTATAGCGTACAACACTTAACCTACCATCCTATAGGGGTTCGATAAAACTTAAAACCATTGCGTCAATACTACACATCTAGGTATGTACCTAGTGTTGTGAGCTATTGGTGCTGCGCAGGGAGCCGCTCGCTCCTACTCTACAAAGGATTGTTCTTAATCAGGTTACCAACTGCTTTTGTTGTTCAGCACTCTGCTTTGAATAAACTCTTTGAATCACCAAATCCCAAGCCCTAGCAAAACAATTGCAAGGTGCTCTGACTAAAGTCCACATGCTCCCAAAGTCTAAATCAAGCTAACCGTCGCTACCGGCACATTCCGCTGTCGCGCATCTCCTTGTTCAACCAACCCCGCTAACGCGTCCCTGTAATTTAAATTCCGAAATAGACCTATCCTTCTTTCCGCAAAAACAAGCTTTCGATTCCGTAGGGTCTAGTAGCTCAATCGCGAGAAGTACGAACCGAACGAAACAGGAGACAGCACTAGTCCCAAACTAGCAACTCCATGGCATGTAGTTGAATTGTTCTATTGATGAAAAATGTGGTAGAGAGAGGCAAGTAGTTGATAGAAGTAATTCTCGCTCACAATGCAGACAACAAGAAGTTGGTGACTGCTTTCCCGCTTATTTGGGTCTTGGTTTGGACACAGCCACTGTGTCGTTCTGTTTGGTGGGTACCACGAAACGCTATCCGCATCTTTCTTGGTGGGTTTGTGAAACTTAGGGTGCTCGGGGCGGTTTTTGGTGTAGCCATATACCTTCGGGGAGTAAGTAGAGGATGGCGCTAGCTGCAGATATCTTTATATCGATACAGATTTACTTGATACTCATACCTAGGTTCCCGTGGTGGTAGCTTTCATGGCAAAGATTAAAAACTAAGATAAATTCGCTAGACGCTATTAGGTAATAGCTACGGTCATAGAATCATGAAAGCGAGGCTTCCCGTCCGCTCAGCCATATCTAAGCATGATATCGCTAGGTTAGTACTGCAGTGGGTGACCATGCGGGAATCCCTGGTACTGTAGTTTTGTCGATCTAGTATGTTGACGTCTTAACGTCTGTTGGTGCTCCCAGAGGCATCACCGTGTGCAACTATTATTGGCAAGCGTTGTTCCCCTGCGCTGATTATAGCGTTCGTACCAGCGTACGGATTACGGAAGTGCGGGGGTGCTAAGTACTAAGGTACACACGAATAGAGCATGCCCCATTAGATCCCCTAACCGCTCTAAACGATCTAACAGATCTAAAAAAAAATCTTATTTGAAAACCTTTAAAATTTTCTGAAATTACCATTTATCCAGTTTGGGGGATCTTTTAGAAAAGTTAGATCGTTAATTAGAATGGTGAACGGCTTTCTATCCCACAGGAGGTCCTCCAATATTATACCTAATCCAAATTCCAACAAGAACTTACACTCACAACCTGAGAGGGACATGTTACGGTTACTTTTAGCTTGGGCCTGTTCTATTTGAATGGGGATTTGGCTACGCGGTGAGGAAGTCGAAGCCCTACATTTCGTATCTTTCATACCGAGTCCTGATTTAAACATTCCCTTATTTCATTTCCATAATGTTGAAGCAATCGATTCTGAATAAACCTTAAGAAACGCAAATGGGATCTGCAAATTCATTGCTTTACAAGATTGATCTTCCCCAGAAATTCCTCACTAGGGATCCATCTTTCAGTAAGCAGAAATAACAGACCCAAATCACAATCACAAGCTGGCATTCCGCCCTTAATTAGGACCTCATCTCAAGCAAAAAGAATATAATCCGCCGAAGCCGTATAAATCTGACACTCTTCCAATCCTTCTATTACCCATTTAAAGCTAATTGTCGAAATTCCCTCCACATTGACCCTGACGTGTAGCGGCGGATTGTGGTCAGTACACAACTTTTGGAACCCTATAAAGACTCTAGGCGGAATTTTGCAATTCATCCCGGAGAAACCGGCCGATCCGGTTGTTCGCTTCTGGAGGTGCCATGAACGAACTTCGGTCGTGTCGATAGTACCGCTCGAAATATCCGCCCTGTCACTGGAGTGGGCGATCCAGGTTACACCTGCGGAATGGATTTGTGTTTGTTTCCAGCTTTCAACTTTCAGATAAAACCCCGATGTGGTAATTTTGGAGACGGTTGCAGCAATCCGAGGAACAGCACCCTTGGTGAGATCGAAATCGTTCAGGAAAATGGCCACCTTGGGAGGTAATCTGAAAGGACGCTGGAAATTCACTGAGCCAACGTACTCGCTATATTGCTCTTGACTAGGAACTATGGTTAGGTTCGTAGTGCTTGCGTATCCAAATTGTATGTCTGGGTCGTCGGTATCAATCGCCATCCAATTACAGGTTACGTCTGCTGATACTTCCTTCGGTCGATGAATATCTAGCTGGAAGTTTTCCTTCGATACTTCGCAGACTCCAGCCTTCACCACCGGGAATCCTGAGACCAAATTTATCTCCTTCAGCCCGATAGCCACACCAGGTGGCTCCATAAATTTGTGAGGGAACTCGACCTCCGTAGTTTTAGACGTGACGCCCTTGTCAACGTGCATCTTGACAATCCCCATAGAGCCCGTCATTCCGGGGTAACAGCTGTTGACGAAATCGCCGTCGGCTTCGCCGATTGGATGCTTTGTCGTCAGGGAATCTGGGACTTCGAACCGCATGATCGAACCTCCCTTCACGCTCGAGGAGAACTGAGATAGATCTCGCTCATAGTAGTCAAAGATATGTTTTTTAACCTCATCCTCCGACCATTCAAATGTCTTCTTGTAGTAGTCACACACCGCCAGCCTATCCCACGGTATCCCACCCTCTTCATTCCGGTGCTCATGCACAAGTCCGATAGCGTGTCCAAACACATGCATCACAATCCTTGCAGCAGCATCATCATCACCATCACCCAGCCACGAAAAATTCATAGTCGGCAGCTCCTGAGCTACAACGAGTGCATCAGTGCCAATATACGACCATGTCCCCTTCTCGGGGTCGAATCGCACCCGGATTTCGGCAGGGTCCTTGTCAACGAAGGTAAGGCGGAGGTTCGCGTGCTTCGTCCAGGCTGTCGCGTAGCGATGCACCTTGTTGCGTTGAGAAAGCGTTCCGCCGAGGAGACGGACGGAGAGGAGGCGGTCGCGAGGCCAGAGGCGGTTAATGATGCGACGTGTCGGATCGGTGCTGGAATTAAGGTTCGACGGGTTCTCGAGGAGGGCAAGTTTTATTGCTTCCCCTTCGAGGCCCGAGGGGACGGGCATCTGGGTGCAGATGCGGATTTGGGGGGCTGTTGTGGAGTTCATTTCGATCATGGCTGTGCGGGGTTGGTGGGGAGGAGAGGTATACGGAAGTTGGGAAGGTCGTAACGGTTGTGAGGGGTGATTAGGCGCCGAGTTTGTATGGCCGGTGTTAATGTTTCAAACGTGTCACCAATCTCGGAACAGAACATTCTGCATATGTAATCTGTGCTACGAGCAGCAGATGGCAGTACTAGTGCCGCATATCAAAAGATCTACAGGATCTGCTCATGAGTGATGAACCATGGCAGGTTGACTGATGTTAGGAGGATTCGGAAGAGTTATTCTGGTGGAATAAATACGTATGCATTGTAACCTTGCTCTGCACGCCGAATATATCCCCCATAGAGCTCTAAAAACGGCAGTCGTTGTGTGTAATAAAAGTAATAACATGCCTCTTGGTAGTTCATTAGTGAAAAAATTGATAAGCAATGCCGGTAAAAGTGAAAGGTGGTGTCAAGATATTTACTGGCTTGTGTGCGATGTTTTCCACGGGCTGAATCATTGGACTAGCATATTGGAGACTACCAGAATGCAACTGAAAATCGAGATATTTTCTTCGGATAGCGCGCACCCAAAATATACTGATTAAGGTTATAGGAAGAAAATGCAGAACACCCGGAATTGGAATTAACCAAAGCCCTTCATAAGGACACCGCAATCCACATTGAACTTCATGAAATGCTCAGGCATTAGATTAACATTGCTACAGAGGCGTGAGCATTTGCTAATACGGCGACTCCAACGTAAACTCAGTGTACAAATGGCTATATTGGAAGGCTTTGTCGGCAACATCCATCCAAATGATGACCTTCTACGTAGATCTGCTATTGCCCGGATTGCGGAGATGAAGACCAGACTCCACCGATACCAAGCAGTATTAGATGTACTGTCAAAGCAAACAAATAATCTGATTAACAAGGTTTTCATCCCTATGATTAGTGCTCTTCGACGGAAGTGTAACCTATGTGGCAGGTCTACAATACAATGGCTATTCACGAAAGCAGTTCCATAGGCAAGCTTACGTGGATAAATCTCATCTACCCTCCACTGCGGTATGTATTCATGGTCAAACGCAGAAGTTCGACTATCACGGCCAGGGTTGGGGCTGGGGCTAGGACTTATGAAATTTTGCAGCCTCCCTCTTTAGCATGAACACCAAAGGTTTGAATCCACCTCCAGCTCTGTGGACATACGTTGTATTTGCCATTGGCTTGATCTTCGTTACCCTTGCTGCTGCAATCGGGTTGACTTCGGTCTTCCGGCATCAACAAAAGATAATCAGGAGACTCCGCGATTATATGCACCCCGCAGTGTCTGACCCAGAGAGAGATCTGGTGGATAGCGCTGCGAGACCATGTAGAGACCAGTCAGTTAATGATGCAAGGTGTGATCGTTTGCCTCTCATGTTGTGTTTTGATCGATATTCAGAAGCTGAAGAATCGCACAAGGGCCTTATCCATCAAATTTGTCCCAAAATTCGAGGGATTAACGGTTGACAAGCAGACGTCTAATCACTTACAAAAAGTGCTGCTGGAGCTTAAAGCACCCCCTAGGATCGAAAACTCTTCATCAACTCATAGCTCGAGATTGAAGCACGGAGTAAAGAGCCATATCCATTCATCCTACCATTCAGTCAGCATTACGATAGATTTAGCACTATCTGCTCAACAGAAGAAAGAGTTTTGCAAAGGTTTGAAAATAGCCGCAGAAGTTACTCGTTCAAGGGCTCGAGCTGATATTCTTGGATTTGCAGATGTGAAGACCGCACTCAATGATGATCTGAGACATTACATGGAGGAGCCCATGCTCCGGCAGTAGTCCGTGAGTGGCTTATGGGCGTGAAACTCTCCCCACTATCGGAATCTAGAGCTATAGTGAGAGCGGCTTGGAACGATCAAGAGCAGCCCCTAGAGCAGACCAAGGAACTAATCCTGTCTAAAACAAAGAAAAGACACCGCCGCGATTCCAGCGCCTCTGAATACGCAGAAAGAGAGCTACATAATCGCTAGAAGCGCGAGCGTGTCCAAGAAGCGGAGCGTCTCGCCGCACGCCGAGCTGAGGTTGAGATTATCCGCTAGAAGCTAGGGCTCGGACTTGTGGGTGGAAGAAAGGAAGCGGATGTGCCCGCGTTCGGATCGAGAGGAGAGGAATCTACTATTGAAAGTCTAAATGCTAGGAGTGACTGGGATGGCATTGTGCCCCGGCTCATTGAAACCCCGCCAACACCTCCGCTAGGTGGTAGCAGAGTTGTATAGAAGGTTCATTGTGAGGGCAGCGACTATTTTAGTGCCGCGGCGACGGTACAGCCTGAAATAATCCAAAGTGGGAGTGATGAGAAGGAGATTGGGCGTCAGCTTGAGAATGTGCACCAGGAGCTCGGACTCGGGTCCATGGATGATGGAGTAGCATTGGTCGAGTTTGCGCATGGAGAGTACCTAGACAAGGAGGCGGTTGACGACTAGGCTGCACCATCGCCGCTCAAACTGTGGGTTACTACCGCAGAAAACTTAGAGGAACATACAGAATAAAGTCAGGATGACCATGGCCACGACACTGACAAAGTCCCAAAGAACCCTAACAGAAGGCTACTGTAGATCACTTTAATTGACACACATGTTGAGTCGTGTTAGAGGCCAAGAAATTCTTGGTTCCTTATCATGAGGTTGATACTTGGGAAGTAAGACTTGCACCCCTGCTTATCAGATCTCCGCGGCGATTAACCATCAAGCGCGCAGAAACTCAAAGCTGTTTTACTCGCTGCAGTCAAGGGTTTACCTGCACATGATCAGTGTCATGCGAGACAAGGCAATTACGAAGTCTTGTTTGGGGATGCAGTTGTGTTAAGTCAGTTTTGGGAATCAGCACTCAGCTATTCCTGCGCCACTAATGGCGGGCAACTGTCAACTTACGATACTCTATCTATTCACGTTCGACTCGGCCACCCCAAAACTCCTGGAAACAGCACGGACAGCATGGAGGACGCAAAATCGCTCGACCTGACATCACAGAAGTCGGGTGGCCGAGGCCGAGTGCAAAAAGTCCGATCTTTTCCCGAAATTCACGTTCGTCGGACACAGACACGGATTCCGTCACCTGTACCTTCTGCGATAGGTAGCCATAAAAGAGCAAGAGTCAGAGGGAACACTCACCGACCTGCGGCAATTCGTCCTGCATTTCAGTCCGAACCTTTGCCCACACACCTCCGCCTTGCAACATCGCAGCGCGAGTTGGTCCCACCCAGTCCAGGTGCGATTTTACGTGAGCCAACTACTTACAAACCCCTGATAACCACTAGAATTGCTACTCGCCAAGTTCATCACGATTGGCGGTTGCTTTCCGAACCGCTTTCCTTCCGTAGCCATAGGCCGGAACCCCGCTATGCTTGATAGCTATGGTGGTTAAACTGTGGTTAATTTGTATAGCCTCAGGATTATGCTTTTTATATCCAACGAGGCCGCTGTGGCCCCCTTTTTTTCTAACTTTTGAAGTTTGTATCATCATTTTTGATGTCCAAAGGACAGTCCGGGGACAGAATTTGTCGGGGGAAATGATCAGAGATTTTCACACAGGTATATTTACAGTTGACCAAGACGATGTCTCTCTCTGAATGCAATCAACTTTCTTGATCGATCTTAGAACAACAGAATCATTGCCAAGAGTCTTCGAACGACCCATTCCTTTCATGGTGATGTGGATTCCAGTGTGCGTTCCGATGGTGAGTAAGCTGAAGGGAACCTGGGAGGAACATCTCTGTCAATGATTGCGTGAGTCTCGGGGGTCTCTTGTAGATTTCTGATTTCTGTCCACTCCAGTAATGTAAATAGCTTCACGGGTAATGAAAGATATTCTTGAACTATTTTCTTGCAGAAGCTGTACTTTACTAACCGCCAAACCCCTTAGGGCCGGTTAGTAGTGCTGGTGGAGTTACTAGGTAGACTGTAAAAATAGAAGAATTAAGGGCTTAGTGTGATGCGTACATAATACTTATTATAAGAGGCTGCTTGTCGCATCTTCCTGCGCATTCCGTTCTGCGTTTAAACTTTACTCTAAAGTCATAAATCCCTACGAAAGAGAACCAGCGAAAATACCTGCAGACAATCTCTATGTAGAACTCCTATTTTATGGCCGATATCTATCTCACTAAGCCCGATCTAAAATACATCAATACAACCACCTCTGAAGCAATCACACATTGGAAAAATATGTGCGAAAGTGTTTGGTTGTACGAACGCCAGAGCGGCGGAAGAGGTTTACTTGCCTTGGCACACTCATTGTCAAATTGGCCAATGAAGGAAGTGCCATGGATTAGGATTACTCGTTTACGGATAAGAACGAAGTAGCGGCTATCACGCGTGTGAATGAGCTGGATCTCGGGGGTGTCCAGGTTCCGCAGATATATTTTGCGAAGTAAGCTTATGCTGCCATATTTACCAGTGTTTAGAGAAATGGCAGGTCTAACGATGGATTGCAATATAGATTTGTTGTGACGAACCTGTCGAGACGATTGATTGATTGAGTCTAAGTCTAAGATGACACGTAGCCTATATAGTGGCTGCCAGCCCTAACCCATAGCCACGTGATGACGTACTCTACAAAGACTCGGTCTAACACTCCTCCAGGGCGTTATCACGTCCGTCAAACACTAAGCCATTGAAAAACAGACAGAAAACAAACAGAAGACAGAAGACAGAAGCCAAACCATGCCATGCCCTGAGCTCCTCCCAAACGACTCCCGCTCATGCCGTTAGAGTCGTCAATCCTGGGCCTACGCCTAAACTCGGTGGTTGATTGTGCTGTCGGCTTCAACTGTCTTGACTTCCAGTCAGCCACTCCTCCGAAGGTGACACACAGTCCTGTTGTATCGTGATCGGTATTGCACTGAAGAACTGTATCGAAGGTACTGCTCCAACCAGCTGGAGCATCGTTGATTCTCGTACGCAGCCTCTCGGTCCCAATCATGGGTTGTGCTGTCGGTGTCGGTGTCGTGTCGAAATTGGAGACGCTTCTCCGTGGCGATGTGGACTTCTGCTCGACAAACGAAGCGGAATACCGTCGTTTCCCTTTTAAACGCAAGGGCTCATAGCTGGTTGTACAGTGGCGCGTCGACATTGGAGACGCTTCTCCGTGGCGATGTTAACTTCCACTCGACAAACGAAGTGGAAGTGTTGATCGTCATTTCTTTTTAAACGCAAGTGCTCATAAGCTGTTGTACAGTGGTGGATGCTCGCGTAGTCGAGTATGTGTCAGTGTCAGTGTCGGTGTCGAAATTGGAGACGCTTCTCCATAGCTGCAATTCGAATTGGAGACGCTTCTCCGAAGGTCGCTCTTCCTCGGCTAGCCCTAGGAAACTCATTCCCGTAAATTGTGGATCCCCGTACTCAGCCTCCCGGGTGGAGGAGGGGTTGTCGTCATTGAAGGTTTAGGGTGAAGGTACAATACACACTGTACAGCTAACAAAGCTTCCTCGTCCTCACAGTAGAGGAGTCCGCAGACTTCTTGGATTCATGGCCACAATTGCCACCGCCGGTCTCTCGAGTCTGTCGCAAATCACATACCCAGCGCATTCCTCTGGCGGACCAACCGCAGCGCTCCCCGGGGGTTTCGTGTGTGTCTGCCGACATCTCCCAAGTATCCGCGGTCCATTACCCGCCCACTTCTTATAGACTATCCAAATACCATACTGTATGTCGATCTGATTGGCTGGCCACCGGTTGACCTGTTACGAAATCGCTTCGAACACATCGGAATGATGACCCGAACTCATCCGAGGGTGTTGACCCGAGTTCCTCCGAGGGTGTTGACACGATGTCCTCCGAGGGTGTTGATCCGATGTCCTCCGAGGGTCTTGACACGATGTTGACCCAAACTCCTGCCAAAATGCTCTCCGTACTCGTCCCGAACGTATCCTATCGACGTATCGTTCGGTTGCCGAAATCTCGTTTACCCGTAGAACTCATCACCGCGGCCATCGCAGCCATCGCGGCCATCAAAGCCCTCTAAGCGGTTGAGTGAGATTTCGTCGAGAGGAGGAATCTGAGTCCTTTGCATCGTGGAATCGTCGTCCTGAGTCCGTAGGGTGTCCTGATCCCGGATGCGTTCGCAACGCATCCGGGACCCTGCGGCCTCGCTTGTATGAAGGTTCGCGATTCGACTGTTATCTCTTGATAGTTGTCGAAAACGGTGTCCGGATCGTGGTCGCGCCCGGGCTCATAACCTGTTGTGACGAACCTGTCGAGACGATTGATTGATTGAGTCTAAGTCTAAGATGACACGTAGCCTATATAGTGGCTGCCAGCCCTAACCCATAGCCACGTGATGACGTACTCTACAAAGACTCGGTCTAACAAGATTGACGGTAGAGCGGTGCTGGTGCAACCTCGCATCTTTGGAGAAGGCCTTTGCGTTGCTTGGAAGTATCTTTCTCAAGAGCAAAGGATTTATTCAAACAAGCTCGGAAATTATTTGCCGCGTAAGAACTCCGCTCGCCTTTGTCAGAACCTTCTTCTGTTAACTCCGTTTTGGATTCGATTAGCTATCGCGGGATCCAATAGCTCGAGCACAATACCCTCGTCGATGGAAGGATATGATTGATTTTGGATTGATGCACAACGACATGCAGGAGTCTAACATTATTGCGGATAAGGATAGGATTGTCGGAGTGATAAATTGGGAGATGGACGGTTACTTCGGCTGGAAACGTGCGGCATAAGTTCATGTTCAAATTCGCTCATCGAGGAGGGAGGGCTATGCCAACAGTAGCCTTGACCCGAAAATCTTCTTGGATGATACTCGGGTCATGCAGTAGAAGATCGGACGCTCTTTTTCTAGCAGGTTACCACAAAAAACTGATTAGATATGGTATAGCGATGGGTATAACACGATCTGAATATTAACAGAAGGGGCAAAGCCAATGTGCTTTGACTTTGTTCTTAGCTTCACCCCCTGATCAATATTGACTCAACACCCTGCTCCCACAGCAAAATCCATTGCCAGAAATGGGGCGTCCGATCTTCTACTGCCTGACCCGAGTACAGTCCCGTAGCAAAAGTCTTCGTGACCTTGGCATTGTCCACTAAAAACGAGGGAAAACCCATAGTTTGCAACAAATGCTCAACCATAACTGGTATACCAGCTCAAATAAAAATTCTATTTTGGCTAATTGGTAAGTTGAACAATAAGAATACCAAATTTTACCTAATTCCACCAGCCGGCTGTAGTAAAAATGGCGGAAATTTATGGTCATGCAGCATCACTCAGATTCGCTTAATTTGTATGTGAGTTAGCCCTTTTTGTATCGCCTGCAGCTTTTGAATACGAACTCTACCAGAATTTCACCAATTTTAACGCGAAAATTCCGAAACTTTGAGAATTGCATCTAATAGCCATTCTAAAGCTGTTGTAATCCTAGCTTTTTGTCTATTCAAAGTTTAGTGGGTAGTGAATAACATGTCACCCAACCACAGACAGTGGTGCTTCTGTTGTCTTGAATTCGCCTCCTACAGCTTCTAGCAGAGAAAAAACATCCTTTATGTATATTGAGGGATAGTGCCATTTTTTACTGGCTGTTTATAGCTACAAAACTCGTAGGGATAAAAAAAGGATCCCCGGAAGGGTCATCACGAAGACTTTTGCTGTGGGACTGTGTCTTGTTTTGGGATGATTTGTACAAAACAGATTACGATGTCTGAAAGGACGCTTAGGTAATTGGTGGCTTCGCATGATTATGAACTTACCGCTTGCTCGAAAATACGTAGGGCTATTAGAAAGAATGCCTTTAACTTTGCCCTCCTCTGATTTTGCTTGATATAGTTGGAAGCCTGGCCGAGTGACACATTATATGAGTACCTTTGCAGGTGCTAATTTCTTGCTTTAGTGGATCTCTATCACCCCTTTACGGTTTTTCCCTTTCATACGATCGACCAGTCGCGTGGCGGCTCTCCAGCTGATTCGGATATCGGCTTCTCTAGTGCAATAGTTTCTCCACTTGTACCAGGAGCTCTATTCCTGCCACAAGATACCAGGTTACTGAAACCTTCGGATACCCTAGGCCTAGCAGTTTACTACTGGCATTATCTGAATTGGCGCCGCTGTAAGCGCTAGCCAGGCAGGGATGCGCAATTTTCTGAATAGGCGCCCGCGTACACTATCACATATACCTAACTCTGTGATCACCGAACATATATATAAGTATCGCATCACCCACTGGCCAACTAGCCAGACCAAATCAGAACTCCATGCACCGTATAGCATCCTTAGCTTTCTCAAAATCTCACATCTCGTCCATCTGGGCTGTTTTATTCACAACGAACATTACTACAAAGCCTCCCTTCGAGATGCCCCCCCCAGAAACGTCGGCCCGGCCTGTATATCTCATCTCATTCCCTGCTGTACGCGGTGAATATTCCCAATGGGCCTTTTTTGTTCCGCATACGGGAGATGACCAGGGGAAATATTTCAACGCCGTCAATACCCCGTCCACTGGCTTTGCAGTCGAGATCGAAGCAGATAAGGACCTCTCTCGAACAAATCGGCAATTCACGAAGAATTTGTTAGGCTACGTCTCGGTCAATGACAGTGTTTTGGAAGACTTGGCGAATCGCACCACGCCGCTGGGAATAAGCCCTGCAGATCTTCAGCCGGTGAGTTGTGGATTTCGAAACTCTATGTGGTGTATCGAAATGCATAACTAATGTCTGTTGTGCGTAGAGCCCCGATTGCCAAACCTGGCTGCGCAGCTTTGTGGCGGCGCTTGTAGCAGCTGGGATCTTGGATGCTAGCGCAGTCGAGATGTTGAACCTGGTCCATAGCTTGGTGGGTGGGATTTGAAGCGTGGAATAATTCCGTTGCTTGGATCCTTTGTCGTTCTTCATTTGTAACATATGGCTTCGTTGGTTCGTTTCTGCATAAGTTCATGTTCCCTCCAGTCGTCGGTGGTGTTGAAAGTAGTGATTGGTGATTCTAACTACGATATATACAGAGATCCCGTACCCTAGCACAATGCCTCATATGTTACGATATGGTACTTAGGGGAGAACCGTGTGTTGATTCTATGATATAGTGAAGAGAAGCAGAGAAGGAGAAAGACTCGATTTATATACAGAGAATCATTGGAGAAAACTTTGATGCTTCGCCACTCGCCACTCTGAGTCGCTCGCCACAGGATACGTAACATCATAGTAACTAGCGAGCTCGAGTGACAAGCCGTGATGATCCGCTCCACTTATTAAAACTTCTTGCATGCGTTCCGGTTGCTGGTGGACTGCAGAGGCTTTCGAAGGGATATCCCAGTCGATGACTGCAAGGGTATCGGGGGTCTCGTGTGGTTTTCTGCGCACTGTCCTACGAATAAGTGATGAAGATTTTGGGATTACCAAGAGGCCAGACAGCAACAGATCATTCTAATGACACACCCTATCAACACACAAAGGCTTCACAACCTCTCAAAATCTCAATTTTTAATATATTTGACGATCTGCTAATTTCTCTTGCTATCCTCCCCATGACACATACCACCTATGGGCATGGTCTTACATAACCTCGTGAAACACACCTTCCTGGAGACTTCGACTATTCCGCTCACTTCATGAATTATTTACTCTAGATATGGAGTTTTGGTGGATGGTAACCCCTGTCTATATACTTCCGGTGACTAGAGCTTGATGCGTTTTCATTCTGCGAGAAAAGAGGAAGGCGGCTAATGTGACCCGCCAACAATTCCACTCGCAATGGTCGCTGTGTTCCGCTTCGGTCTAGGTATATTTATAGTATAGTACTCAATAGAGTTTGTCTCACTAGAGTACCATCAGCTTCCGGAGTTTTGTATCGAAGAATCCGTTATCAGGTGTAAGCTTCGTTGCACCGCCTTTTCCAATGTGTCAACAATTGTTAGGCTTTTGCCGTCGAGAAAGAGAATTAATTCCATTCACCTGCTACTAATGACCTTCACCACGTTATCTGGAACTAGATATTCCTGCCCTAGCATGAATTGGCTTGCCCATCGGCCCCCGCTGATGTTGAAAGAAACATTACTGCTATCCCTAGCCATGGAAAGGGTGTTCTCGGGAACGGTTGACATCACCCGGGGGCGTACCTCCCCAGGCAAGCGTATACATATTCCCGATAAGTGTACAAACAGCATCTCTTTTCTAGCCTAGGAATGGTTAGGCAGGCGGCCTTGTTGGGCTTCCTGAATCGAGAAGCATCCAGTCGAAAGGGGGTATGGAAAATGACTAGGCCGCGCTAACCGACTAGCCAGATCCGAATGTTGTATGCCACTGTAGATGATGGTTTGATGACTGCTTCCATCCTGCACTGGATACTATCTAACACATTAATTCACGTGAATCTGGGCGGAGTGCGCCATTAGGCATCTTATACGAGTACAACTCGGGGGCCCTGGTGTTGTAGATATTGAATTCACCTAGACTACCCTGTGAGGTCAGGGTCCAACTCAGAATTTGCAGCTCTGTTTACGGAAAGGCCTACCTCTGAACTGGGGATGGTTACGAGTATGTGATCATGTTTAGTTTTCAAATGCGCCAAAACATACACACTGTAGATCTTGCGCGACGGCTGGATCTGGTTTGTCCACGAGTCCAAATCTAGATTGTAGACCAATAACCGGTTATAGGCATCGACTAGACCTCTTCACTGAAGTCTGAAGGCGCTTACGCTTAGATCTAAGCGCAAAACGGTTGGCTAGCTCCACTACGACGGCAATTAAGGACGTCCCGCCATAATTTGCTGATGCCCAGAGCTCAATCTCTGAGGCCAACGTAACCACCATCACGAGAAACCACCGGACTCAATCATTAATTGAGCTATTGGAAAACTATGCCACCTAACATATAACATTCTTATATCTTATGACCTCTGAATTATACTAACGACTACAGAAACAGCAGTGGTCCCAGTAGACCAACGCACGTGTGATGTGAGTGGACGTTTGCAGCCTAGCCTACGGCTCTTGAGCCAAGCCACAATAGGTTCGGAGTGGAGATGCATATTTGTAGCCATGGCTAGTTTAAAGTATTATAAAGTCGTTGCCGTGATGGCTATAGAGTTACGTTGAATTGGATACGTTACTTCTGCTATCTGCGCAACTTTTATCTCCTTCATCTCCTTCATCTCCTTCATCTCTTTCAATCTCTTTCATCTCTTTCAATCTCTTTCATCTTTTCAATCTCTTTCATCTCTTTCATCTCTATTTCTATCACTACGTCATATCAATCTGTGGCTTACTTCATAGAAGACCGCCTCGCTTCTAGTGGATGTCTCGCTTCCCGGTTCCGTATGTTAGCGTGATGTGTCTCAGCCTTATCAATGTCAAGCGAGTAAGCGATCTACAACAGGGTCCACAACTGGTTTAGGCTTTTACGGTTACACAACGATATTGTGAATGAAAGTAAAGACACAAAAGGTGAAGCTAGAGATGGATAGCTGGAACCGCAACACCTTTAGCATTTGAAGTGCAACTAGAAACTGTCCCCGCTAGTCACGACACAAGAGATCTGGAGTTTCGAGCTTACTGTTTCAGTTCAACATTAATTAATAGTATGTGGACGGAAAGTACTTAAGTAGCTACTCACAACTACAAGCTGATGTCGAAGGCCGCATGCCGCACCCAGAAGCTGACCCGTGCGGAGACATACCTACTCGGCAGAGGCGAGTAAATTGACTTTGAGCACGTGGCCCTACAACCGGGCTAGGTTTTGCATATGAGGCGGGGTTTTAAGACACATTCTATGAGATGCATTCGCTGAGGTGGCTAAGCACACCCCAGCGTCGAGCAGATCTCTGGATCTGGAAACCACATGACACCAAAGTAGCGATGAAACGTATGCCGCTGGGCTCCTTAAGATCCCTTTCCTCCCTCCCTCCCAACAGGCCATATGTCGGACACCCATACGTCCTACCCCGACTTCAAATTCAAATTAGAAATCTAAATCCGGATATGAACCACGACAGTCGCTCTCGAGAGTGGGTATCAATCTACGCGAGGCGACGGACGCACAATTTTCGCGGAAGGGCTCAGCGCTAGCTAGTTTCTTTTACTATTGCCGCACTATAACCGATTTTTGGAAGGAAGAAACCTTGAGGTAGTCTTATCTTGGAAAGGCTTTACGCATATTCTGCTCTCTGAAAACAGAATCTAAATTCATTCGGAGTGACTGCTCATCGTCGGAGATAATGGTCCAGCAATCTCTCCTAGTCTATAATAGCATCTCTGCTGACATATGTGCGTACAGAGTTCTGAGCCTACCGATAATGCAGTTGGCTATCATTATAATCGCGACGGCTACATTCGCACACTGTTCGTTGGCGCTCCCTATGGAAGTTGAGCCACCATGGACCCCGGAACCCAAGGGCCGCGGAACCCAAGGGCCGCGGAACCCTAGGCCTGCTATTTTCCTGCGTCATCGCTTTGGCCCTTTGTGTTTGGACGGCAATTCACCTATGTCATCCTGGAACCAACAAAAGGACGAATATTTGCATACAAATTGGTGTGAGTGCTTATGGGGATGTTCGCTCCGGAAATAGTTCTGTGGTGTTCAATTTCTCAGCTTTCGGAAGCCAAGGTAGTCAGAGATAAGATTACGGTAGTCCGGAGAAAACGTTGGGGTCTCCCCGTGCCACCGCGTGTTAGTTTCTGGAACCGCTGTTGGGAGAATTTGAAGCGACGTTTCGGGGTCAGCAGTTCCGGTGATTATTCGGGCAACGAAGTTAGTATGGCGATATCGTTCTTTGTGGTCATGGGAGGCTATGCTGTGCGCCCCAATGGGTTCTATGGGCATCCAGTAACTGACTCCGCGTGGTTTCGTGATACTATGCGAAAAGGGATTTATCAAAGACGAAGAATTGGACCCCTCTCGCATTACCGACAAAACTGTTGGACCAATCCTGGCGCAGAGGGAAGCGTACGTCGACTTATGGTGCAGCTGCCAAATTGGTGATGCGTATATTGACTTGTCTATTCATCTATTTGACACGTACACAAGAAGTAGAGTGACTGCGGCTCCGCCGCTCAACCGTAACCCAACGCCACGTGATGACCGCACTCGAAACCCGTCCTACAAAAACCAAAGCGGACGGATTCGCTAAACTGGTCGTATGTGTCCAAGCATTTGTGAGTCATATCGGATTTTCACCAGTCTATCTGCTGCTGGACACGAGTTAAAAGTAACTGACTTAATATATATTAGTGGCTTGTGATCCAGGGAATCGGACGGTTAACCTGCGGACTACCTCTCCCCCTATTAGAGCTGCATACCATTATGCATGTACTTTGTGCTGTATCTATGTACTAGTTCTGATGGGATAAGCCATTGGATGTCCGGTATCCTTTAATCCTGGACCTGCAACAACAACTGGCGGAAGAAATTTACAGTTCGCTTAAAGTTCGCGACGATGACAGACCGTTACCCCCTGAATCACCGCCTGAACCTCGCGGTATGCAGGCCGTATTTTCAGAGATTACCGTCGAATACCCCCAGGACAGTGGGCGCGATAAGACCAGCCGGCAGGCGCCACTGACCCATACTGAAAATGACGGCAGCGCTATTGGGAAGGCCACAATTCGCCCTACGTGTTTGCACATATACAGGCTTGAGAATAACAGAGTTAGTTCCCGTTTCCGTAGGGTTTAGAAAGACAGTACCGAAGGAGAGGCAACATGGAAAATAAACCTCCTATTCCCATTCTTATTAGTTACGTTATGCACCGGTTGGTATGAAACGTTTGAACTTTGGCCTCCGGCAAGGGAAGATATCATAGACCTTGAAATTAAACTTTTTTGCTTGGCTCGATCGCGAGGAAGAGCCGAAGCAGCACCATCTTTCAAGCATTCGCCCAATGATCTTGGAGGAGGAGGCACTGGCGATCGACAGCCTTTATGTGTTCGCGCGCAGATGGTTCAACCAAAAGGCAACTTTCAAGGAGGATTAGAAGCTATAAATAAGAATGCGAGCTTCGAAACATTCATCATTTTGTGTTTCCTATCTATCCTATATGGCGGGGCTCATTGTAGAGCCTAGAGTACCCACCTGCCAACTCAAGTTGAACAAATGCTGTAGAGGTACTCTACGGCTATTGCTGGGTTATTTATACCATTTATTATGCTTTTAGAATCAACTATTTCAAGCTAATGCATTATACGGAGGAGTTCGAGTTCAGGCCCAATGAATACGTCAAAAACTTCATCAAAAATGTACTGAAGTCAGTGAGATTTGTTATAAGCTTGATATACATTTTGTTTTTGTGTTGGGGGGCTTATATTTATCCTGGGTAGGATTTTCCTGGTTGTGGAGTCTTTTCTCAGTCTACGGAGTCTCCGAAAAGGATCTCTTGAAACCGTTCCGTGGTGAAATTACTGGCCTCACTTCTAACTTCTCTTCGTGACTGTGCTTCCTAGTTAGTTTTCGATATCGGTTTTCGATTAATTGGATTTCTCTTGATTTGGAGTTTGGGAAGGGTTGAGATATTATATTATATTAAGATTACTATATTAGGTTAATTCGGTAGACAAGAGATACTGGATGGGATAATTAGATATTTCATGCTTTCTGGAGGATTTATATCTATTCTCGTCGTTTTCGACGGTTTTGGTCACTAAGTGTTTCGAGAAGTGTTTCGGGAGTGATTAATATAGAGTAATGTTCTGTAAAGTGGTTAAGCGGTATTAATTAGCTAGTTAGGCACTGAGGGTCCATTAAGGTCACAAAAAAGCATGCGTTCTTCCTTCGAAAACTACAAGGCGTTGGAACGTACTGGCCGCTCCGCTACGCGAAGACTATTGTCTTAAGCAGCGGATATTCACCAGCGCAAGAAGCCGCGGAGACTCACTGGCATATTTGCAGTTTGGGGCAGAGTACCTATTGACTAGATGCCAGCAGAATGGCTCAGGGCTGCGGGCAGGCTGGTCGCTGGCACGAGTACCCTGCCTTTGTCCCTCGCCCCCCAGACCCCTGTAATCCATTCCCCTGCTATTTTACAGACACCTGGAAACTTTCTTGATATTTCCTCCATAACCTAAACACCACCTCATGTGGGTTATCATGGTGATTGACAGTGGACTCTCTCACTCAATAGACTACTAGTCTGTGTGGCCATATGCTGAGTTCCTGCTCGTTCCCGTGACCACATCTAGGTTTCATGACCCGCTGGTCAGATTTCGAATCACGAAGTATCACTCGTTTTGATCATATCTCTGATGTTGCATATACAGGTCTCAGCCGGAGATGAGTCTCGTAAGGCCGGAGTGGCGATGTCTTGTATGGCCGGAGCGGAGGTGTCTTGTATGGCCGGAGATGACTGTTGACTCTGGTACGGACTGATGGCATTCAGCCGTACTTGCACTCTCATATATATTGGCCTTGTGGCCCTCTTAGATATATGACAATCAAGCTTCTCTAGCATCACAATTTCAACAGGTTATGAGCCCGGCTATCGCTACTATCTAAAAATCTCACAATCTCTTTCACGATCTTCAAAAAAGAGCCTCAAGAACCCTAAACCTCGTCACCGTAGCAACAACCGCATAAACAACACTAAAACTCAACACCACAATCTCGCGATGTCTTCCTCCGAACCTACCTTCAACAAAACCAGGTGGGGCGACATTCCTAAGCTCACTCACACCAACTACGACGAATGGAGAGAAGACATGATACTCATCCTACCAGCCATGAGAGCATATGCAATTGTCACCGGAGATGACCCTGAACCGCAGCCTCTTGATTTCGACTATGATGACAACTATGATGATTGGAAGGCTAAGGAAGCTGAAGCCGCGTCTATGATCAGACTTTCCTGTTCCCCCAAAGTACACCATGTAGTCAAGGGAATAAAAAACCCTCGCGAAATATGGAATACGCTTGAAACCAGCCTGGACACCACCAGATCTTATATCGGCAGACAGGACATCCTTCGCCAGTTCCGTGCTTGCCGACCTAAGGAGGACGAACCACTTAAAGCATACGTCACCAAGCTCAGTAACTACTGCATACAACTGAACCATACCGACGATGCTATAACCGATTGAGATTTCCGCACACAAATATTCACATCACTGCCATCACAGTATGCGATGATATTAATGGCCCTAAAGCATAGAAGGCCCTTACCTACACCTGAAGAAGCCATGCATGATCTCTAAGAAGAAGAGTCTACAGCCAGCCTCACCAAAGAACTCGGAGATGCATTCATGGGGGCCGCCCTTTTCTCACAATGTGGCGGCTACCGTGGTCGAGGCCGAGGCCGTGGGTGTGGGCATGATGGACATGGAGGACACGGCGGACAAGGTGGACGCTGTGAACAAGGTGGAAACGGTGGATCTGGAGACAGTCATCAAAGTAAGTGCACCTATTGCAAAATTGACAGCCATACTACAGATGTATGCAGAAAGCGCAAATGCACGCAGGAGGGAGGAAACAACGGAAATGATGAGTGTATTTGCTTCCAGTGCGGGCTCACAGGCCATGTCAAAGTCGATTGCGTCTTCTACAAATGTATAAAGGAGTGGTGGAAAGTGAAGAAAGCCACTGCTACAGCAGCCCTCGCTACAACCGGAGACTGCGATCCCTTCCGACTCGCTCCCTGTGCTGTCGCCGCCGCAGCTCCGAAGTGGGTTATTGATTCCGAAGCATCACACCACATGTACAATGACTGCAGCAGTTTCTCAATGTTCAAAAACCTCTCACTTCGTATAGTAATCGAACTCCGAGACAACAATTCAGTCACATCCACGCATTCTGGCTTCGTCAACGTCGTACAGGGCTATCAAGTCGAAGCCCTCCATACTCCTATTTTTCGACTTTCCCTTCTATCAATTAATCAATTGGATTTGGGCGGGCATACAACTATATTTTGGGACGGAAAATGCTCCATAACTTTGCCATCATCTTGTACTCTCGCCGGAAAACTAGTCAATGGCATATATATAATAGTCCCCACAACCGCACTCCTATCATCAACTACCGAGAGCGGGAGAAAGAGAATGAGAGACAGCTTACTTCCAAGACTAATAGGCAATAAACCTACAATCGAGTCTTCAGAGTCACCTACGATCACACCTACAAGTCCACCTGCTTCCTCTGTTCTAAAGTCAAGACTATGGCACTGACGAATAGCTCATTTGAATCCTACTGCCATAAAGTCTATAGTCGAGGGATATACACATGATGATCCTATGTGCACAGTCTGCATCCATGCCAAGCACAAACAAAGGTTCATCAAAGTACCAGTCAAGCGCACTACGAAGCCCTTTGAACTTGTACATTTGGATGTGTGCGGTCCCTTCTCTACACCAACCTTCGGAGACAATCGATATTATATACTATTCATTGATGACTACAGGAGGTACACATTCATATGGCCGCTCCCAAATAAGAAAGCGGTGACCTGCACCTCCACCTACCAGTCATTTCGAGCCCGAGTAGACTGAAAGGAATACGAGATCAAGCAATTCCAGTGCGATGATGGACGGGGAGAATACGACAATGAAACCTTCCGATATGTCCTCGCGGCCCATGGTACAACATACGAGCCATGCCCTCCATACGCTCACCATAAGAATGGTGTTGCGGAATGCATGATCCGTACAATCACTGAAAAGGCCCGGGCAATGATGATTGACTCCCAGGCTCCAGTTCAGTTCTGGGGAGAAGCAGTTAATACCGCAGTCTATCTCCATCAGAGATCACCGAATGAAGGCCTGAAAAGAAATGTCGACAATGGCTATCGAGAACCGTACAAAACACTATACGAGATGCTGCATGGATTTGGAAAACCTACGCACGATGCTGACGGTAACAAGATATCGTGTCAAGCTTCTCTCCACAACCTACGCTGATTTGGATGTTATGCCAGCAGACTCATCCCCGAAGTCCAATGCCAAGACAAAATTCAGCCCAAGATCAAAGCCCTGCATGATGGTAGGCTACACACATGACTCAAAAATGTTGTGAAGGATATGGGATCCCGAATTCCAGAAGGTGAAATCCCAATCAGAAGTCATCTTCGACGAAGAGAGAAATGCACACATGTCATGCCTGCATGAAAGCAATGAGATTGATACAAATATGTTTGGACTATCAGAAGACGAGGAATATATCGAGGAAATAGATACCAGAGATGAGCCTCTCTGAAGACAAGACAGTCAACCTAGGCAGTCAGCTAAGAGATCCACATCTCACATGTATGAAGCTCCTGACGAGGAAGCAGAAAATGCCCACAGCCAGTGCCTCCGCCGAGAGGATCAGACTGCCCAGCATTCAGGAGTAAATGCAGAAAACATCGCCCACAGCCGGCGCCTCCGCAGAGAGGATCAGACTGCCTGGTGTTCGGCAGCGGCAACGAAGAAATCAAGCCGAGTACCACCAGCAGCTCCAGCTCTGACGATAGGGAGTTGTGTTACAAGAAGTTAAGGTAAAAACTCCGCAGAAGCATTAGCAGCATCTGCAGAAGATCCATACACCTATGTGGAAGCTATGAAAAGCCCTCAACGAGATCACAGGAAAAGAGCCATGGAGGAAGAAAGCACATCAATCCTGTTCAATAACACCTTCTCTGCTCTCAACTCCCGGGAAGCACGGCAACTGCGAGTTAAACCAATTGGCTCTAAGTGGGTTTACAAGACTAAAAACAATCCTGACGGGTCCACACGGTGCAAAGCATGGCTAGTCATAAAGGGATACGAGCAGATGGATTTTGGTGAGACTTATGCCCCTGTTGGGAAGCTAACTACGTTTCGGTATCTCATCTCTCTCATCGGGAGATATGGATGGAATATGGACCACTTGGATGTAGTTACTGCCTTTCTAAATCCCGAAATTGATGATGACGATATCTATATGACTCTACCAGATGGATGGCCAGAAGGTCTCAACGCCCCCAAAATCGTCGTCAGACTCAGAAAAGCTCTCTATGGTCTTAAACCAGCTCCACAGTTATGGCACAACGATATCACTGCCTTTCTACTCTCTCTTTAGTTCACTCAATCCCTTGCGGATCCTAATCTCTATCTTCACAGTGACGGCATTCTGATACTTCTGTATGTTAACTAGTGTTAGCAACGGTTCCGGGTTACCCGGCTGCGGTCCGGGTTTGGAACCGGACCGGATGGTCCAGTCCGGGTTGTTACCCGGAAAACAGGGGTACCCACCGGGTTCGGGGACGGGTTCGAACCG
>Ga0307514_10001517_pt1 | contig 27798 bp, 20 predicted proteins | sample 16_EM_MG_FD_203088 | JGI IMG/M metagenome (GOLD analysis project Ga0307514, IMG submission 203088) | Populus trichocarpa ectomycorrhiza microbial communities from riparian zone in the Pacific Northwest, United States - 16_EM | ecosystem: Host-associated > Plants > Roots > Unclassified | place... | reverse complement strand
CTGGCCTGGAGGAGTCGCTCGTCCACAGCCAGGTGTCCACCTCCAGCTGCTGCCTGCAGTGCCGTCCGTCCATCGTACTCTGAAGGCTCAGCATTGACGTTGGCGTTGGCCTGGAGGAGTCGCTCGACCACAGCCAGGTGTCCACCTCCAGCTGCTGCCTGCAGTGCCGTCCGTCCATTCCGCCATGAAGGCTCAGCATTGACGTTGGCGCTGGCCTGGAGGAGTCGCTCGACCACAGCCAGGTGTCCACCTCCAGCTGCTGCCTGCAGTGCCGTCCGTCCATTCCACCATGAAGGCTCAGCATTGACGTTGGCGTTGGCTTGGAGGAGTCGCTCGACCACAGCCAGGTGTCCACCTCCAGCTGCTGCCTGCAGTGCCGTCTGTCCATCGCATTGTGAAGGCTCAGCATTGACGTTGGCGCTGGCCTGGAGGAGTCGCTCGACCACAGCCAGGTGTCCACCTCCAGCTGCTGCCTGCAGTGCCGTCCGTCCATCGTACTCTGAAGGCTCAGCATTGACGTTGGCGTTGGCCTGGAGGAGTCGCTCGACCACAGCCAGGTGGCCACCTCCAGCTGCTGCCTGCAGTGCCGTCCGTCCATCGCTCTCTGAAGGCTCAGCATTGACGTTGGCGCTGGCCTGGAGGAGTCGCTCGACCGCAGCCAGGTGTCCACCTCCAGCTGCTGCCTGCAGTGCCGTCCGTCCATTCCGCCATGAAGGCTCAGCATTGACGTTGGCGCTGGCCTGGAGGAGTCGCTCGACCACAGCCAGGTGTCCACCTCCAGCTGCTGCCTGCAGTGCCGTCCGTCTATCGCTCTCTGAAGGCTCAGCATTGACGTTGGCGCTGGCTTGGAGGAGTCGCTCGACCACAGCCAGGTATCCACCTCCAGCAGCTGCCTGCAGTGCCGTCCGTCCATTCCGCGATGAAGGCTGAGCATTGACATCTGCGCCTGCCTGAAGCAGAAGCTCAACGATAGTGGTGTGACCTTCTTGGGCAGCCAGTTGCAGTATACTCAAAGCTCCATCTGTCCAGGTCGCATCTATCTTGCCCTCCTTAATCAGAATATCTATTGCTTCCGTCATTCCACGGTGTGCAGCCGCATGCGGGGACAACCAATGCTCTATATCACTCTCATCTGCAACTAGTCCTTTTTGCTTCAGCAGTAACACAGCAACTTTCTTGTGTCCGTTGGCTGCTGCCCAAAGGAAGAGAGAGTTCTGTTGGTAGTCATGACTTGTAAATGTGTGGTGGAGTAATGTGCCGCTAAGAAACTGAGAAGCAAGCTCTTTAGCCGCAATATGAATTCGAAGTTGTGTAGACGATCGAGTGGCGGGGTTGATGCTTTGTTCGTCCAGAAGCAGACTCGTGACTACATCCGAATACCCGTATCTTACAGCGTTGAGTAACGTGAATGTCCGGATTGTATCCTCTATGTAGTCTTTCCGTTTGTAGCGAAATAAAAACTCGGTAACTGCGACGAATACAGACTGGAAAAGATCTACATCTGCACTTATTAGATTCTTTTAGTCACTGTAAGTAAATTGGTATAACGAACCTTGCGCGGCCGATAATGCAACCGTCAGTCCGTCAACATGTACTAAGGTCCCTTTCGCAGATGCGTTAGACTGTTCACACACTAAACGCTAATTAAATCCATAGTCGGAGGACATTCTAGAGCTAATCATACCTTCGACCTCTGCGAGTCTTCTCCAACTCTGGTCATAGAGAGCAATCCGTGCTTGACTATCTCGCTTATGGGCTAAAAATAAAACCAAACAAGACGCGCGAGTGGCATGACTGGATTGGTAATGCCCGAACCTAATTATTTCCGTGGTTAGATCCGTTTAACAAAGCCACGTCGCGTTTTTTGTTTGCGGCTTTTGCAGAAGTTAATGTTCCTGAGTGGCCCGGCTAGCCGGCGGGCTTTTTAGATATTTGCAGGCTGGCCAGGCTCGGTTTCACGCTGACCAGCCGGGCCAAGCCGCGTAGGAACACTGTGAGCAGCCAAGCTACCAGGTGAGAGATAACTCCCGAAGGCAGATTCTCGGACTTGAAGAATGGTGCATACCGTTGAAAAATAATGTGTTCGTCTGCAACCATCCATGGCCTACCACCTACACGCGTGGTGCCATGATCAACCAGGGCGTCACCTGGCTGCAAGGTTGGTTCCTTGGAATCCAACTCCCATATCTGCATTCGTTCCTCGCTGAGGTTCTGGAGATTTGGTATCTGAAGTCCCAGTTTCTCAATTTTCCGGAACTCCTCTCGTATCATCTAGTAGAGTGAATTAGTGACATATACCAGTCTCAGAAGCACCCGATCTTTCTTGAGCGCAAGATAAGAAATAAGATGTGGATAGTAACTAGAGAGGAATCTCTCTATCGAGAATAAGCAGCATGAGGGAATACGAACTCCTGCAAGCATTTCGACCTCGAGCTGAACGTCCGAATAAAGGAAGCTCAACTGAGGGTGTCTGGTGATAATGTCGATCAAGATCCAGGAAGCTTTTATGAGGTTGATGTATCCTTTTTGTGACACCATGCCATCGGGCGACTTGAGCGTGTGAATATCCATTTGAGCCTGTCATGAAGTAGTTAAGCAGGGGCACTGAGTCAATATCAGCCGTAGGAACCCACTCTCAATAGCCACCACCTGCCTGCCTGAATCCATTGATCGATGCCAATTGCAGCCCAGCGACCTGATACCTCTGCGCTCTTCATAAGTGTTGTGCTCAACTTGAGATCAAATATTTCATCGCCTGTAATGGAACTCGAGACCCGTGGAGTTGTAGTCGTCGTTCCGTGATCCTCAGCTTTTCTGATGGACGACTTGATGTCACTAAGTCGCCTCTCAATCTTGTTTGTTGAATTTTCGAGACGTTCCAGAGAAGAACTACTCATTCGTGAGTCACATGACGTATGGCTATGACAGGGCGCACTTACTTGCCGGCTGAAGTCAGCAGTAGATTTATGATGCCATTGTGATACACCAACTATAATCCATCAGTATTTCGAGTTATAGCGAACGTGGTGTTCGGCAACGGCTGTCGGGTCACTGAATGGACTACAGACTATGCCGGCCAAGGAACCATCCATCCCAAGGCATGGCTGCACGGTAACACCAGAATGAGAATCTACCGGGATAATCACCTTGTTTCTCAGTGCATCCAGGTCCGCGGCATCAGTCGACCATTTAACCCTACGCCACATCTGCTTCGCTTTCGGCTGTGAAGTGTCTCCTAGTTTCTCATATCGTTTGGCACACTTTTCCAACTCCTTCAAGGTCTCCTTTACCCTGCCCATCACCTGGTTCACCAGTTGAACCCGATCGTCTCCAGCACGCACTAAGGTAGACTGCGGGTTGCTGACTTCTTCCTGTAGAAATTTGATCGCCTGAGAGAGCATCGTGATTTGTTCTAAAAGGTGCTGGAATTCTTGCGGGGCACCTCTCGCGACGAGGTAGCATTGCCGGTAAAGCGTCCAAGCAAGTTGGCCAACCGCAATAAAGTCACCGATTGCGTAGCCGAATGACATTGCAACAAGGTTTCGGGGTTCTGAATCTGCGAAAAGTTGGTGAGAATGTTTGTGCGGTTCTGAAGGTGTGAAAAGTGGATCTGGGGAAAGTGGGGTTTGTGATGCTCCCGTGGCGCTCTTTCATTGGCGCTTGAAATGGCGGCTCAACTACTTATCACAAACCCGTCTTTCAGACGCATCAATGAATTGTCACTTTATTAATAAGCTGATGCAATGACAACTTCCCTAAATTGGCAAGTTTAACCAGAACTAGGGAATATTTCATAGACACAAAGTAGAACCCCTCACTACAGCAACCAGCATAACTATTCGATCCGTCGGTGCCTTCTGTTGAAAGCTGTCAGCCCTGCATAAAGACCAGGCTCCCTTTTATCTTCATGTATACCACCTCCTAAACCTTTTGCTTCATTCGGGAATCTTCGATAATCATTATTTATAAAGAAGGGTCGAACTGTCTCTCCATCGTGCGCTCCATCGCGGCCTCGGCAATAAATGGAAGGTTCACGATTAGGATTCCCATGCTGTACTCGAACGCCAAGATCAGCATAATTTTAGCAGTATAGAGGAAACTGCGGAGGAGGGAACCGCTACCGTGAGGCTCCAGGAGCGCGTGGTAAGATAGCAGCGCAGATTCCAGGAGGTGGGCGGTTTTGGAGGGGTGGCGTAGTGTTTAAGCACCAGCTGAGTGCCGCCGTAGAAGTCCGTGGAGAGGTAGAGGAAGTCTCTGAAGGTGGTGGTGATGGGAAGGAGGAGCGGCTGCGAGGGAATGCTGGTGAAAGATATAACCTCACCACTATCAACGTTAAAGTTAATAGATGATCAGCTAAATCTACAGCAGTTACAGAAACATGTAGAATCTTTGCTGCTAGAACTGCTAGGAGGTTCGCATCTAGCTATCTTCGCCGAAGATATTGCAGGTTTTGCAGGGAACCCCCGGGAATCACATTGAAGGTAGTCTGGATAGCATTCGGTGCCCAGTTCATCACAGAAGGTCCTCAATAGCGTTGTATCTCGACAGTGTAGAGCCCGTGAGCAGAGGGATGGCGCTTCTTGATATGGCTAGGGGTGCATTTGGGCAGAGATTGATTCGTAGGAGAGAACTGTTGCCGGAACAAGCGAAGGGATATCGTAGGGCTATCTGAGCATAGTCTCAGATGCGACGTTGACTGGCGGCTGGTAGTTGTAGCAAAACGATGACCTTGCGAATGGTAAACGGAGTGGGGCCGCGAAAGCGGAGGTCGGGAGGCAAATCATCCGATTGTTCCGATCTTGCTGACATGTGATCGCTGCCGCCACTCGAACGGGTCATGGGGGTATCACTACGATTGATAACGGCTTCAATAGGCACTGGTTCAGTGCAGCGCCCCCGGAGAGGTAGGTGGAATTGTGTAACCGATTTTTCGTGATTAGTCTTGGCCGCCGGCGAGGAGCGACTAGCACCGCGAGCTCCGCCCATACCTTGCTCGCCATCACTAAGAAGCAAGTCAACCCCACAAGTCTGATGATTGAACGTATCACTTGGATAACAGTCCATATGGGTTGAGAGTTATGATAAAATGAAGTCATGGATGTCGGCTTCGGACAGGAGCCGTGTTTGTCGGGATAGGGGTTTAAGAGTGTGTGCGAGCAGGTTCCGGCAAATTCGATATAAACAATGTAGGAGCGGAAGTCATCGACACAACCGACGGGGGAAGAATCGTAGGTCGAGACGATGATAGGTTCGGAGGATGTGTCGTGCGCTGTAGGGCTAGAGTTAGCGGCTTAGGGATTCAAACCCGGAGACGGCCGGGTCGTACGACAAGATGTAGAGTACTAGTACGCCAACCCGGTTGCTCTGAAGCGACAGGAGTCATGGCAAGTGAGATTGTTTGCCTCTTGCCGTTGCATATATGCATGTAGATACCAGCCTACTCTACTTTATGCGTGACTGCTGTCTACAGATGGTCATAGCTTCTCACTAAGACTAGCTCTCCTTCCAGAATACAGTCATCTTCGTACTAAAGTAACACTTGCTAATCTTAGAAACATGTATAGTTACAGACACTTTGACTTAGTGCTATGACATCTCAAACGAACTTGGAAGACGGCCAGGTACAGCTGCACTTGCGATGAAGATGTGCTGCGAATGGGAAATAGTTTTCAAGCGACCTACCGAATATTGCGTCTCCGGTCGCCTCCTAAGCGTGCTAGGCTTCTCCATTCTAGTTGCCTTCCAAGTGCACTAACAGCAACACTAAACATCGGAAGCATGCCGAGTACACTTATCATCTCTGATTGCTGCTCTCGTCAGGTGCACTAGTCGAGATCTCTTTCTTATACCGACTCTGAGTAGACTTATCGCCCCTAGCCATTCCCGCCAGTGAGCACACCCGTCGTCATTTGCCTTCTTTGTCGGTGAATGCATCTCGTCAGCGCTTCATTCCGGTACTTCCGGTACACGAACTACTTCGGGCCGGAGTCGTTCTCGGTGCTGTTATCTTCCCTCTCGGATGTCGTTGGTCCACTAATTCGCCGGTAAATAACGTATCTGCATTAGCACTCAACTACCACTGTTTTTCTTGTAGCCAGTCACTCATAATAAAAGAAACAGTAAAATTCCAAACATAACCTTGTAGGCAAGGAGAATATTGTCATCCTTCTCAGACATGTGCATATTTACACTCCTAAGCCCAGCTTTGGTAGCTTGCGCGATAGCTCTTTGTCACGTTCGTGATTGTTCTCTCATGCTGCTTGTTGCATGACACTTCCGCATGCGCTGCTATATCGTTATAGGAAAGCCCATATCTCGCTTTCAGTATCCGTTTCATCACTTGGAGTATTCTTCATCTGACACGTCGTTGATCTGCGCTACAGTCTTCCGTTATCTATTATGCAACCGGGTCCTTCGGCCCACGGTTTGATTCTATACCCTGCGGGAATACCTCGATCAGTCCATACAGCAGCTTGCTTAGCTCCACATCATCGCATAACCAGTCTTACGGGATGGTATACCCATGCGGACATACCTGTAAACGCTGACTTCTCTGCTGACTTCCACCCTCATCCCCGGCCAACACGGGTGAAAATACTCGACTGGATTAGCGCTATGATACCGTAATGATCGTGTTAAGATTTTGTTGACAGACAAATAACAATCTGAAACTACCGCCTCTCCCCTCCCCGTGGTTGTTGCCCCAAGCGCACTTCACTTGCGTGCGCGTGACTTCAACCTCGTGTGAATCAGAGCTAACAGCTGCGCTGCCCCGACAACCAACCCGTCTATGAAAGGTCTTCGCATATTTTGGAGTTACGGCCAAAGTTAGTTAGACAGTAGGATCATAAAGTATCACCCGGTTTTGGCTTCCTAAAATTTGGTCCGTTTGCTGCGAATCTTCATTAGAAGGCAGTAACAGACCTTTTCTTCAAACTTATGACTGCTGTTAGGTGGTTGTGGTGCAGTGGGCAAAAACACTGCAATATTTTTGTTCTGCAGGCTGTCGCATGTCGATTTTGAGCTTTTGAACTTCTACTAGCTCAACAAACATGAGCTTCACTGCTGTTTAGATCTATGGCCGAAATTTATTTATGAATTATATTTAAAATTAAGTTAGAGTTCAACTGGCGGGGAACGTTTGGTGACGGTGAGTGAACAGAAAGAGGAAGTGGCGCAATGGGAGGAGATGGAGTCTTTCAGATGGCTATTTTTCGCTAACCCCGCACATCCAAAAGCCGCGCTAGCCGCTGTCTGCCACAGTAAAGTGTCATACGCCACTCCATCTTATCATACTTCAGGAAGTATGTACAAACCATTAGCTAAGCTCGGGTTCTGCGGGTGACAAGCTGCTCCCGCGGATACCGGTCGCTTCCGGGTTCTTTATCAGCTATGTAAGTTTCTACGTTATCGCATACTTCCGGATTCACCCCTGGAAGAGGGTCACAACGCCTCCTTGATAGATCCCAATGCTGGCCAATGATCTATTATTGCTATTCCTAGATTTTTCTGTGCTTAGTAACCATCGTACTCCCCTAAATGATGTAGAGTTATTTCAGGTATCGTTCATATTCCACTCGGATGTTTGAACGCGTGCCAAATCGGCAATTTCCCGCCACATAGTCCATCCCGATATCTAAGTCCTTTCGTTCCTTCTTCTCATCAACCTGCTACTTTCAATACAAACGCATGCAAAGACCACAATATCCTTCATTAACTAAATCCCGTATCGCACGTAGTCGTCCAACATCACTCGGACGGCATTGGCGCCACGTATATTCTAGCCACTCCACAAGATATTGAGTCGCAATATGTGACGTTCCTAAGCATACAGTGCAGCCCATAAAATTGATGACATATAGTTCGGCGTAGTTTTTGTCAGTGATGTCAACCGTCCCGTCGGACGGCCGGGGACGGTGGGCCGTCCGAGATTTCCCCAGGACGGACGGGACGGCGCCAAGGCCGTCCGTCCCGTCCTTACTCCACAATGACGGCATGACGGCCGGGGACTTGCCGGGGACGGTGACTTTGCCGTCCCCGGCAGTCATCCACCGTCCCCGGCCGACATCGGGCGGTTATAGTATGAATTTAGATGATATCGAAAATAGCCCTGAGAGCGCGCGGTAAGAGATATGAATGGACCCATTCCAGGGGTGCTGTGACACTTGTATCTAACTACAGTGCTATATCATGAGTAGGTGCAAATTATATGTATATAAAGGTTGAAGATACACCCACTCATCCAGACTTTTCTTTAACAACCATCCATTCTTCGATACTCTGAGTACTACAATGGACAATCTACCCGATGCTCCACCTCTGACTCCCATTTCATCTATGCTTGCTGGCATTCATCCAGATAAATTTGCTCCACCCATGATTTCAGGCACCGCATCTATTTATATCTCTTACAACGCGCTCTCAGAGCTATTTTCAATTTCATCTAAATGTATTTTGTAACCGCCCGTTGTCGGCCGGGGACGGTGGATGACTGCCGGGGACGGTGACTTCCCCGTCCCCGGCCGTCTTTGCCGTCCGTCCCCGTCCTTAGTGATCCCGGACGGACGGGACGGTTGATTTCACTGGTTTTTGTCCGCTACGATTCCGCAGCTGATGTTGTACCTCAGTTAACAGGATACGCCTAACTAGTTAACATGTTAACAGTAGTCTTAAGTGAGCTATTGAGCAATTCCGATACATCAGTTGCGGCAACATGCTCCGAGCGGGAGCACAGTTCCAAGGGCCCACGCAGTGCCGTAGAAGATTACTATCGAATGCGATTAAGAACTTGTATGATCAGTTATGGCTCCATTCCGTCTTCTAACGTACGTTTTTATAGAGTTACTTGCACAAGAAAACCTAAAAAATGCAGATGCAAAGGAAAAGTTGCAAATCTCGAAGTATAGTTATCATAAGTCACTCGCGATGATGAATTTCACGGTAGTTTGGAGTCCGTCTGCACGCAGGTAGCCTGCCATGAGCACTATAACTTAGCTTTCCATGTGATTTCAGGTCAGGATTGATGAGGCCTTCTTGGCAAACTGTAATCGAATGTTATGAATGGAAGTAGGTAGGTGAGAAGTTCTGTAAGCGTATGAATATACAACTTACTAAACTTACTAATCATGAATTGAAGGTGCTCAGTGGGGCAACCGCATTTAGCTGCACAAATTCACTTTGATACACTTCTCTCCATTTGCAACGGGGTAGAATATGATCCTGGGTAATTTTGACTTATTGCTGCTTTCGGATAACATCCCAAGATAACCTATCTCAAGAAACAGAGGAGCTGGCAATAATTTTGAATTATTTTATTGTTTCATTTTTTACCAGTGTACCTACCATCTGCTGCCCATACTATTTGCCTAAGTTATTCCTATAGTCCGGGCAATTAAGCCAGTTTATCCGTACTACACACTAACTCTCTTGTGTATATCTGGAGTCATTATCTCGTACTATCATTTCTCTATACTATAAGCTATGCACATGGTTCTCCCCTCCATTTTGTAACCACCGTACGGTGTTGCATATCCGGTGATGGTAAGAGTGGCGAGTGACTGTAGCAAAGGGTGGCAAAGGCATCAAAGTTTTCCTCCATATTTCTCTGTACATAATCGAGTCCTTATTCTTCTCACTGCTTTCTGTATCATATAATCTAAGCACACGGTTCTCCCCTACATAACGTAACCTACAGTGTTGCGAGTGTAAAGCGGAAGGACGATGATCTGGACGATTATAAGCATGTCCCTGCGCCCTCATCCGTCTTCAAGCATGTCATATACTGCGACAGCAACACATGCAAGGTTTCCCACTACAAGGACAACACCGAGACATATATTGTGCCAGAGGCCGAGGAGGACTGGGTATGTTCCTGCGACCCCCGCCTAACCACCCAACAGCTGTCATCTCCACCATAATACTCTCGATCCTCGCGATCTACATCACTACTTCAGCGATACTCACGCTAACTCTTGAAGTACTTCGCCAACAGCATGTTCTTCTATGGAGCGAGCGAGACAGTATCGGACCGCAAGCCCTCAGCTGACATGCAAAGCATGCTCACTTTGAGCAAGGATATCCACAAGTCATTCAAAGAGAAGAAATTTACCTTTGTGCCCAAGTGCATGGATGGTAGCGATTCTAGTTATTTCTGCGTCCACTTCGTCCGCGAAACCGATGACCTCGCCCCACTCTACCACAACCGCATAGTCGGCGGGAGTTACCTCGGCGCTATCGTCAGCACTAAGTTCCTCTATGCCCGGTATGCATAGACTATCTTCCCGCAAATGGCGAAATTCACGAAGCGACCTGTGATTAAGATCGCTGTTTTTGATTCGCAAAAGATCAATGATTCCACCAGTCCAGCAATGGACCAGTCCAGACCGGGTCCGTCCAAGTCCAGTCCAGTCCAGTCCAAGTAAATTTTAGACCGGGATCGGACCAATCCCCAATTCTGTTGGACCAGGACTGGACTGGACTGGACTGGTGTGGATCAGTCCAGCGCTGTGTCCAGGGTTAGGGTATATTTCTCACTGTATCGGTCTTTTAATGGGAGAAATATATCTTGATGGTACCGAATATACAGACAGAACTGTCATAATTTCGCCCAGAGTGGGTATTCAGAGGTGAGTAGTTATCAAATGTGAGGATGAGTCATGTTTTCAGTGATACTTGACTATGAAACAATGTCGAAATTGTAAGCGTGTGTAGACTGTTCCAGACCAAGCCCGTCCAGTCCAAGACTGGCAGTCTGCGGTCCAGTCCAGTCCAACCTTCGGTTTGGACTGGACTGGACTGAGCCCTACCCCAGACTGGGTCCGTCCGGACTGGTGGAATCATTGCAAAAGATGGAGTGGAAGGAGTATGGAGACGGTTTTCGTTGGTGGAATGGACAGGCACAAAAGAAGGAAAGAGACAATCCGATGGCCCAGAGCAGGGTAAAGGGCAAGAGATTAGAGGTGGAATACCACAGCTGATTCCCCCATATTAATAACGGTGTCCTTACTGTCTTGGACAACACTGGCTCTTCGCAATCACCATATTGTTAATCCTAGAACGAAGGGTACTCAAGAAGTTATCCGCCTCACGGCTTCCTTCCCTGTGGAAATGCGCCATCTCGCGTCTTCTCGTGCGGAGGAACTAGCAGCAGCGGTGGCACTCCTAGATGAAGACTGTGCCCGGCAAGAGAAGATCTTGGGCCGACTGGTAAATCCCTCGCCCAACGAGATTGACGCTGACATTGCATTAGTGGAGGAAGAGCACCCGACTGCTGATCGCGAATGGTACCCAGGCATCGAATTGATGGAATTGGTTAAATCTGCAAACCGGGAGCTAGAGGTGGGGACGTGACCTTGGAGACTTTTCATGACATGGCAAAGTTGTTTGTGCTTATCAATACATATATCATTGTATCTTAAATATAAAATAGTCCGTATTCCTTTTTATCATTAGTGTGCTTAGCTCGCATTATTGAGGCGTAATAACCCTTTCTCACAGTCACGTAATATCACCCTCAGGGATGAAGTAGGTCGTTAAATTGCAGCTACATAGAGTAAAGCACCATCCAATACAATCTAAAGTTAAGAACACTACATGACTGCAACTATAATTCTCAGCATACGGAAAATATAAGGAAGCTGATACTGCGACTGCTACCCGTACGGCCCGCTCAGTGTGATACCGTATCCTTCAACATCATTGCAGGGTATCCACTCCTCCCTTGGCGGAATCTTGGAGCTCTCCAATGCTCATATGCATACCAATTAGTGCGGTATCGCAGACAAAGTCTCAGCTCAAGCCGCGGTCCTCCAATTTCTTCTAACAGACTCGGCATATCTGGACGAGGCTCTGGCGAATTCACACGCTGCAACGCCAATGTCACTTGCTCATTTTCCCACTGCAGCGGCTCGTCATCTCCAACAAAGGTGGTGCGTTCGTACCCGTGCGCAGCGCCTTCATAAATCCTTCTCGCTTCTTCGATGCGCCCAACTTTCTCAAGCATAAGCCCGTACTCAAGGAGTGTTCGAGCAGTGCTTCGGTGGTAAGGCGTGTTGTTATCGGTATGAACAAAGGGTTCCAACTTGGGGACAAATTTTGCAAAAATATCGGCGGCAGACTGAAACGAAGCCCGTGCTTCTTCCATTCTTCCAACGGCTTCGTAGCACACGCCAAGATTCCCGTGCGTCTCCAGGAATTCAGATGCCTTGTACCAGTCCTGCGGTCCATTAGGGTAGTACTTGAGGTTTCCGGTGATGTCGGCTTTGATCTGACTGATGGCAATGTTAAAATCTCCATCAATCATATGTACATATGCTGCATCGCCCGAGTTGCCACTGATATCACCGGCGGTAAGCCGCTCCATCCGCTTCTCTTGATACGCTGCTAGAGCTCGTGTTGTATCTCCCAGACCAAGATAAGCGTGTCCGAGATCATGGTTCAAGTAGGCGAATTCACGATCGTGGGCATTTGGTCCGGATCTTATAGATTCATACAAATCGGCAGCAGTCCTCCACTTCCGCGCTCCCATATAACAGTCCGCCATCTCTTTCTTATATTTGTCAGCCTCATCGGGGTGTCTATTGATGCCGTTTTGCAGGATGAGGAGAGCAGGCTCCAAGAGCTGGAGGTCCTTGAAATCTCTCGCCATGGACCGAAGATCGTGCGCATACTTCTCTGTATTTTCTGGATCACGCATTATGGCTTCAAAATACGTTTCCATTTTTCCAACCCAATCGAGTGTCCTATCGTAGGTACTAGCAAGCTCTCGCCAGTAGTCCTTGCAATGGTTAGGTGTTTTTTCGATCGCCTCGCGGTAGAGATATTTCAGATTTTCCCAGTCTTTTAGCTCGCGGTAGATATCAGCTATCCTCTTCCAGTATATCCAGGAATCCTTCTCAGGAACAAGAGATACCCCGGTCCGCAGTGCTTCGACAGCACCTTCGATGTCGCCTTCGCTCTTCTTGAGCTGTGAGACAAGGGACCAGTAGTCAATTGCGCACGACGCCGGTTTCTTGGGATCGAATTTCATAGCTTCCCGGTAACAGAGCACAGCCTTCTCCTTTTCATTGATGCGGTAATACCAGTCTCCCAGTGCTTCATGGAAGTGCCAATACATCGGGTGTTCATCGATCGCGGCTTGGAAAGCCCTGACGCAGTTTTTTGATTTCGCGACCAGCGCTGCAATAGCATAGTTTCCCGACTGCAAGCCGACAGAACAGTTGTAGGCCCCTAACGCAGCGAGCGATTTGATTCGTTCTTGGTTTAAGTCATTCCAGTGAGCAGAGTATGAGGCACTGTGGCGCCAGGTCCAACCTGGCTTTGCTTTTGCGCTGTCGGGAATCTTAGGAATACTAATGCCAGAACTCGCTAGCAACGGGTTCAGTTCCGTGTAATGCGCATTTTCCTTCGGGCCCACAAGCTGCAGAATGTGGGCTGCAGCCAATGCTTGGGTGAACGCCATCTTAGACATTAAGACTTCTTTCCAGTTTGTGTTCAGCCAGATGAAGGTGAGGTTGCCGACAATCACTCTCGCCAAAAACAAATCCTCTCCTAAGACCTGCAGTCGATTATCAGCCTGTAAACGTAATCGTAGGAATTGCTGGTTAACACCGGCCAACACTACCTTTATTCTCCATCGAAGTGCTTCTTCCAAGTCTTCACCACTTTCATTGTCGTCGCTCTCAGCAAGCTTCTTTAAGATATCTGACTGAAGCCAATCATAGATTCCATGGTGTACATCGGACATAAAGCTACCGATACTCCAATACTCCACTGAACCCTCCAATTCGAAAGTGAAATCCTTCATCCATTTCTTCACTGCCTCTGGGTGGGATACAAAGACATTGATCTTAACGAGCATGGCCTGCAGTACGACTATATCTGTTTCGGACTCCCGGGAGTCGTTAAAATGTTGAAACCAGTGCCGGGTTGAATACCTTCGGAAGTCTGTAACATCGTCGTCGTCGAATTTGATCAGGCACTCGAGACAGGCAGCCGCAAGACGCATATGTGATCTGCTTGGCGGCAAGCATCGCTCCTTGGACACCGTGGGATCTGTAATATATGATCGGAATGTTTCGTGCACAATGTGTACATTAGGGCCGTCTTTCCCGGGTACAATACCGAGAAATGAACCACAGTTGGACTCGACAAACTCTTGTAAGTCAAGGACTTCATCGACGAGAAGGCCAACAGCCACCTGGAGCTCTGCAATCGTCATCGGGCGAACACTGAACAAAACGCACACCAAAATTGCCGAAGCCATCTCAAACGTATCGGCTGTGACGAGCTTATCAAGAACCCGATCATAAACTCCGGCGATCCCTTTCGGTAGCGTCTCAATCGCCTTCTGGAATGCCTTTACTGACGGCGTACGATCGAGAAGATTCAAGACGATGGAAACCCACAGGAAGTTCCCCTGCGACTTTTCGGAAAGGAAATCGCTTGCGTCTTTGTTGATTCGGGCAAAGCCTTTCTGCAGACCCTTAGACTTGTTGACCCGCATCGCGACGTACAACTTGATGTCATCCCGGCTATCCTCAAATGTCAAGGGCCGTTTTGGACATCGCCCCATCGCTTGCGCTATTTCAGGTGTTGGCCGACTGGAAACAAGGAGTTTCACTTCGAGTTTTTGTAATCCGTCAAGTAACGTCTCGATAGCGTTATCTACACCAGCCTCTCCGCCGAAGCATTCATCCAGGCCATCAATGACGACAAAAATAGGCCGAGAAACGACAGTAATCGTATCTCTAATGAGGCGAGAAAACGCATAAGCATCCGCTTTCTCGGTTTGGAACCCTTCCTCCTTCAGCGCCTGTAGTTTTTCACGAGCTTCTGGGGCGGCGAGTGCCAATTGCATAGCGAGGGTACGAATCAGTCGGTCGACGTTGTCAAGAGTTGAGTCGCCGGCTTTGCAGAAGAAGTACAAAACCACCGCATCCGGATGCTGTGCCTTTAATACCTGAATCAAATATGCTGTGATGATAGATTTTCCGACTCCGGGTAGACCATTCAACCACAGACTTTCGCTATCAGTCAGCCTCCACCTCCTGAACTCTTCCGCTTCAAGCACCCATTGCAATGTTCCAGGGGCACGGAGCTCGCAGTTGTTCAAGAATTGGGCGTCGACGTCCCAGTACGAGGACTTGAGCCATGCGGCGAGCTCAGATTGTTGGAATTTCGGATCCGGTTGGGGAGGGGGTATACCGGTACGCATGGCGAGTACTTTGATGGTGACTTGCAGCAACAAGGCCTGGTCGTACTCGGCAATGGCCAATTCTAGCGCAGCTCGCGCATCGGAATAGATTTTGGGTCCTAACAAAACAGTCTTGCCGAGATTGTAGAAATAGTCGTGACGGAAAAATATAATGCTGTCCTTGAGGAAGAGAATAACGGCAGTCATGAGGTTGGTTGATTTTTCGAGAAGGAGTTCGCTGACTGCGAGATCATTATGCTTCTGGACTTCTGCCACGCGAAGGGCTTGGTACTGTATGCGGTCCAGCTGCTTAAGGAAGTCTTCGCCTCGCGATTGTTCCTGGTCCGCGATCTGGAGAAGGAGCGATAAGCTGTTGGTTGCGCCTTTCACGGGGGCCAGGGTTGCACTCTGGGTCGCGTATGCTGCCAGTCCCAGCGTCAGAGAAGCAAGAGGATAGATCTTGCCAATAGCGTTGCCGACTTTGGATGCGATTGTAGGCTTTTGATTTTTTTGTTTGAGGAGGACTTGTTCGATTGCGGCACCGAAGTTTTCTGGCGTCATCAAACCGCTGCTGAAGGAGAGCTTGAAATGCGCGGATGGTACATAGGCATTATAATCGGATGCTTGCGAGCCGTTGATGTAGTCCTCAAGTGTCTTGACAAGTTCGTCCGATGCCTGTAGTAGTGCTTCGTGGGCGAGTTCCACTCGTGTTTTTGGTCGGTCGTCCTCAGCTGATTCTGTCGGAACCTCGACACCTGCGATGGGTCCATCGAATTCTGCGACGGCTTGTTGGGTGTCCGTTAGAAATCAGATATGCCTTGCACAGAAATGAGTGTAAGAGAGTACCTGGGGTGTTCGGAGCAACTATTGGAAGAGAAACCGCTTCATTCGAACCTTCCCTGGCCGCCTCTGTTGCTCGATTACCCCCTGGCGAGCTATCCTGCTTTCCCGAAGCAGATCGACTGATTTCTCCTATCACACCTTCAACGCTGGTGGATGCGGAACCGACTGCTGGGCTCGGTGATCGGAGTTGATCAGTCGACTTGTTGCCGCGCTTGGTGAGTTTTTTGAGGAATTTTATCGATGATGCCATTTGAGCGAGCTAAGATATGTTAGAAAAGATTAGCTAGCGCGCGCGAGCTGAGGGACTGGGCACGTTATAAGAAAATATTTAGTGACACGAGCTTGTGCGACGGTCACACACAATTTTCCTGACGATAGTTCATGAGCGAATGATGCGAGGAGATATTGGCGAGTACATACGAGGTGGCGGTTTCGGATTCGGTTACACAGTCGTATCTGCAAAGCACATACTCAAGTGTAACATTGATAATACAAACAGGAGCCACAGATCTTGTCGCAATGTGTTCCGATTGGTTGTCAATACTCTCGACATGGAACTCCCTAAGCTGTCATGCGAGCATTGCAAGCTGAATGTTGTTATACGCTTGATTGTATTTAGCAACGAGGCACATGAGGTTTCTTCCTATCTATGCATTGTGCCGAATTTGAAGTTCAAACAAGCTTTCGCCTAGAACTTGGCGGCGCTGCTACCAATATGGCTACTCTATAAGGGATTCTGTCGCCAAGAATGCACACTGAAATATGGCTACTCTATAACATTTCTGTCGCTAAGAATAAACACTGAAACTGTTCTGTATAAGAATAAGATTTGTGGTCTCAACTCAAGTAGTATCTATACAAAATCTGTTTGCGTATAAGAATAAATACTTTATAAGAAATTTGTTTTCTCCAGTATACTCGGTCCTGAGTGCATTCTTATAGGGAGAGTGGGCTGTACTTATGCTGGGAATATAACGCCGAACTCATTTAATCAACATCAAAATCTAATCTAATCAATCACATCGTAAGCTTCAAATCCTTTTCACTCGCTATGCCTCCTATGCCCATACCAACACGCTACAACATTGAATCTGACACTTGATTAATCTCGTATATGCTATATATGCACTTGCACACTCCGACGGAAATCTCACAATTATGGTGATTTCCATGGCTAGGAAATTGAGAAGCACCTTACCGTAGTTTCGATCAGACACTAGATGCCATTATACGTATAGGTACGGGAGAAACTGTTTAGTTATCCAACCTTAGTGTGTTCGACGATGGAAACCCGGAATTTTCCGGAACCTTCGCAGGCAATCGGGTATGTTCCCGCTGATTCGGGCAGATGACCCACGTGCGATGTTCGGCCATCCAAATGTCAACCCAACGCGGTGTTTCCGAACTTTCGTAACCCGTCTCGCCGCCGGCATTTATCCGTATCTACGATCAGCCGGATTGTGTTGATGTTGTGGGTTGCGTTCAAGTTGCAGGGAATGGTGCCAATCTCGACATGGACCGCCTACGGTGGCCGTCATGCGAGCTTTCCAACTCACCTGAATGTTTGTTACACGCTAAGGGATGCATCATTCCGCAATGTGGCACATGAAGTTTCTGCCTATTTGCATAGTGCCGTTACCCGAATTTGAAGTTCGACAATCTTCCGCCCAGATTTGCTTCTTGGGTTGAGCAATTAGTATTAGTGTAGCAACATGAACCAAGAGATGGCAAACATCCTTGTTTGCCGCCCAGACAACATGAACGATTCAGCTCTCAAATCACCGAAATAAAATAAACATGCAACCATCGCAATTACCACCACCAGTCGCCAACCGCCAACCGACCACCTAGTCACATAGGAAGGGATCCAGAATCGTAACCGTGATAGAATATTGGGTGAATTTTATAGATCCACAATGCGAGATGTCTATGGCATTTGTAAGCATTCAAACATTGGGAGTTCCAAAATGTAATGGCTCACCTTTACCGAATTGTCGGTCTAGTGCAGGTGAGGGAGGTCAGGTTAGCGGTCGGACAATCGCGTTGTAGCGAGTCTCAGTGGCGATCTGCATCGGCGTTTTTCCGTCCTTGTCTTGAGCTTCCTTGTCGGCGTTGAGTTCGAGCAACAGCTGCACTATTGCCTCGTGGCCGTTCCCAGCCGCGATGTGCAACGCTGTGGCCCCTTCATTTGTGCGAATTTCTTTGTCGGCTTTGTGTTCTTCAAGCAGTTGCCGGAAGATTGCCTTGTCGCCAATCTGAGCAGCGAAGTGCAACGCTGCCCATCCACGGTCGTCCCGAGCCCCGTTATCGACCTGGTGTCCTAGCAGCGGCCGCAAGGCCTCCTTATTGTCCCGAGTTACGGCTAATTGAAATGCGGTCTTCCCAGTTTTGTCCTGGGCACTGGGTTCGGCGCCATGTTCGAGCAGCAGATACACAGCCGACTTGTGGTCGTATAGTGCTGCGATATGAAATGCGGTGTACCCATTGTTGTTCTGGGCTTCCATTTTGCTCTCGTGTTCGATTAACAGCTGCAAAGCCGCCTCGCGGTTGTGAAAGGCCGCGGTGTGCAATGGCGTGTTTCCACAATTGTCCTGAGCTTCCGTATCGGCCCCGTGTTCGAGCAGTAACCGAGCGACGTTCACGTCACCATGCTCGGCAGCGATGTGTAATGACGTACATCCGCCACCGTCCTGAGCGTGCTTGACAACCCCCTGTTCAATTAGCAGTTGTACGAGGTCCACATCACCGTTCCGAGCTGCGACATGCAGCGGAGTCCATCCGCCGCTATCCTTGTCCGGATCGGCCCCAACTTTCAGCAGCTGTCGAACGACTGCCTTGTCATTGTTCATAACCGCTATGTAAAAAGCCGTTTGCCCGAAACAATTGCTAGCGTCTTTATCGAAACCGAGTTCGAGCAACAGCCGGACGGTTGTCTCGCTACATGCTGCGATATGCAGGGCCGTGTTCCCTGAGTTGTCCTTAACATCCTTGTCTGTATGGTGTTCAAATAGAAACCGAATGATCGCCTCGTCGCCCCCGTAAGCCGCTCTGTGTAATGCTGTCTGTCCCCAGCTGTCCCGAGCGTCCTTGTCTGCCCCGTTATCAATCAGACGGCGTACGACTGCCTCTTGCCCCCGGTTAGTCGCCGTGTGCAGTGCTGTCGATCCGTCTCGGGCTTTCGCGTTGATATCGGCATTGTTGTCTGCTAATAACTGAATGACCTCGATTTTTGTGTTTGTATTCAGCGCACTGGCCGTAACCATGTGCAAAGCTGTCCTTCCGTAACAATCTCGTGCTTCTAAAAATGCCCCTTTGTGTAGCAAGAGCTCAGTCACCTTGAAGCCCCCATTGTATGCCGCCCAGTGAAGTGGTGTCATTCGAGAATTATCTTGTATTTCGATATTTAACCCCGCCTGAAGTAAAAGATTTGTGGCCCCAATATTACCTTTCTTTGCTGCACAGTGAAGGGGTGTTATACCGTCCCTTCCCCGTATCTCAATATCCACGCCAGCTTCCAAATAGGACCACAAAATCGAGTGCAGGTTACAGTCCTTATCAGCAGTGTCGATAGCGTAATGCAATGGAGTCCATTCTGCCAGGTCGGCTGCTCGCGGGTCGGCGCCATTGTGTAATAGGCTTGATATGATACTTTCATTCCCTCCGACTCCCAGAGCAGCATAATGAAGCGGAGTCCAGCCGAGAGTGTCTCTTGCGTTAATATTACCAATATGATCCTGCACATCCCAGCTGTTCATAGTCGGAATGAGGGAGAAAACCGCAGGGTGTTGGAAACTTATATGCACGTCATTATGGCCAATTTCGCCTCCCTGAGGCACCAGATCACACCACATATCCAGGTCTAGACGGCCTTGTATCTTGTACAGCGTTGCAAAATTAGATATTAGATTATGAAAAGATTGTAGCTTAGAAGGCGATTTTCGTATGTTTTTAGAATCCTGTTCTTCCTCAGGCTTCAACTCCCGCAATATCTTATCCTTGAAATGCAGCAAATGTGTATTGTTCCCGTGGCGACCCTGCTTCATTCGCAGTTTTAAGAAGTTGCAAAATGACAGGAAAATATGTATCATGATTGCTGTGGCCTGATGAAAACTATTATGTTGCGTTTTTTCGAGCGTTTTGCAAATCCGGAAGAGCTCCACATATACCGGAATAGCCTTCTCCCAGTGCCCCAACACTTCGTAATCCTTCATTTCCCGCCGCACAAAGTCGATTAAAGGCGCGATAGGGAGTCGTTTGGTATGGCTGAGAGATGGAATCATACACATATACACATCTTGCACAGTTCCTAATCCAATTTGTTGAATAGTATTGGCCATCCCCACAAGTGTCTTATTCTCAAGTCTGAACGATAGCAGTTTCTTCGGGTCGTCTAATTTGAACACGTCGGCGTGCCCAATGGTCGTTTGTTCTCTGAGATGAAGAAACGTAGGCGGCATAGCCGACACGTCATGTTTTACAATTGCCCACATAAACGCCGTAAACATATGTTGCGCAAGTAAAATCTCCAAGGGCCCCTCAGAGTTTACGGCCACAACTCCACGTTTATGATCTAAAGAACTTCCGTCAGAACTAAAGCGGATCAGCCGGCGAAATGCCGGATCATATTTCGGGCGAAACCTACTTTGATCAGAGGACTCGGAGCCGAAGAATCCTATCGGACCCAAAAATCTGCCGGGTACTTCCTCAATATATCGTGCACTATTATCAGTACTATCCCGAAGACCTATCCCATCGCCAATCCACCAGCTTATATATCTTCGAAGACCTCCGGTGTCTGGCCCTAGGGCTCTGATGACCTGTCGCCGCAGTTCCACATCATGCTGAAGCCAGTTGACCTTGAATGCCTTTGTAGTATCACTGTCCTTATTCTTGGCTTCCATTTCACGGATTTGAAAATTCCACAGAGATAAGGCAGCTTCTATCTCAGTTGGATCACTTTTCCACGTACCCTCGCTCTCGGTATGTTCGATCTTAAATTTGATGTACTCGGGTGACCGATTGTCAATCCGAACTTTCAAAAACCAACACCAGACCGAATTCCCCACGCTGCTGTTGATGAGGGTATTCATCACTAAGTCAATTGAACTTGCAACAGCAATAGCAGGTTCGGATATCTTGCTCCTCCACCCTGTTAACATTCCTAACCGCTGTCTAACTTTCATCGCATGCTGTGCTTTCCCCAGGCCTGGTCTTGATTCGTCCTCGCCGTCAGACCCAAAGTTTTGATCGTCTGTGAGGATCGTCCAGCTAGATCGTTTAGCCGCCGGCGAGCCATCAGACTCAATTCCGACTGCAATCGGAGCTCTCGGAGTGTCTGTTGCATTTTGCTGTTGTACATCCGACGAGCTATCAGACTCGGTTTCATTCGGTACGCTCAGAGAATCTGCCACAATTGACTGTTGCGCATCCGATACACTATCAGATTCGACTTTGACTTCATCCCCAACGCTCCGGGTATCTGCCGAACTTGACTGTTGCGTACATGGCGCACTTATGTATGGTTCAAACCTATTCGAGCAACTATCCTGAATCACAAAACGGTAGTCCAATCGCAGACGCTCTTCTTTGCTGTTAAGCGCTTGCTCGTCCGATGGCCAAAAGTCGCTTCCATTGCTGGCAATCCTCAACGCCAGCCAATCCATTTCATGTCCATCGAGAACATTTTTTGGGATCGGAGTAATAATAAGGCCCCGCCGGACGATTGCTCGAAAGACTGTCATTAGGGCTATGCAGACAAGTTGCGCTATTGACGCTGACCAATTCATGCTGCGAAGGCCCTGAAATTGGAGGATAAAACCGGACAGCCCAAGAACTACCCCCACGAGTGTTAACTTTTCAGAAGTGGTTCCAGTGCTAGAGAGAAGACCCGACACAATATTAAAAATTCGTTTCATTGAATGTTCTGGTGCTGTATCGGTGACTTCATTTGAATTATTTACATCTCCCGGTGGGTAGGTTGGGGTGCAGTTGCCCTGCACAGGCTGCATATGGGTGCTTACCGGAGTCTGACGAGCTGTATCTGACCCGGCGTTTGGATCCGTCCTTTGGGAAGTCAGAATGCACTTACGTGGGTCAGACTGGTTGCGCCCGAAAATGACGAAAGAATCAAAGCTCTGGTCGCTAACCACGTGATTTTTTTGTAGCCACAGGATTCGAGCATTCAGTTTCTCTTCCTGACCATTAACTGGGACCGTTTCCAAGTACTTCTTCCCAGGTACAAATATATTTTCGACAGTGCTTTGCTCCACGACCGCGGAACATATCATCATGCCGATCATAAGAATAATTGTCCCGACGGCCATGATAGGAAATGCATAAGGCCTTACGCGCTCGCCGTTCTTTGGAAATCGCATTTTGAAATGTGGGTGGTAGACTGAAAATCCTGAAAAAACTAACATCCCAAATTGGAGTACTATGCCGCAGATTGCAACCAAACAGAGATCCATTGTTTTGCTGCCGCCATGAAGGTTCAACGATATATTCGGGGCAGATTTCACTGGAAGCTGATGTTCCCTCTCCTCTGGAGGTGGCGGGTACGCACGGTTTTCTTCATCTTGCCTCTTTTCGTCTTCGGGCCTGGGCACGAATCGTCGCTTTGTCCACGGGAGTATTTTCTGAAACCACGCGACTAGCGGATCGTCGTACACTGCCATTGTAACCTTGTCGTCAGCGAATAATGCGGAAAAGACCTAAATGCGCTTACTTTTGGAAATTAGGTAGTGGTCCTCCACTGCACTCTCCACGGTATATAACCCGAAAGTCTGATTCTCCCCACTCGTGTCATCTAAGTCTTTGAGATAGATGATCTGTTGGACCTCGGGCTTCCCCATTGTCCTAACGACCCCCTGGCCATTCCACAGCTCACAGACCTCGTGCGATGTAGATGACATCAATTCCACTTCCACCGTAGCATGGTTCTCCCGTGCCCTGCCAATTACCGCCCTCAACCATGGTGGCCCTCCAACGCGAATGGCTGCGACAATAGCAGTAAGGATACCCAATGGTGCCATGGCGAAGATGATATGGTCGAGCCAGCCCACTGTTCAGATACGTCAGATCAAGTTGCGGTATCGTTGAAATGGGGGCTCAAACTCGACTCGCTCAAGAATTGCTTCGAAAATTGCTCGCCGAAAAGTGCCAACAATCTGGAAGACTGTAGTTAATACCCGAGCAAACATATATTCACAAATAGAATCTGGGATCGTACGGGCCTAGATCGGTGAATAGGTTATTGGAGAAATCATCGCCGGCGTCAGCTGCTACGACCGGCATGATAAGCGCAAGAGCCCATGCGTTCATGATAGGCAACATTATGGATATCGTAAACAAAATCTGAGCTCGGTAAACAAAAATGTTTTCCACCCAGGGGCGTCGAAAATATATACCCAACGACCCCCAAAGTTGAAGAGATGAGTGATAAGCTGGCGAGAAGATTGAAGACGTAAGTGAGTGGCAGCGCCAGCATGTGTTATGATAGAATATTTATGACGGGACCACTAATTGGCTACATCTCAGATAACCGCTGCAAGCATTGCTGCAGGCTTTGGCAGGCGCCGATCAGAGGCAAGCCCAGATTAAACTATCAATGACTTTCATTGGCCATTTGCAGTCATGATTATGCAAACCTCATGCAGGTCATTGAAACATAGATTACATCATTAGTAGAAAAAAGCCTCATGTTCATCATGAATCCGATTGGTTGGCTGCGTGCGGTAAGTACAAAACTCAAAATTAAAAAGCGGCGACTACCGCACCATATGAAAAGTTATTTTTGAAGTCAGAGCCCCTATTACAATAGCGGTTGTTAAAAAACAGGCTTCTTAACTTCATCAATGTAGAAAATATATGTATCACATACAAAAGCTGTCAAACTCAAAGCGGAGGCACCACACATGAAAATACATCCACTGGTACTTCTGACGTCAGAGCTACGAAGGCAGAGGAATACAACATAGAACTCATCTCTTTTTATTGTTTCCAACTTTCTCAAATTTGGGCTAATTGCTATAATTTATTCATCCGAACATACTTCCAGTCTTTATCCGCACCATAGCATTCTTGCTTAGACTCTCTATTGGTGATAGTGTTGTGGCTTATGGGGATTGTAGTACCTACCGCACGCCGCCGGACTGGATAGTTCTTCTTATTGGTCTTTTTCAATAATTGGGTGTTTGCTCGCTCTGCGTGGAATAAGGGTGACCCTCTTGATGGTGCGAATAAGTGGGGAAAGTGCGGTGACACGATGCAAGCAGGATTTCACTGTCATGCTTACAAACGCTCGAACAGCCGAGTAATGTATGATGATGTTCTTTACAATAAATAGGTCGCCACTGCATTTGAGAATAGTAGTAGAAGCACTCTATGATTGCTTTGTTTTTATAATTTCTGATGCAACCAACTTCACTGTTTACTGAGCTGACGCGGAAAACATGACGAAATTTTCAACGGCACTAAAAAAGATCTACAATGCCAGTTAATCGCATGCATACGCTTGCACTTCTTATAACCCATGGTGCGGTAGCACAACCTGAACATTGAGAAAAAACACACGAGCTGAAGTAAGTGTTTGGAGATATATGGCAGCAGGTATGCCACCTGTCAGATGAACCATTGTCTCATGTCCATAATTTACAGAATCAAATCAAACTCTCTCAGCTCTCAGTAATGTTCTGGCACTAGATAGACATGTTTGCTTCATTGTGATGAGAATAATGTTCTCCGCTTAGGAAACTGGGCGGGAATGGCTTGTTACATTTCTTATTTATAGAGCTTTATCATTGCAAGGACTACATCTAATTCCATTCAATCACAACCCACGCATCGGTTCGTGCTAATAAAGTGCAGTCTATACATGTGTAAGGTATATTCTTTAAAGTTAGCAACCAAAAAGATCGATGATTTTCAGCGGATAGTTGAGATCGACAGGATTACAAATGATTGCTACGACAAGGAATCTGAGACTTGATTAATCTCATAAATGCTATGTATATACGAGCTCGCACAGCCCGACGGAAATTTCACAGTTGTGGTGATTTCCTTGGCAAGCTAGTGATGTTGGGGACTTCCTTACTACAGACTCGATCAGACGCTGGAATTGTGTGCTCCTTATCAAAATTTCATACGAGAGAGACTGTTTGGTTATCTAAAATTAATTTTGCAAACTCCCAGTAGTTTTTCAAGCCTTCTGAAGCCTTTAGTGCGTGTGACGACGGAAGCCCAGAATTCCCTGCAGCAAATCGATTGCGTTTCCGCCGATTCCCCGCATCGCTATCGCAATCCTATCGTGTTCGTTATCCGATGTTTTCCGAACTTTCGTAACCCCTCTCGCCGTCGGTAATCTATGAGGCGCAGAAATGCATAAACTTTTGTAATCCTGATGACGGGCCAACAACGCAACCAGCAAATGAAAGCACTCGGATGGCTGAGCGGTTGCCAATCATGCTCTGGTGTGTTGAGTACTTGTCAACATTGAGCGGCTCCATTCGCCCTAAAATTCGACTATTGCAACCTACCCTGTTGAGTATGTATTGTACCACATTAGTCTTATGCTACAGCGATCGTTGGGGCTTGTTCGTGCTTGGCCATTCCGACACCAACCCATCAAGAGCAACTTGACGGCTGATAAGAATCTGTATCTCTTACTAGAAGTTCCAAGAGCCTCTGTTGGAAGACTGTAATTTGTGAGACAGTATCACGCCGATCTCTTAATGCTGATATGATATCCCGTAGCGTGCGGTTGGGGATGTTGGCATACATTATATGTTGAGGGTCGCATCGGACTGGTAACATGAATATCAAATACTTTGAAAGTCGGCTAGAAGATTATAACAAATACCCAGAGACCATTATCTGCCTCCTTCCCCGCCCCTCCTACCTATTCCCGACCCTTCTCTCCATCAAATCCGCCCTCCAATTAACTTCCTTCCAGGTCTTTGGGGACATATCCTCATAATTAAGGGAATATGCACCCGCAATTCCTCCAATTCTCCAATCAGAGGTTTCTTCGTTTCGATATGCTCGAACTCGTGGTCTCAGGTGGTATACCATGTTTAGGTTGCTTGACAAAATCCCCAATATTTAAGTTACACAGGACATATCGTAAAAGGGTGAAAAGCATACACTATCAGATATATATGTATGCACAGATGGTATACTAATCTACTATGAGGGGTATGTGCGAGTGGCTGAAGGATTCGTGCGAGTGATGACGAGACCGGGTTCGCTCAAGGCCACTGGGGCGGTTGCCCGGCTGGACATATATACCTGACTAGTTGGGGCGCGCGAGATTCATTCGACGCGCCCGCCCGAAAATGAAATACATGCAGCATATCAGAATAAAATAAATTATGATCCAATTGAAGACTATACAGATATAGGGCTTTCGGAGATAAATCAACCAACCATTAAATGTAACCGTGGTTCGTTGTTGTCCATCCAGTCTCTGTTGCGCCTTAATTGTGTGTTTATACGAGTCGACATAGATCGCACCCAATTCTGCTAGTAGCTTGCAGATTGGGTGATCGTTCCGGAACTAGAATGACGCAGAATCAATTAGGTAGTCATCATGTGTCATCTGCGCCGTCCTCAATTAGTTTGCGGGCGATGTTATTTCTGCCTTCTCGAATGCAACACAGAGAGCGCTACCGGTGTGATTGTTCTGGCGTCGACGTTAGCACGTTTATCGAGGAGAAGTGAAATGAGCTTTTCACTGCTGAAGTTAGCCCCGTCTTAGAGAGCTACAGCATACGCAGTATTATATCGGCGCTATTATCAAATAAAAATATTTATGTGCAGTTGGGGTTACCGATGGTAGCCAGTAAAATTAATCAGTTTGTAGTACCCAGCAGACCTACGAAAGATGAGAGATTTTATTGGTACTGTGCCGATCCTCGTGTTGACTAGGGATTTGGCCCGGTGGCTTCCCTAGTGTTTGGTGCTGGCGGGCTCGGGCATGAGGCCGGTGGCTTACGGCCCCCATTGGCCTCGCCTGCCCCCACCAGCCTCGCCTGCCCCCATCGGCCTCGCCTGCCCCCATGTTGAGGAGGCGGGCTCGGCACTGGTACTCGGCATTGGGCTCCGGCTTTGGCAGTCGGCATGGAGTTTTCCTTCTCTCTCCTTCGTATATAAGTCTATAGTTTTCCCTCTCTTTGGATCAACAGACAATTGAGCTTCTTCATCCTTTCTCTTTTGCTTTCAACACCTCGAGGTGATAGTTTTAAGTTTAATAAAATTTGGGGATTTCGATCCCTCTTTCTCTCCAGATCAATTGCGGCATGTAGTTTGTGGATGTGCTGTTAGTGTTGCTGCGGGTTCAGTTAGCGTTACATTTTAATGATAAAGTTTATACTTTGTCATGTCAAGGTTTATGACTCAAGTTATGAAAGTTTAATGTATCCTGAACGATTATTTAGGTAGTCATTACTGAGTCACTGAGTCAATTACTCAACACCCACTTATACCACAAAACAGAAATGAAGAACGCCCAAAGTTTAGCAAATTAATGATGAAACTTACTTTTTCCCTATTATTATTTCTGAATCAGAGTAGTCCTACATTGAGAATTACACGCCCTAAGGTTAGTTTTCATCGAAACCGTTAATTTTAATTCTAGCTTTTATCCCTTGGATCGTAACTTTGGCATTCCCGGCCCGTTTGGGCATGGCAACCGACTCCCCACCTGCAAATATTTAGCGATGCAACCACAACTCTGTAGGGGTGGCCTGGGAGCATTATAAACTTAC
>Ga0307514_10001516_pt1 | contig 27806 bp, 25 predicted proteins | sample 16_EM_MG_FD_203088 | JGI IMG/M metagenome (GOLD analysis project Ga0307514, IMG submission 203088) | Populus trichocarpa ectomycorrhiza microbial communities from riparian zone in the Pacific Northwest, United States - 16_EM | ecosystem: Host-associated > Plants > Roots > Unclassified | place... | reverse complement strand
CATCTAGTCCGACAGTTAGGAGATCTGTTTCTCTACTACGAGGAAACCAGGAGTACTTCTGGGCAACACTGGACCTTGCGCTCCGCTGCGATACTTGGCATCGAGTACGACGTCTGCAGATACATCTCGACGGGCAGATTACCTTTCGAGGAACTTATCGATACTGCCCATATTCACGATCAGGAAGAAAACGGGGACTGTTTTTAGAGGGAGCTCTTGTATAAGGACAAGAGGTTGAGTCTTAGGATAAGACAAGGAAAGAAAAAGAAGTTTAGATAGGCGGCTGTATTTAGGTTAATAAATGTTTTATTGAAACGTGGCTTAAACACCCCCGTAACATTTATGGTACATTCGGCTATATTTTTACAGTGTGCAGGATATTATGGCATGTTGTGTGTGAGAGTCTCAACATACACACACGATTATTAATACTGATTCAGATAACGACAAGTTGGTGTTCACATACATCAGCAAAATGTATTTTAGTCACTGGGTGCCTCCAGTAGTGTCTGAGAGGATGTGGAGTGTAAACTTAGATGCGTCAATTTCAGGAGAGTATCAGACCCTTGGAGGGGATTCCTGCCAGCCTTCAGACTAACTGGGAGCGCCGGCGGCAAGCCTGGGAGCGCTGACGACAAGCCTGGGAGCACCAGGGAGTGCTGGGAACAAACCTGGGAGCGCCGGCGACCAGTCTGGGAGCACCTCGAATCACAGCAGAGCAGTCTGGGAAAAGCAACATCTTCTTGGGCAACACTGCAGGTGCGCCTGGATATCATAGCTACTACTTATCATTCAACGATTTTTAAAACTCATGTATTCAGTTTGTATTCTCATCTATGTATCTATATAGTGACCCATCTACACACAGTATATCTCGACTGCCTGCAGGCGGTGCTTGAGAGCAATTTGAGGTGCACCTGCAAATAACCATCGAGTGAACTCAGATATACACTCTGAGGCCATGATCGAGTGAGTTTGGAGATACACTTGGAGGCCACGATTGTGCAAACTTGGAGGCCATAATCGAGTGAGTTTGGAGATGAACTTGGACGGTGTGATCGAGTGAGTTTGGAAATACACTTGGAGGCCGTGATTGAGTGAACTTAGAGATGCACTCCGAGATCGTGATCGAGCGAGTTTGGAGATGAACTTGGAGGCCATGATGGTGTGAACTTGCAGGCCGTAATTGAGCGAGTATGGAGATACACTTGGAGGCCGTGATCGAGTGAGTTTTGAGATGCACTTGGAGGCCGAGATTGTGTAACTCAGATATGCACTTGGAGGCCATGATCGAGTGAGTTTGGAGATGCACTTGGAGGCCATGATCGACCGAGATTGGAGTACTTGGAGGTGGTCGATAGGAGGCGCACCTGGTGCTGAGACTCTATCCATCAGTTAGTTAACTCGCAACCGTAGGAATGTGATGAGGTGACTTTACCTTTGAGCTCTCATGGAGAGCTGGCTGGTGGTGGTCGATCTTGTAGGGAGGCACTCTGGAAGCTGAAGCTACATTCAGGGGTCAACTCGTAATCGTGAGAATGAAGGGATGATAGACAATCTTGGGTGTTTGCTGTACTCGGTGTATGCTGCACTCGGTGTATGCTGTACTCGGTGCATGCTGTACTCAGTGTTAACTCATGATCATGACATGGAGAGATAGGGAGGGATGACTTAACTTTGTGTTCTGTGATAATGGTAGAGAAAGAGAGATGGGGGATGAAGATGGGAACGAATATAGAGGATACGAGCAGATATGTGAAGTCAGGGGTACGACTTGCCTGATTGGGTATAGAAGACCTCGTATTGGTGTTTTTACACGCCGGATTGGGAGTAGTACCTGCCGTATCAGGAATGGTAAATTGACTCACACACGAAATTCTCTTAAGTCCCAGTTCCTCATGATGATTTCCCCCATCTCCTCTCATCTCTCTCTTTCTCTACCATCACCTAAGAACACGAAGTTAAGTCATTCCTGTCAATCTCTCCATGCAATGATCATGAGTTAACACCGAGTACAGCATACACCGAGTACAGCATACACCGAGTACAGCATACACCGAGTACAGCATACACAGAGTGCAGCATACACAGAGTACTGCATCATCCCATGATCGACTGTCTCCTGCTCCCAGCCAGTCTGTCATCTGTCGGCAGACCATATTGTACTCAACTCTCTACATTCCCACGATTACGAGTTAACCACTGAATAGAGTCACTGCTTGTTACGGGGGTGTATACCCTAAGTAACTCAACTAAGTATCCGCTGATACTAAGTAAGTACTAGGTCCACAGCCGTAGATCCTATTTCTTATCTGTAATGTATTCTACTATCGTATCCTTAGGAATTGATTGTAGATACTGCCTATGCTTATTACTTAATGGTTTAGCAATAATCTTTCCTGATCGCGTTCGGGACAGCTGACCCTTCGACTTCTGCTTATTGAACGCTTTTCTATCCTTCCGGGATATCTGAAGAAACTGTTCTACCGTCTTCAGGACACAGGTCTGCTGATTTTACTCTGAATCACACTCCTCCTCACTGCCTAAATTGAGAGTCGTTTTTCCGATTTGATGTATCCTATCTGCATGAATTATATTGGTCCCGTCGTAAGGTCTTGGATCTTCTTGGATGTCCCTGGGTGTAGGGGATACTATCTTCTCTTGGCGAATGTTATCATTTTGATTGATTTCCCCCTTCGAGATATTTCGTAGTGCAATATCCGATCGTTCCTTCAGATTGTCGATATGAACTATCAATCCTTGCTGAAGTCCAATAATAGAAGATATCTACAACACGCTTCGAGTCAGGAAGATATACTGGTTGCGTTGGGCGAATGCGATAATCCTTTGCAGGGCGTAAACTATAACGTCGTTCTCGCTTTCGAAGCTAATGGTCATTTGTGCGATGTTGCTTTTAAAGGTGCGGGGCTGCCGCTACACAAAGCTAATAGATTCGTATGTATAGATATCGAATAGAATTGGTATCATAAAAATGCAATAATAAATAAGGATATTTCTCTGCTGGTAGGTATCGTTTCGTCTCTAGCTATTCCAGCTTTTTTCTCTTCATTGCCGAACAATGTGATCTCTTTATAGTCTCTCAGAACCCTCTCCAGACTATGATTTAATTCCCTCAATGGTAGCCACATATCAAGCGTCTTACGTCTCTTCGACTGCGCCTGACTATCGCCGGCCACGCATCCCTTTGGTTATCGTGTTCATGCATGATATCATATCGGCTTATAAATCAGACCACAACTTTAACTTAGACCTCTCACACACATTGAGTTGGTTCGGTAGTAGGCCATAGATTAACTTGGATACCACTCCAATACTATGCCACGTAGACCATGACACATATCAAACGGTGCGATCCATACTCATGCAACTCAATGCAAGGTGCTCGCTTCTGGCAAAGCCAAATGCCATAAATCCCTCAGTTACGTCATGCTTAGGGGGAGACCATTCTCGAGACAGTTCTCATAACACCGGGGTGTGCCGCACCTTTATCCAGCCCGTTACGGAGAAGGAGATTCAGAGCCTGCTTACTTGCATCTTGACTATCAACTGCCATGCTTGTCCCCCCAAGCAAGTCCCGTATAGCATCCAAGAGTGAAAGAAGCTGAGTGCTACTATTACTTCTCGTGACTAATATGAACCCCCGCTAAAGGGCATATTACTGGCCACTTGGATCTCTGGGTATGGTTTGTACCCTCCACGACCAAATCCAAGTACCATTATCACTGTTATAGGAGAACCCCTAACACTGCTGCCGTGGCACCTCCCTCTGGTTCTTCCGCCTCCAGGCTCCAGATCGACCACCTCCAAGTACTTCTCCAATCTCGATTGATCATGGCGTCCAAGTGCATCTCCAACCTCACACAATCACGGCTTCCCAGTGCATCTCCCAACCCGCTCGATCATGGCCTCCAAGTGCATCTCTGAGTTACACGATCTCGGCCTCCAAGTGTATCTCTGAGTTCAGCTTGATCTCGGCCTCCAAGTGCATCTCTGAGTTACTCAATCTTGGCCTCCAAATGTATCTCCAAATCCGCTCGATCACAGCCTCCAAGTGCATGTCTCAGTTCACTCGATCTCGGGCTCTAAGTGCATCTCCAAACTTGCTCTATCACAGCCTCCAAGTGCATCTCTCAGTTCACTCAATCTCGGGCTCTAAGTGCATCTCCAAACTCGCTCTATCACGGCCTCCAAATGCATCTCTCAGTTCACTCGATCTCGGGCTCCAAGTGCATCTCGAAACTCGCTCTATCACGGCCTCCAAGTGCATCTCTCAGTTCAGTCGATCTCGGCCTCCAAGTTCATCTCTAAACTCGCTGGATCTCGGTCTCCAAATACATCTCTAAGTTCACACGATCACGTCCTCCCAGTGCATCTCTAAGTTCTCTCAATGGGCAGCTCTAGATGCTCCTCCGATTATACTCGAGAACCCGTCTGCAGCCAGATTGGCCGTATGTATATATATAGAGAGACTTAGATAGATAATACATGCCATATTATGATGTAGCAAATCCTGTGACTATAACAAAGACGAATCTGATAGACGAAATGGCTTGTGGTTATGGAACCATAAGCTGTGAGAATGTGGCACCAAGTTTCCCGCAGAGCTGCGCAGAGGTCACAGCTGCTCCAAAATTTGACTATCCTACAAGTCAATTCTGGTAGCATCCTGAATGCACCTCCGTCACTGCAGGTGCTTTTAGAAGCACCTGAAAATGCTCTTGCAGAGTCTGAGAGCACTTTACTTAGCTCCAGGGGGGCCTGGGAGCATCTGGAAGTACTTAGAAGCACTAGTGAGGTCGACCGGAGTGTCTGAGAGGGTTGCGCGTGGCTTCCGGACTAATTTACATGTTGATGATGTACGATAACGATAAGTCACAATTTCATGTTATGTCAGAGCAATCATGTCATTAATCAAGATATATGAAACTTTTTTCGTGTAGAATTTGTCTAGCTAAATATATACACAAGACTCAATTCTTCTACCACTTCCACAATAGCTCTTGGCATTCCAGAGAAGCGATCTCGAAAGTCAACTCTATAACATGGTCGGTGGTCACTGTTTAAATCGGAACACATGTTGGGTGCGAGAGTAATGGACACTGGACACGTGTATATCAACTAATGGGAATGTGCACATACCGAAGATAACTTGGTTTGACTTGTATATCAGCAGTATGCAACCTTCCTGAGATGATCGATATCTTTCACATGAGATTGGTACTGCAACAACTACCTGGTATTGATCACCACTCTACTGCATCAGCAAAATGTATTTCGGTCCGGAAGCCATGCGCAAACCTCTCAGACACTCCGGAAGCCCTCCCCAGTGCTTCTAAGTACTTCCAGATGCTCCGAGCCCCTCCTGGAGCTTTGCAAAATGCTCTTAGACTGTGCAAGAGCATTCTCACGTGCTCTGAAAGCACCTGCAGTGATGGAGGTGCATTCAGGATGCTACGAGATTTGACTATTAGGATAGTCAGATTTTGGAGCTGCGGAGACCACTGCGCTGGTTTGCAGGAGACTTGGTGTCGTATTCTCACACCAGTGGTTCTTAGGGTCCCATAACCACAAGGCATTTCATCAATTATATTGGTCTTTGTTACAGTCACAAGATTCGCTACATCATAATATGGCATGTATTATCTAATTCTCTATATATATACATTCGGAGATACAGGAATAACGGAGATGTACTCAGCGACAGGCAGTATATGTTTCGGAGACCCTGGGGTAGATAGACATCATCTCATTATACGAAAAACACACTCTATCTTGCCCAGCTTCGAAGTGCGCCCGAAAATGACGATTGAGTGAACTCAGGGATACACTCTGAGGCCACGATCGAGTGAGTTTGAAGATGCCCTTGGAGGCCGCGATCGAGCAAGTTTGGAGATGAACTTGGAAGCCGCAATCGAGCGAGTTTGGAGATGCAACTGGAAGCCGTGATCGAGCAACTTTGGAGATGTACTTGGTGGCTGCGATCGAGCGAGTTTGGAGATGCACTTGGAGCCCAAGATCGAGCGAGATTGGAGGAGTACTAGGAGGCGGTCAATCTGGAGCCGGTAAGTTGGGGAGGGAGGCGTGATGGGAGCGGAGATTGTATTCAATGGTTAACTTGTAATTGTGCGAATGTAGAGAATTGAGTACAACATGGTCTGCCAAGAGATGAGACTGGCTGGGAGTGGGAGACAGTCTATCTTAGGATGATGCAGTACGCGGTGTATGAAGTACTCAGTGAATGCTGTACTTCGTGTATGCTGTACTCCGTGTATGCTGTACTCAGTGTTAACTCTCGATCATGGCATGGAGAGATAGAGAGGGATGACTTAACTTCGTGTTGTTAGGTGATTGTAGAATTGAGGACAAGAAAGAGAGAGATGAGAGGGTACGGGGGAAATCATCACGAGAAACTGGGACTTGAGAAAATTTCGTGTGCAAGTCAATTTACCATCCCCGATACAGGAGGTACGAGTCCCGATCTGGCGTGTAATTTCACTGATACGAGGTCATCCCAACCCAATCCGGCAAGTCATGCCCCTGAGTACTCATATCCACTCGTATCCTCAACATCGTTCTCATCTTCATCCCCCATCTCTCTCTTTCTCATCCCCAACTCTAACATCATCGCAGAGCACAAAGTTAAGTCATCCCTCTCTATCTCACCATGTCATAATCATGAGTTGGCACCGAGTATAGCATACACCGAGTACAGCAAACACCGAGTACATCTTCCATCCAAGATTGTTTATCTTCCCTTCATTCTCATGATTACGAGTTGACCCCTGAATGTAGCTTAAGCTTCCGGTGTGCCTCTCCATGAGAGCTCAAACATAAAGTCACCTTGTCTCATTCCCACGGTTGTGAGTTAACTAACTGATGAAAAGAGTCTCAGCACCCGGCGCGCCGTCCATCGACTGTCTCCCAGTACTCGTCTAAACTCGCTCGATTACAGTCTGCAAGTGCATTTCCAAACTTGCTCGATTACAGTCTCCAAAGTCGCTCGATCATGACCTCCAAGTGTATCTCTAAACTAGCTCGATGACGGGCTTCAAGTGTAACTCTAAACTCGCTCAATGACGGCCTCCAAGTGTATCTTGAAACTCGCTCGATTACCGCATCCAAGTTCGCACAATCATGGCCTCCAAGTGCATCTACACAGTCGCTCGATTACGGCATCCAAGTTCGGACAATCATGGCCTCCAAGTGCATCTACACAGTCGCTCGATCACTGCCTCCAAGTACATCTCCAAACTCGCTCGATTATGGCCTCCAAGTGCATCTCCAAACTCGCTCGATTACACCCTTCAAGTGTATCTCTAAACTCCCCCAATTACAGCCTCCAAGTGCATCTCCAAACTTGCTTGATCACGGCCTCAGAGTATATCCCTGAGTTCACTTGATCGTCATTTTCAGGCGCACCCCAAATTGCTCTCAAACACCGCCTGCAGCCAGTCCAGATATACTGAGTGTAGATGGGTAGCTATATAGATACATCGATACATAGATGGGAATACAAACCGAATACCTAAGTTTTAAAAATTGTTGAACGATAAGTTGTAGCTATGATTTTCAGGCGCACCAGCAGCGTTCCCAAAGAAGATGTTGTTTTTTCCAGACTGCTCTACACTGATTCGAGGCGCTCCCAGACTTATCGCCGCCGCTCCCCGCTTCGTCCCCAGCGCTCCCAGGTGCTTCAAGGCTTGTCGTCGGTGCTCCCAGGCTTGTTGCCGGCACTCTCATTTACTCTGAAGGCCGGCAGAAATGCCCACCTAGGGTCTGATACTCTCCTGAAATTGACACATCTAAGTTTACACTCCACATCTTCTCAGACACTCCTGGAGGCTTCCAGTGACTAAAATACATTTTGCTGATGAGTGACAAGTGCACTCTGACATAGTCTCTGACAATTCTGGTTCTGATAAATGTGGCCCTGACAAGTGTGGCCCTGACAAGTACAGCTTTGACATGGACCCTGACATGGTATCTGACAATCCCGGTTCTGATAAACACGGCTCTGACAAGATCTAACAATCCTGGCTGCGATGAATGAATTCCGGCTCTGTTCAGCTCTGAAGGAGATTTAGTTGAACCTACCTCTCCTTCAGAGCCTCCACGATTGAATCTTAGATCTAATCAATCTTTCACTTTGTGGATTAAAGAGTATATAATATGCCTAAGTAAATTGGCCCTGACAAGTGTGGCTTTGACATGTGCAGCTCTGACATGGTCTCTAACAAGCTCTCTGACAAGGTCTCTGACAATCCCGGCTCTGATAAACATGGCTCTGACAAGTGCTCTGTAACATGATCTGACAATCCCGGCTGCGATAAATGTGACTGACAAGTGTGACTCTGTGTTACACCTTTCAAATAGTCACAGTTCCGGGGTCACGAGATATCATTCAACAATGATGTCAGGTGGCGAGGGAATAGGGTTCATCAATTATAAGCCGGTACTATTGCCACACCAATGACCGCCAGACACATGTCCTTCAACTACATCATCACCACCCACCCTCGAGTGTTGTCACAACGGTAGTGGTGTGTTAATACAATGCAAACACCCATCGCTATATTCTCTATGGATGAAGATAATGAATGATGCCAGTCATCGTCATCTCTATATGAAGTAACCTTCAATTGGCATTGGTTACGGCTAGTAGAATAAGGATACTTGAGTATGATATGAAGGAAGGCTGTTGAATGGTACGATGAGGAAGATAGTCCGGAAGACAACAGTCTGATGGGTACCAATCAGTCTGGACATGTATATCAGAAAGAAACTGTTGGTCCGGAAAGACTGGAAGATTGCAAGGATACCATTTGCTCGAGGGAAGTTCAGGCCAACTGGTTATCAGAGCAAGAGCATTGCGGGGCGATGAGATGGTAGTAATTTATCCAGAGAAAAGCGTAGTTACAATTAGCAGTTAGAGCGCAGAGGAAAAGAGGTATAAAGACCTCTCGATTTTCCACTGGTATAGAGGGCAACCTTCTCCTGATGGAGATCAAGTCTTAACAATATATTCGGATTGGAAAGCTATTCCACATTTATTCTATTCTGATTACTTTCTGTACCTGAGTGAAGCTTTGAAGTGAACCATCGTTTAGTCCTTGTATAAGTCCAATATCAAGTCCGATAGCGAGATAAGATAAGGGGATAGTTAGAAGAGATACTTCTAGTTTAGTGTATCTTGGAGTCAATTCCTCCCACATTACACTCTGACATGGACTCTGGCTCTGATTGGCCCTGAAAAGGTGCCAAAGGCGGCACTGGATACTAGGCATCCCTGTTGAGATCAACATATCCAATCGATCTAGTATATCATGTTATATGATTCCAGAGATGTGTACTGGTTGTGTGGGTATTGGTTATCTTCTCTGCTCCGAACAAGTTGCACAGGTGTAAGAACTGAAGAAACATCTACAATGCATCGTACTCTTTGCGGTGCATCTCGACACATTATCATTCCATGAGTTCTGTTTGGCACCGCATACGATAGATACTCCAAATCCTCTACGAACAATAGGTCGTGATGTATCGTCCGCCTGGTTACACTCCCATATGCATTGGCTTCCCGTGTATTTATTTTATCACTAAAACTAAACTCATATAACAGTTTCTCAGGGCAATATCCTGGTTGACGTACCCAACAATAGTTTGGTGGTGCTTGATCTCCTTAAATCAAAATATTGTTGAATCAATTGCCTTGTTCACGCCACTTCTCCATACACCTTGCCTTTTAAACTACAACTGAATCTGGATTATTGTGCTGCTGTATAGTGACTGTAATGCCGTTCGCTTGGTATATATGTTGATGGAGTACCCACAATGCACTGGTTTGAGAGGTCCGTAGATCAAGGATGGTGCTGGTATTTGCTTGAAATGTTGAAAAATAGGATGTCAGAGCATCGATTCACTCAGATATCCTGATACCTTCTGGCAATGTCAGAGTTGCAATCATGTTGCATTTGCTCAGCACTTAGTTGATGGCAGGTATCAAACCAGGTGATTCTTTATTGGACGCCAGAGAATTCCCCAAAACACGCTTTCGGCATATATCTGCCTTCGGCGAGAGGGAATCTAATTTAACCATATGCAGTAAAATCCTGACTTTCGACTTGATATGAAATAGGTGTGTTTCCAATTGTAACATCTGCAGAATATCGTTAACCTTGTTGGAACAACAGTAGCTAACCTTGATGAGGTTTTTGTGAGCAGCTTCAGATTTTTCAGAGTCACTGTTATTGGCAGAGCCAATGTCCCTAATTCATTCGATAAAGTGGAGAAGGGACTGATTTTTGGGTATCTTGCTCATACTGTGGCTCTTGCAGTATGGTAGGAAGAGGTGGATGTTGCTGCTGATGCCACTAAGCGTATCCTGTAGGTATTTGAGTGTGGTTTGTGTGTGGGAGTGGTAGCTGGCAATCAATATGAAGTCGGTGACAGATTTGACGAACTTAAAGTGGTCGGGATGCCCTGTAAAAAGAGCGGCAAGCACTGCAAGCTAGACCTTCACCATGTCCTTGTACTCGCCAGCGGTCCATTGTTTCACATGGGTAAGTTTGCCTCCAAACTCGCGTACGTTCGTGAAGGGAGGAATTATAGAAAATCATTCATCTATCATGTCCAAACTCTTTTCCTGGCCATAAATATCTTTCAGAAAACTAACAATCTATTCCCAGGTGTGATCTTTAAATAAGCCCTTCAGTAGCTGGTGCAACCGGTCAACATTCATACAAACATATATATTACAACCTGCATGGGCATTGGCGAAATTTGGACAGTCAGCAAACTTCCACAGCCCCACCTCCTCAGCAGCCATTGTTGACAAATGAAGGTACCGTTGGGGGTGGTGGCACCTGGGCCTGCGGGCGAAGCCAGGCATGTTATCCTGGCATATCTCGCCTCAAGGGCACCAATCATATTGCAAAATAGTTATGGTGCACTGCTCTGGGTAGTCTGCTCGCAATGACACAATTCGGGGAAATGGGTGATGAGTGCGACCATCTGCACACAGAACCGTAAATCTGCTCATTGCTGGCTCCTCTAGAGCACACAATAATGTTGGAATAGATTTGTAATAGGGAAACCTATTGGTGTGGGTATTTGGTACGTTTGGACATTTCGGTGAATGACTGATTAGTATTAACCCATTCATCTTAACCGAACGTCTCTTCGCCTTAGAGAGGTTGCCAATACTGAGATAAACTGGCCAAGGCGTTTGGTCGCCCCTTAGTGCAGAGAGCATAGTTTTGTCACTTCCAAGTATAATGGGGGCAACTGTTGATCCATCTGGCAAAGATTCCTAGGATGTGTTAGCAATGAGTAATTAGGTTCTAATATGTAGACAAATCTGATCAACACTGGAGCTGCCATACTTGACACGCTACCCGCTCTGAGATGATGAAACTGACACACTATCTCTGTCACGCTCGGTGACATGCTCTCTATAACAATATGACTCTGATGCTCTCTGACACGCTCTCTGACACACTCTCTGACACACTCTCTGACATGCTCTCTGACACACTCTCTGACATGCTCTCTGACACGCTCTCTGACACACTCTCTCACACGCTCTCTGACATGCTCTCTAACGCGCTCTCTGACATGTTCTGTCTGACACGATCTCTCTCACACGATCTCTCTGACATGATCTTTTACACGATCTCTCTGACATGCTCTCTCTGACACACTATCTCTGACATGATCTCTCTGAAATGATCTCTCTGACATGCTCTCTCTGACTCTCTAACTCACCCAAACACAATGAAAATCTGACAAGAAACAATCTCTCTGACCATACAAGGAAACTTGCCTGCGTTTTCCACCACCAATCTGCGGTCCACATATCAGCATATATACATTTGACACTGGAATCCATATGTTTGACCAGTGCGTACGTGAGATGGTCCTCAAACGGGGGATGTCCTAGGACAGATCTTACCACTACGATAGTGTTCCAATACCAGAATGGAGTAGCTTTTGCTTCAATCTTAACAGAACTCTCTTCCCATCTGCATATAAGTCCGTCCATTTCTTCCCTGTCCGCAATGAGTCCATAGAGCTGGTCAGGGTTTTTGGTATTGGCATCGGATACAATAAGTCTTCCTTTGAGGATGTTGTTGAGTTTGGTTATCCCTAGGTTGTCATCCACAATGGAACGACAAAGTTGCCATTGTTGGCGTATAGCAAACAGAGCAAGGGGGCCCCAGTAATAATCCTCAAAAGAATGAACTCTTACTGTGTCATCGATTGGGGCTTCTGTGTTGGGGAATATGTACGTCTCAGGTGGCTGACTGGATGCGTTGTCGTAAAATTGGGGAATGTCGTCTGCTAGTTCGTAGTCTAGCCCATCTGACGCGGAATGATTGCTAGAATCTGGGTGAAGATACTTATGAGTTGAATGGCAGTGACGAGTGAGACCACTTTGTCGGGAAGAGACCCTGCGACATAATGTGCAAATAAAGGACTGCATTGATGAAGGTGGAATGTTTGCAATTGAGTGCCCCCTGGGAATTGATCGTAGTGAGGCTCTTATTATGTGTCCCAATGCTGGGTATTCAGCCTACCCTGAATGGACTTGGATGCTAGCCTAGCCTCGTGACATTGTTCTACCGCACACTATCTTTAGGCTTGGACTATACTATCTTCAGCCCCCTTTGTTTCCTTCTGTGGAATGCTGGGAAGTTCTGCTTCCAAGCACCATTTTCGGCTTCCCTAAATGGAATGGTGTGTGTTGATGTTTCAGCCGCACACCGATCAGCATTTCTACACCACAACCCCTCACTTCCTTCTGAATCTTGTTGTGTTTGGCCTTCCAACAAAGTACCGACATTTTTGCATCTACCTATTCTGACCTGTCTCAACTAACTAGCATTTTCCTTCTTCAAACTCTGCTCACTTCAATCTGCGGCGCTTTCTCAACTGGATCGACTTGCACATTTGCATCTCAGTAACAATGTGAGTTGGAGTGGTCACTCCACTGAGTGTGAGTCAGAGCGCATCTAGTAATAGTTAGTATATGACACATACAATCCTCACCTAGTCACTCAGATCAATCAACATTAACTTGATGACTGTCATATCCACTCAGCAACCCTCATATCCACTCCCCAACCCTCATATCCAGCGAATAACCATCATTATGGTGGTACCTCAAGTTCCAAGAAAATGGTATACCGGAGTCTTGAACTGGACCAAAGAAATCTGTGGCTTTGTGCTAATGAAGACCACTCAGGACATAGTTGCTGTGGGCAGCCAGTCTACATTAACTGAAGGCCTTGTAGCAGTCCAGGGATGGAAAATTAAACATGACAAATCCACTATCCCTTCGTACACCAATATCAAATTGTACATAGTAGTGTGAGGTGTAGCAAAAACTGATGACCTGGTTAGTAAATCTGACTCTGACATTGAGTCTCTGACATTGAGTCTCGGACATTGGGTCTCTGACATTGAGTCTCTGACATGGACTGTCTGACATTCAGTGTCTGACATTGAGTGTCTGACATTGAGTGACTGACATTGAATCAAATCGACCTGACAAATAGAAGTTGACCGACATTTGCGAGACATGTGTGGATAACTCTCGAGATCTCCTGGCACTTATACCGGACGCGAAGCCCAATGATGATGATGTCCGTATGCTGTAACGACTCATCTCTTGCTTCCAACGAAGAGTGACCTGAAGGGCCACCACTATACCCAAGAAAGCCCCACCAAGCCCCACCAGAAAGTCAAAGACCACAACGAGCCCCGCCACAAAGCCAAAATCCGCATCAAAGCCCTCACCAAAGCTCACATCAGCTCCTTCATTAGAGCATATCCTGGTCCTTGCTACTTCACCGAGCAATGAACACACTTCAGATATTCGTGTTGGGTCTACTACACCCCCAATTTCAAGCTCAACGCCCTTTGGAACAAGGGGAGATTCAGTAGCACACAGTAGGAGTACCACTCGTAGAAGCATTACACAATTGGCGGCATCGTCCACGATACCGTCTCCTATAGTTTCGGCGGTTCTGGGGGATGCTCAGCTGCCTAGATTCGACCCATTTCAGATGAACAGCTCTGGCGGTGCCCTCCAGCGACCGATTTTCAGACAGAATGATGCACGCAATCCTTTGCTACATTCACTCATAGATCTCAGTACCAGGAGGCCTAAACATGGTGCAACCAGCTCACCGGCTCAATCAGTTGTGAGAGGCACCTCATCTGGAAATCGATAATAAAGAGCCAGAGAAGACCGTATTGATCTTGTTATCTCGTGGATGGAAGATGGTCACCCAGTAAATATTGTGGAAAAGTTGAAAAGGCCTCAAGTTCTGAGAGAGTTCAGAAGGAATCTTAATGCGCCCGATTGTTATGACCAACTTGTTGCCTGGATTACTCGGAAATATGATCTCGCAACCTACTTGCAGGCTGTGGACTCCTGTATGGCGTGCACAACGTCCACCCAGGGTGATAGTCCATTGTCCAGATTTGGACTGATTGACAGTCCATTGGACGAATCGAGCTGGAACTACTGTTTGACCCTCACTGAAATTGAAGGCCGTCTGATGGTGACATTCGTTACCACCAACAAGATGGTCATGGTGGATGACACCGACAATGAAATCAAATATAACAAGACCATCTCCCTCAACCTGGAATGAACATCGACCATTAGGGTGAAACAAGAGGACGATGATAGCGATCCCTTAGTTATTGACTTAGTAGGCAGTTCCGAAGACAAAATCAGTGGCAATGACTTGGATGATATGGAGGAGGAGGAGGAAGGGGAAGGGAAGGAGGAGAAACCAGGGATGCTGGCGGACCAGGATGATTCCGATCTGGGGATCATGCCGATTACTATCAATACACCATGGAGTCATTCCCCCAGCTGGACTGTCCAACAAGAGGACCAAGATTTTGACATTCAAAACCCGGACAAATTGGATCAGGTAGGTGCCAACTTCAACAACATTGCCCTAACAGAACTAGAGGGAGCCAACGACCCTGATGCGCAAGCACAGAAGGAGGACCAGGCAGATAATGTTGATGTGGACTGGTGAGTCACTGTCCTTGCCAGACTGGTTGCTGTCAGAGACATAGAGCTGCTGTCAGAGCTCAGCCGCTGTCAGAGCTGCTGTCAGAGTTGCTGTCAGAGCTCAGCCGTTATCAGAACTGCTGCCAGAGCTGTTGTCAGAGCTGTTGTGTGAGCTCAGCCCGCTGTCAGAGCAGCTGTCAGAATGTTGAATGAAGCTAATTTTTACTCGCAGGTTAGTGGAGCTGATGGATAACCGGGAATTTCAGAGAGAAAACTTGGAGGAGTCAATGGCAGCATTAGACATCACCATGGAGATTAGAACTTTCAAGCCACTCTACAAGCCCACGCAGTTACAACGACATCAAATTATTGAAGTGAATTGAATAGCAGAGAAGGAGGATAGCTTGGTGAAGCGTGGTTTATTGGCTGATGACTGCGGTACTGGCAAGGTTAGACCCTGCTGTGCCCTTGAGATATACTGTTTGCCACACTAACAATCATCAGACTCTGACAGCACTAGGTTTAATATGATACCAAGTTGATGTCTATGAACAAAAAATCAAGAATCCACCTCCTGGATTCGACAAATGGGAGATCAACATGAATGACTACAAAGCACAGGTTAAATGGGGCGAGAAGGTTGGAAGGGAGCCACGAAAGCTGCGGTTGGAGGTCCACCTCCCAACATGAATTCTGTGGTATGACCGGAATACATTCCACTATAGTGACTTCAAGCCAAGGTTGAAATAGCCCTGAACCAATGGTGGCAGAATGGGAAGCTGGGGTGACTAAGTTTACTGAGTTAACTCCACATCTCCATTATGGTACTTGTTCCTTGAGGAAGACATCCCATCGAGCCACTCTTCATAGTAAACCATGGACAATAGTGGTAATTTCGACCATTGAGACTTTCTACCAGCGGTTCAACAATGAGGAAGCCGACAGTTCGAAATTTTGAGACCCTGGCCTATTTCATCAGTTTATCTTGGATGAGGCCCACCGGTTGAGAATGAGCGGGACTCCAATCAGCAGGTTTGGGAAGGCTAATGGCAAGTTGGTTAAAATGGACTCCCACGATTACAATATGCATAAGGCATCCTGTATACTTAGTCTTGATCCGCAATCCAAATGGATGTTAACGGCAACTCCATTGGTAAATGGCATCGCAGACTTGTATTGGATCCTGCGATTTCTGGAGAGTTCATCCTGATTGACATTGCAGCTGCTGCCAAATACATTTGACTATACTCTCAGCGTTTCTGAGGATTGGGTTGTGGATGGGAGTAATGTGTCAGGTACTGAACATGATGCAGGCTTCACACCAGTTGCAGATTCGTACATGAACGGCCCAGAATAAGAATTACTTGTTCACTCCACAACAATGGCTTGGGATGATTATAGGTTGCCCATAATTGGTGAAGTGGGGAAATTAAAAAAGGCCACGCAAACATTGGATATATTAATCAGACTGCACCGCTACAAGGAAACATTTGTGAACCGAGCTTCTGCAGTTTTATGCACACCAATGCTACGGCGAACAATGGTGAGCCATATCCCATACAAGAACCCAAAGCTCATCATCAACATCCCTCCTATGCATGTAACCACCGAACTTGTTACATTAACAAAGTCCTCTGGATCTGGACAGTTCTACATTGATTTGGTAGACGGTAGCTATAAGGGGCTTAGAGAGAGAATCGCCAGGGTTGCCTACGCCCAGGCTACAACGATGGGCAAAACGAAGCCTTTTGGCCATTGTTCGCGGTTTATTTGCCATATCTCCATAGCACTTATTCCTGGCCCTGCCTGGATGGATGCGGAAATATCGTTGTTGAAACGATTATGGTCATTACCTTCTGGGGTTGCTGACATGGGCAGACCGAATATGATTATGCTGAGGCTGGGAATTTCTGAGCTTGCAAAGGCTTTCCCAGGGACGACGGACTGAATACCTCCGCCTAGGCAGGTTATAGATAAGACGTATGATCAGATCAAGGCTGCGTTGCGGTTTGGGGCTATAAAGTTGGCTTGGCTCAAACACTATCTCTGGAACACCTTCACAGTGAAAGGCAATAGAGAGAACATGATTCTGTATCTATATTGGCCCCTTACCCAGTGACTCGTTGAACAGGTTAGCACTCCTTCACAATCCCACTTTCTGCCACTCTTATCAACTCTGACATTTGACTCTGAGACACATCAACTCTGACATTTAACTCTGACATCGACTTTTTGTATGACAATACTACCTGTGCACAGTACTGCCGCCTCGTAGGCTACAATTGTTCTGCTATCCATAGCTCAATGAGTGCCGATGTGCGTGCCTCTGTGAAGAAGTCATTCATCAACTGCGAGCAGGTGAGGGTTCTTCTCTTGTCTTATCTGACAAGCAATGAGGGCTTGAACCTACATTATAATTGCCGAAATTCCATCATGGTAGAACAGGGTATAAATTACTCAATGAAACATCAGACATGGTCGCATGTCCGGCAGATTGGTCAACAGCAAACCCAACTGACAACTTGATTGGTAAACCATATAATGATCGATCGGTTGATTGAAAACACCCAGCGGGTGCAGCAATCACTAATGTTATATGCACTGGGGGTAATTCAGAACACTGCCAGTGAGGACATCGATCTCAATGCTGATCAAGTATATTATACCTTGATTGGAAAGATCTCCCCACTGGCACTCTGGTCTGCTGTGATTGGTTAATATAATGATGTAATAATGGACATTAGTTAATTTGTGATCTTTCTATACTTTCAATTTTTGGGTCTGAGCTTTTTTTCCTTCTGGGTTGGTTCTTGCATTAGTAAAAGTGCAAATCGACTTTACGCTGTGCTACCCACACACATGCACATGCACAGCTCATAGCAAGCTTCCCATGGACCGCTAAGCAACGCGCAGCCTATAGTCATCTAAAGTCGATTCATAGAGATGTGCACGTTCACCTATGCAACTATATACGGCTGCAGGCCAGAGATGGACCTATACTTGTCTTTACTGCCAGCTGTCATACCAGTACTGTACACACTGTCACTGCAAGTCTGCATGAGAGTCCGCCGGCGATTGAGAGCCTGCTTGAAAGCCTGCTTGATAGCGTGCTTGAAAGCCTACTTGAGACAGCCGTGCTTCGAGCGGAGTAGTGTTTTCCATGAGAAACTTTTGGCCGATGGCAGACACTGAGTTTGTGGAAGCTTTGGCTAATAGAAGAATCTAAGTCTGCAGAAGCTTTGATGCTAACGTTGATGTAGCCAAACCACTTGTCTAAATCCTTCCGGTACTATGATCACCATCACCGACACCATCACCATCACCATTATCACCATTGCCATCATCACCATTGCTATCATTACCATCGCCATTGTCAGCATTGCTATCATCACCATTGCTATCATCCCGATCAGCCATGGCCCAAATGCACACACATATGCCCACAATCTGTGGGAAGCACACAGCAGATTCTGCTGGACAATCTGAGTCGGAGATCTACTATCCCCAAGCTGCAATTGTCTACAATTCCTACAAAATCGAAGGCTGCAATTGTCAACACCATGGTCGTGAGGCATCGTGAGATTTTGTCCCAAGGGGTGCGCTAAAGATAAGATTTAGACTATGATATCGACCGACGTTATGATTTTTGCCGCCCGCTGTCCACTATCCGGCACCTGCCCCACGCGACATGCCACCCTCCAAATACTGCTCGCCACCCACTAAACACTGCTCGCCAGATGCAATCTGCCTCACGCCTCCCGGCACTTGGCATCTGCAGTTCAACAAGTCTTAAGATCGAGCATGTAGGAGCATGTTCGGGAGGAGTAGAGTTTTCCACAGGAAGCTTTTGGCCGATGGACACTCTGAGTTTGTGGAAGCTTTGGCTAGTAGATGGCTCTAGGTCTGTGAAAGCTTTGGCTAGTAGAAGGCTCTAAGTCTGTGGAAGTGGGCAGCAGATTCTGCTGGAAAATCTGAGTTGGAGATCTGCTCTCCCCAAGTTTGAATTGGCTGCCGTTCCTGTGAAATCTAACGCTACAATTGTCAACACCATGCCCATTAGGCATTGTGAGATCTTGTCACGGTGGGCACACTAAATATAAGGTTCAGACCATGATATCGACTAACGTCATCAATTCAGCCACCATATGCTGCCCGCCATCTGCCACAGACCACATGCCACATGCCGCCCGCCAAGCAGTACCCACCATAAGCCACCTGCCTCACACCTTCCGGTGCCAGGCTTCTCTAACTGAGGAAGTCTCTGGATCGTGCATGTAGGAGCGTACATGGGAGCATATAGTCAAGTGAGATTCGGACTGTCTTCCCTCTTGAGAGTGTACTTGCGAGCGACTTGGAGGTATACTCGAGAGCGTGCTTGGGAGTGTAATTGAGAGCATCTTGAGAGTACAATTGGAAGCATGTAGTCAAGCAGGCTGGGAGTGTGCGATCGAGTGCAACTGGGAGTGTACTTCAGAGCATGCTCGGGAGTGCGATTGAGATCGTCTTGAGAGCTTACTTGGAAGCGTATAGTCAAGCAGGCTGGGAGTGTGCCATCGAGTGCAATTGAGAGTGTACTTGACAGCATGCTTGGGAGTGTGATTGAGAGCGTCTTGAGAGCTGACTTGAGAGTGTAAGTCGGCAGGCTGGGAGTATTAGTCAACCAGGCTAGGAGTGTACAGTCGAGTGCAATCAGGAGTGTACATTAGAGTGTATTTCGGAGCCTGCAAAGAAGTGCATTTGGCAGTTTGGTTTCAAGTTTGTTGAATGTGGCATGATGTATAGTATCAAGTGCACATAATTGCACGAGTATCATAGTAATCTAGTCAATGCGCAGGTCCATAGAACTTCATAGTGCCATGCGTCAAATCTGCTATGGATCACCGACCCAAAAACAGCTTCTCTATGAGTTACACATTGCGGAAGGTCATTTTTCCCAGTGTGGGTTTGGGATCTCTCTTTCTGGTTCATAGCTATGGTCTCTGTTTGGGTTTCCGGCTTCGCCCCGCTGGGTTTTGGGTTGCATTTGGGTTATCTCACGGTTGTCTGGTTGAAACGTTTCAAGCTGTATAGATGACTCGTACCGACGAATGGAGCAATTTAGTTGCTGACTTTGACTGCTGACCAGCCTGACTGTGACTCTGACAGCAGCCACTTTCACAGCTGCCACTCTGACAACAGCCGCTCTGACTTAAGCCCTCTGACAACAACTCTGACAACGATCTAACAACCGCTCTGACAGCGACTTTCCAAACAGTTTGCCATGACCATGCTCGGTGGACGAAAAGTCTTTATCATTTAACATTGGGAATTCTCTATTGGTACGCATTCTTCAAGCATATCGCCCAGCAAGTACTCTACAGTCAAGGCGATAATAAACGATTATTTTGGTACTTGCTAAAACCATACATCAGCAAAATGTAAAATTGTTTGGAAGTCATAACCGAACAACTCAGCAACTCTAAACAGCCATACTGATCATTCCAGATGCTCCAAGATGCTCCCAGATACTTCCAGATAGGCTGAATGCAAAGTGATGTGCTCTCAGGTGCTCCGAGACTACTTCACCAGTGCTCCTGAATACTCCGGAAGTTGTGGAACAGAATCCAAGAATCTCCTGAAGAGGGTATAGTCGTCTTCAAAATGCTTCCGAATCAAACTATTAGGATGTGCAAATTTCAAAGCTATTGGGTGTATTGGCCGCGTCCCCGAGAGTATGCTGGTCCACCTCGAACCTGGAGCCATACTCTCCGGGAGTGATTATTATAATGGTTATATTGAATAGTACAGTTCAATTAACTATCTTCTATACACCTTGATTCAGGCATTGCAACTTTAATACACAGTCAAGTAAGTATCTAAATCCACATGATTATTTACAAGCCATACGCTATCGATTCTATCTGATGCAGCATTATCCTCTAACACCAAATGTGCAGGTCCAACAATTGCTCCGACAGGTATAATATGCATCTTATCAGTCTGTTTGACAACCTGGAGGAGCCTGTCAACACAATCAGCCCAACCATGCAGATCTTTGTACTTCGTTGGAATCACCACCACATATTCTTGAGGTTGAGGATGTAATATCCATTGTTGGGTCTTCATGCACCTCTTAGAGAAGGTGAATATCGATTTTCTGGCAGGCAGGTGCTCCTGAAATTGGAGGATCTGATTTGGTGGAGTCCAGCTGAAGTATAATACAGGAAAAGAAGGAACTTGGCCTTGGAAGGTGTTATTGAGGTCACTGTCCGTATATTGGACCCTGATGTTATGAAATTCAGGCATGATTCGTTGGTTGGCATCCGTTTATTTTACCTTGCAATCAAGTCCCAGACGCTCAACAGATGTAGGGCAGTGAAATGGTTGACAGTAGTACAACAGCCCATTCTGAAGTTTAATAAATATACTGTCTATGAGTACGTTCTGATCATATCCAAGCACCAGTCCAGCAACCTCATGTCGCCAGTCATCTTCAATTTGTGTACAGAATAGCTGTCCAAAGTTGGTAATTCCGAAACCTACTGATGCATCTCTGAGTGAGGTTAGTTTGATACTCCTGTGGATGTGAGTTTCTCTCATATGATGTACCTGTTGTGATACGGGGCGGAAAGATGGCTCTTTCTGACAATGGTGGAGGCATAAAAGATGGGCTCGGCGCGTATTTCACCATGTATCGGCACCTAATAGTAGGTTGAAAACTTTCGCAGAGTGAATATCGTACCAGCCTTGAAGTGCATGATATGACAGTGTCTCCGCCGTATAGTAAAGACCTGTATACTGGTCATTGTGTTTGACCATCTGTTGAATGTAATTGACTTTGTTGGTACATCGATATGCCTCTTTCACATTGCCGATATGTAGCCGTTCAGAAATATCGGTGGTAAAATTGTCGCCGGAACCTATTCGCTGAATCGAGTCTAACATATGGCTCATAAAATGCAATTTTGGACATCCGAAATGGATTACATGCTGTTCGGTGGTTTTCCCGAGCTCCTGAAGTCTGATTGCCTGCCACCAAGCTTCAAACTCGACCAAGCGGATGGAGAATTCCTTTGTGAACCGCATCTGGTCTTTTGAAGTGATATCACAAATCTCTCTCTCGAGCTGATTCACAATGCAGTTTGTATCAGCGATACTCCAGGGGGTGTCTTCAATCTCAACATCAGATAAACAGACCTGAAATTGCACACACATGTCGGCGGTCATGTTTACAGCCCATAAGCCTCTTTTTCCCCAGCAGTCTTCATTTGAGCAAGTTTTTTTCGCGAATATGCTTCTGGGACCGATTGCCTTAGTCCCGACTTCCTGCAGTAGTTGTTGCTCATGATGTTGGTATAATTTATCGAAAAGCTTGCGTTTAGCAGGTGTCACCTGATGGATTTTAAACTTTAATCACGCAATTGCCCTTGGCCGATCAGCATCTGACCATATGGTTGCCATTTGTCGGGCTCTATTCAGGGGCACCTGAAATTGCCTTCGTTTTGACGTAGTAACCTTCTCAGCCCTGTACAGCTGAACCTCCATTGCAGCATGGATTTTATGAATCTTTTATACTTGTAAATGATGGGATTCTCTTGCCAATAGTTCATCCACTTTGGCCTTCACAGACATTGACATTTTCTGATCTCAAATGGCACCCATTGTGTAAAATCGCTTCAGTGCATTGCCTAGTACTGCGAGGGATAGATCAGAGTGATTTTGTTGGCTGACAAGTAGTGAGAATTCACATAATGCCTGCACTGCTCCCATTACCATTTGATCAGAGGCCGTTTTCGCCGCAGTTTTCCCAGCATCCTGGGAGCAGACAAGAATTGGAGCGTAATTCACTGCCGGTGTTCTGATCATTAGTGTTAGCAACGGGTCCCGCTAACCCATCTGCGGTTCGGGTTTGGACCACAACAATGGGTTGGTTCAGTTCCAGACCCATCCAAAATCCCAACCCACTGACTCCTGGCGCGCCAAACCTGGACCTATACCCATCAACCTCTCGGTTGCGCAGGGTTTGGCTAGACCCGTCGGTTCCAATCTCCGGTTGTGCATTTCGGGTTTCACATTTATGGTCACATTCAGATATGCTACTGGTAATCGTAAAATATTGCCATTGGTACGTTACGGTTCATTCTCGACGTGTTAGCCGCCTTGATGTGCGCAACAAGCATACTCAGGCACCCAACCACATTCTGAAAATGAACGTCAACTGAGCGTCAATGATATTTGGTCTTACATCTTTGGGTAATATGAGTAGCGCTTAATCACAAGCATCCATAAAGAAGGATATGGTAGCCTTTATAGGCAGATATGTACGGGATATTCCCGCCACATCCTTCGGGACAGTAACAACTTATTTCATTTACCGAGCTACCACTAAGTATTCTTGCACCTTTTAGTGTATAATAACAGTCAAAACGATGTATATAGACTATAACAGCCACATCGCACTGTGATTAATCATGATGGAAGGCCAACAATCATTGACACTCTGTTGACGCTCATTTTGAAGATGGGGCAGGGAGCGTTTCACTTTCACTTTTGCCTATAAGGGCAGTCAATAATCAGTTTATCACAATGTACAACCTGTCGCCCCCCAGATTACCCATGATACACGACCAACAATCATTGACGCCCCATTGACACTCATTTTCATCATGAGGCAGGGAAAGTATTGCAATCTGTTTTACCTATAAAGGCAGCCAAAAATTCCTTTATGACTGACTACAACCTATTGGCGGTGTGATTTCCCAGGACACATGACCAAAATTCGTTACCCTCTGTTGACGCTCATTCTCAAGATGGTGCAGGGAGGGTATTGCGATCTGTTTTGCCTATCAACGAGGCTAGATATCGGTTTAGAACTGACTGCAACCTATCGGCGGTGTGATTTCACAGGACGAATAATCAAAAATCAATGACGCTCTGTTGACTTCCATTGTCAAGATGAGGTAGGGAGTGTGTCGTTATAATTTTGTCTAAAGAGGCGGCCAAAACTTCAATCATGTATAACAACGAGCGAATCAATTTTGAATTACCAGACTTATAAGACCTACAATTGTTGACACTCCGTTGATGCTCATTTTGCCATGGCTGTATCCACAATATGCAATCATTTAATTTGGCACAGTCCATCATTCACATTGTTTTGGCAGCCTTTCTGGCATTTTCATTTACATTCTTCTTGATCACTACATTGTTCTTTAATAATACATATATATTTATAATAATAAGCTCCAAAATCCCATGTCTTTTGGTCAATGCTCGTTATCAGTTGCCTGATCGCTCAATAGGCTGCTCCGGCCTTCAAAATGAATGTTAGCTGCATTACCACACAACAGATAGTGTACTAACCACTGTATGTTCCTTCATCAGTCAGCATGTCTGGATTAAGATCGGGATTGTGCTGGCTATCCTCATCATGATCACCAAATTCCGCACAGGGAAGAGCTGTATGCGAATATGTATATCCGGCTGGCAAATTGACGATTTGGGAATGTTCAGCCCTGGAAGTGTTACAGGTTGGGGCGGGTGGCATGCGGGGCAGAGATGGCATCGGCTCTGGAGTCCGCTGTCTGTGTCAGTCGGGTGGAGGTGCACCTGTTCCTTTGCTTCTCCAGCGTGTCTGCTAATTCTTTGCGGTGCCATTTTGGCAAGGAAGGCAGCTGGACGTGTGGTTTTGACAAACCATTGCCAGGTGTCTTTGTATTGCAGCCTTCATCTTTTTATGCTCAGGAAACTCAACACCCCGGTTCTTCTCTTCTTGGACCTTGGCGCATGGTTTTTTAATGAGATATTTCGTTTCCTCTATTGCGGCACGTGAATAGCCTTCTTTGGCCATTTTGGCTGTATTCAGAGCCAGGCGCATGTCGGCCTGTTCCAGCTGTACTCGACCTCCTTGCCTTGCCATAGTAGTAGACATGTTGAAAACCTACAAGACATTAGTTGCTGCTTCTAACAATGAAATTCGGCTGTTACCTCTACCATATACGATTCTATAGCCTCCTCCAAGGTGATTAAAGCCTGTTTCGTCCACTCACAGGGATGCTTATTAGGAAATTCATCTGGGAAAATCCCAGACGTGACAACATTATGATGTTCGATTTCGCGAACTGTGTGGACATATGCCTTTGTTGACCATGGAGGGTTCCCGTTACAGGCAGCGATAAATTCGTCACATAGCTCTCTATAGACACCCGCTGTACGTTATACAGTAAATTGACACCCGTTTACCTCAATATGGGCATACTCACATCCAACTGCATGCTGCTTTTTACTCTTGCTGCTTCCAGTCTTACGGACGATTTTTAACTGTGCATCCTGAGTCATATGTTTGGTGGCTGCATTGGCAGCGTTGTGGTGAACTAACTTGTATCTGCACTTTTGCTGTGTGCCAAGGATTGCCGTATTTGATGTAGCCCCCGCCAATCTGCCAGAATTCGATCCGCTCTCACCTGGCGGAGGTGGTGGGGTATGAATGACGCACTGGTGTGGAATAGGAGAGGAAGATGATAACGAGAGGAAGTGGGAAGCCCTGAGGACTACATTGTTAGCTTCATGTCAGAATGGAATAAGTAGCAGCCAACCTGATCGTTACACTCAAGATGAATCCTACTGAGTATGACTGCAAGTTGAAGGGATTTCCCACTGCCGCGATTTGCAATTAGTCAGTCCAATGTTGTTTGTTTGTTAACAGCGATAAATCGCGGTCTATGACAGCTGGAATCGCCTAATTGTTAGATAGTAATAGGATATTGTTTGAGGGAAAGGACGTCTGCTGATGTTTGTCTCAAATAATCCCCGGGATATTACATGAGAATGACGCTAACAATCAAGTTATAATGTATGGTTAGTGCCACTATTCCTGATTTATTGACAGTCAAGAGGGAGATTTTGCTTTGTTCAAGATGAGTAAACGTACCAACCTTGACATAAAAGATGCAGCTTGCGTCCATATTGTCCATAACTTGCAACATCCAACATCTCGCCAAACAACAAAGTCAATGCAAACTACAATGGTCCATGCTTTGAAAAAGAACTTTTCGCCACTCCCGGCAGGCAAATATGGCAAATTGACAAAGCGGTCCACCCAACGACATCATGAAGCGAATGACGGCAAGAGTGGCTTGGAAGCAGACAGAGTTCGAGCCCTTGGGGCATTGCGTAGCTTGAAATCCAAAAAGAAGCTTGCGGCTCAAAAGAGACAAGACACGCACTTCTTAAGCAATGAAGAGAAAGAGCAATGGATTGAGCATTATGTTGGGAGAGAGACCACAGGGGCAAGAAAGCGAGTTGAAGATGCAGAGGCAGCGATTAGGCAGGAGCAGGAAGATACTGAGGCAGCTGACAACGTGGGATTGTTGACCAGAGAGCCGGAAAAATTGTTTCACGAGATAATGGTTGCTATCGGAGACAGTCTGAGCGACATTGCAAGTTCCGACGATGGTGATGATGAGGAAGATGATGATGATGAAAAGACAGAGCAGGGCCAGCTCAGCGAAGTTGACGAAGCTGGCCGGATGATAGGCACAATCACCAAAACGATGCAGCAGTGCATGGAGAGGTTCCGGCAGAAGCAGATGAAACTTGATGAATTGACCCAACCAGGATGGGAGAATGCAGCCGACTACTTCTGTGAAAGAGACATGAAGTACGGCACAACAGAATTCAGGGTTCCAGCAGTTGTTCAACCGCAAACGGATGATGATGCAGCGGCACCTGCACTGACAACATTTAAAGAGCCAATGGAGTGTCTTGACATTGTCACCGGAATATCACAAATGCTGCAAGGAACTTCTCGACCAGGAAGTAGTCATATGAGGCTAGGTTCTGCGAAACCGCAGTTAAACATGAGTATACCCTGCCTTGTGCCCACTACGGAGCCGGATTCATCACTCATTCTGAATCCAAAGCCTGTTGAACTCGTAAGCTTTGACCCCTGCATATAGCCTCCCCAGCAAATCACCATATAGATATCAGATTCGGACGAAGAAATGGTGACAGCTCCTGCGCCGGCAGAGGAAGAAAGGCGCAAATTTGTATTTTCGACGTCATATTCTTGGGAAACGCAATTTGTGTACAAATTTTACTACATGTCAGCTTTTTCTTGATTTCAGTGACCAAATTGTGAGACATGATAATTTGTCTGTGCATGTGCAAGGGTCGAACGCACAATACGAAAGGTCTAAAATTCAAATCACCCTGTAAGACAGCTACCACGTGCGATTACTGTTTGCCGATTACTGTTAGGTGAGAAAGCAAAAGCAATATTAGTGACGAAATAGACAAACTGAATTTAAGAGAGTGATATCATACATGTCATAGAAAGAGCGGTCAGTGCGCAATATGAATCTGGCTGCATGACAACTGTCATGTCATATTCACCCATGTATCCAACTGCATAACTCTCTGCACAGACCTGGTGCGCATGGCTGAGATATTTGAAATTGCTTATGGTACGTCATGGAAATCGAGGAGAAGGAGCTGCATGAGGAAAGTAAGGAAGTCGAGCAATATTTACCAAAAACTAGTGAAATGATCTACATGCCGTCAATTGCCGGCAGAAAGCACAGGAATGTGATAGGGCCACGTCATTTCTCACTCAGATATTGTGGATAGAGGTTGATCAGGTATTGAAATCTAACAAAGCTCCTGGATGCAAACGATAATACTTACAAACACAATTTTGTACGTCAATAATGGGTATATGATTTGTTTGGTACAATTATTGAGTGCACGAAGGCTGTTTTGATGTGATTAATGTGAG
>Ga0307514_10001515_pt1 | contig 27822 bp, 36 predicted proteins | sample 16_EM_MG_FD_203088 | JGI IMG/M metagenome (GOLD analysis project Ga0307514, IMG submission 203088) | Populus trichocarpa ectomycorrhiza microbial communities from riparian zone in the Pacific Northwest, United States - 16_EM | ecosystem: Host-associated > Plants > Roots > Unclassified | place... | reverse complement strand
GTTCTTAGTCCATTAGTTCACTAGTTCACGAGCCCTTCGTCCACGAGTTCCTAGTTCACCAGTTCATATATACATACATATTAGCCAGTGCGCTCCCTGGAGTCAGTCCCCCGCTACACTGTTACATCTGGTTGGCACAAGCCCCTCGTAGACTAACACCGGGAAAGGCAGCAGTAATGCTTGGAAACGGTACAGCAATTGGCGATGTGGCAAGTAACGGCAATCCTAGCGTCACAGTTGCTAGTGGCGATGTGACTAGTGGTGTGGGCGTGATTGGGGGTAAATGGGAGGCCTGCAACTTCCCAATGTGGTAACAGAAGCCACGTGCACACCCGATCCGAAGAAAAAAGCAACTTTAGCCACTTGCCTGCAGAATAAAAGTTTTTTTTTTTTTGAGCCTATACGTCTGTGCCCCAAAGGCTATGAGACGGAGCAACAAAATAAAAGTGTTAGGTACTTAAGTAATAAGATACACGAGTCTATGGATATGCAAGGAGTTTCGACTCCTACATGTTTGCGTATTACAAGCATGTAACTCTCCTACTATGTAAGTCTCTGGCAGAGGATTATCAAGGACTATGTGATGTCAGTCTCGCTCCAGACGTCGCCCTAGCGGCTTGGCAGACCTTTGGTCGCCACCTTCGTGCCGGCACGGCGAACGTAGAGTATTTCTCAGAGCCAATAGCCAACATGCGTCGATGTAAGGAAGGGTATATTCTCCTAAGGGGGTGTGAAGTACGGGTTTGATAAGTACCAGTACTGTGCCGCATCCACTGGGAAAGAAGACATAGGCTAACACGTTAAAGTCACTTTTTTTTTGACCTTATATATCGACTTTCCGGCGTGAGCTCGGCCTATGTCTTAAAGGGTGGCATGGAGTGTTCTTTCCCAGTGGACGCGGTACTCCTACTCTAGACCCCATGAATTGCCACATGCTGCATGCACGCTGCCTTCATGTCTGATTGGACAGAACAGCGTGCATGCAGCGTGGGTATTTCATAGGACACCTAAGGACAAATACATATCTTGATCTTTTGTACTATACCTATCATAGGACGGAGTACGGATATGTGCGCCCAATTGTACTCTATAGTACGGATATAGTTGCCCCCTATCTTTCTAGTCTGGTTCACAAAACGTTGCATCTCAGTTGGTAGTGGATATAGGTAGAGTGGCCGTTGTATGTACTCTATGGGATGTATTAGGTCACGAAAAAAAAAAATCGGAAAAGATTTGGTCTAATTTTTTAGAATATGGCACTAAATTGTATGGGGAATAGATCAACAGTAGTACCTATAGGTACCATCGTTGGTAAAATCCCCCAAAAAAACCCGCTCGACTGAGGGTCGAATTTAAGTAGCCCATTTCCCTATAATCTGGTAATAAACCGTCAGTTGGCATACTAACTGATGCAAACCCCTACAACTCCATTACAATCCCCACCTGGCCCTCGGCTCTATGTACCAGTACAATACCCCCACTGAGTGCAAGACATATTGCAAAAGATGTAAGTTTATTTATCCCCCATAGTAGGTATATGCTGTTACTTCAGTACTGGCTGTATGGGCATAACCTGCATGCATATCTGTCTTGTAGGTGCAGAACACCAGGAATTTGGAATTAATGTGGATCATTCTACATCCGGCAACCTGATCGATAGGATATATTGGGTGTAACCATGACCAGACCAACAAGCTATCCATATAGAGAACTTCTTTCCATCGGTACATGTATATATACTTTTGAGGACATGGATTAGGTATTGTAGGAATAACATACCATATTCGCGTTTCAAGTTTGAGATCTTTAGTTCTGCGGCCCCGGTTAGGCCCGATACCTCGATCGACCTTGGCCTCTAGGATGAATGTCCTGCTTGGGAGTATCCAAAACATTGGCCCCCACACACACCAAATTTGGTCATGTACTAGTGGCTAATGCACTGATACTCGAGTACATGCGTCGTTGACGGGCAGATTTTCGCTAGCCTGGAACCAACCAGACTAAGAACTACCCTATGGTAAATCCGTCAGGTGACCGCGCTTTCCAGAATTGATGATAGTTGTTATCTTTTTTTTTTTTTTTTGAGTCAATATGTCTGTGGAGCTTAAGGCTATGAGTCCCTCCATGATTGTTGTTATGGTGTGCGCCTGTTTTTCTCAATCCCAGTTTCATAGCAAAAAAAACAGGTCTACCCACTTCAAACTGTCAACGACCCCACTAACCCCACTTCTATATACCCAAGTAGGTACTAGTAGCCGCTTTATCCAGCCAAACCCCATATAATAACCTGCATAAAAAAATAAAACTAACTGTGCAGGAGTCTCAGTACTTTGGACCTTCCCGCAAAACAATTTTCCTCACCTGCAGTGCTTGTGTGCCTAAAACAACCACACTGAGACCTTCCCGAAGTAAACATGGCAGATCCCCGCTCCAGTAGGCGGAAAGCAAATAGGGGAGGAAAGGTAAACAGGTAAACAATAACAAAGAATAAAAAGCCTATGTCAGATGAAGGAGATGGAGTAGAGAAGAACCCAATTACCCGCAAACAGCACATCAAGGGTGGAACGGTGTAAATCAAAGAACATGGGACATTGCGCGAACATGGTGAAGATTGATAGTTCATTCAAATTCCGCCCCTAATAAATCGTCCAATTCATCCAATTCTATGCTCTCTGGGCTCTGCAGATCCCCCGCCCATGACCTGAAATGTGTAGCATCAACGTGCGCACCTTGCGATATCGTGTGTTCTTCCCTTTGTCCTGTACCACCCTCAGCAGTGCTGCCACTGCCAGCTGTCTGCTCATCCTCTTTCTTTATTCTAGGGTGGTGGTAAGAACTTTGGATACCTGTATCAAGGGCACCACTATCGGCCACAGGGGCCTCTGCATATCCTAACAGGGCAGCTGCATCCTCGCTTTCTCTTCCTTCTTCATGCTTTTCTTCATTCTCCTCCGCTTGCTCTCTCGCTCTTTTTTGTCGTCTTTGTTCCTCATACTCTCTCGAAACGGACCTCTGTTTCAATTGAATTGCGGATTGTGTGAATTCTTGCTCGTCCCCTTCCATTGGAGTATGAGACAGTGCACCTTTTCGCCCAGTAGGAGCCACAGCTCTACCGCGAGGAAATATAGAGTTGTTATGGTAGACAGAATTAATTGGGGATGACGGGTCGTTGTCATCGTCAAACTCCGGCGACGAAAGATCCACTTCCGGGCTGGGAGACAATTGAACTCTTCTGCGTATCCCCTCATCATCAGACACAGGCGATATGACGCTACACTTCAGCGGTGCCACAAAGCACTCCTCGTCTGGAATCGGCTGCGAAGGACATGTGGTCAAATAAAAATATATTTTTCTTGGATGTGTGGTGATGAGTTCCTTTGCCACAAGACATCGATTTGACCGAGTGAAGCCCCGCTTCAGATATGCATTCAATCGTGACGATATTATTGCATGTGGATTCGCAGAACTAAGAGCCCTTTAGTCAGTAATAACTTCCAAAAATTCATCAGAAGAGAACAAGCGCACTTCTCTACTATATTCAATGTCGGTACCAGTATTGCTGCTAATTCCTTCACGGTGTGGGGCCTATTGCCTGACTTTTCCAGCACACCTACTACTCCGGACACAATCTCATCATTAATTCCTTCATGATTTATGCCATCTTCAGGAGGGGGAGATGGAGGCGGGGTTGCAGTCCCTATTGCAGGAACTGAGTGTATTTTCTTGAATTTCTTCTGCGGGGGCTGCTCGCTCGCTGTAGATGCAGTTCTCTCTCGGTTTCGCGATCCATTTGGAAGCTGTATTCCAAGCGATGGCAGCGATAGCGATTTCCGACGGGTATTGTACGGCATTGTAGCGTTGGGCTTAGTTGAAATTGTTAAAAATTATTGTACCCAGTATTTTGTTGTTGGGGGCTAGATCACACTATCTTGTATTTGGGCGGCAGGCAACGAAAAGGAATTATCGTGGTAGCAATGAAAAAGAATTATCGTGGTAGCAACGAAAAAATAAAAGTTTCTATCGGGTGGTGAGACAGCACAGGAGCAGGTAAGCGTCGTAATCTGTTTGAATAAACCCCAAATTGACCAACGAAAGTTAAAACGCGGAGGATAAATGTAGATTACACGAATTCATGTGGCGTCACTACCAAAGGTGAAGAGGAGGGGGAAGCGGGTTGTTGACTGCTAGATGCAAACGAGTGACGGCAAATGAAATGGAGAGCGTACTTAGCGGGGCAAGGAGTCATTCTGGGTATGCCTCTTCTGATCGCATGGTTGCCACCTGAAAAGTGTTAGTGTTAGCCGCTCATGTGTCCAGCTTGTCACATTCCTGACGTCGTAAGTGCATGCGCCTAGCAAACAACTGGAATATCCTAATCCATCCTATTGTGGAATAATTGGGGTCTTTGTTGTTGTCCCAATCCGTTGCTAAGCTAATTTATTAGACGGGCTAATAGTAGGTAAAGGTTAATATGGAGGTTAACCATGTGACCCACCCTTACCGCGGCAAGTATTTGTGACTCGGTAATGGACTATCGTAACGAATGCATCCTCCCAAGCCATGCCAATGCCAACATTTGGCACACACGCACCCCTTAATCCGACTGAGCCTGTTGCCTTGGTGTAGCCTCAATCCAATATGTAGTTCCGAAGTGATACCTGGTTATCTTTTCAACGTTAATCCCACTCTCCTTCAAGATCCCTTCAATATCTCGGTTCCACCTATATTAAAGTTAGAGAGCTTTACTCATCGTAACCAGTGACATTACCCACCAACATCCCCACCTCTCAGCATGTTTAGGGGCTCCGTAGTCCAAGATTTTGTTCAACCAATCGTAGTGCGACCGGCCATGCTCAAGCAGGATTATCCTCCCACCATCCTTCTTGCAGACTGACTCAAGGTTGTGTAATAGTTGAACTGGTGAGTGGTGGGAACAAAGGCCCATAGTCTGAACCACCCTGTCATATCCTTGGCCTGCAGGGGATGGTATGGGGCTCTCCGCATCCTGAAGGACAAACCTCACATTTTTGTAATGGGGGTATCGTTCTAAGCTCATAAGCTTCAGCGCTCAACAATACTTATACAATTCCCGAACCTCTGAAATTCTTCCGCGCCTGGTTGAGCATATTTGAGCTCGAGTCAACCAGAGTGATGCTCCCACAGTAGTTTACAGGGTAGTATTTAATGTTCCTTCCGGTTCCGGCTGAGACTTCCAGGACATGCCCCTATATAGATATCATGAGTCTCAACAGTTCCCTATACAAGGATGGTTCTGGTGGTCACGTGCTTACCTCGAGCTTGTGTGCGAGTAACCTGCGGAGCAAGGGCATACCCATCCAGAATTCACTCCATTTGATATTAGAGTCATAGTCCTTCGCTATGCGATCGTAGACATGAGACACATTGCCTTGTGACTCAACCTTTGATACTTGAGCTGAAGGCTCGGGTATATTGTTCCAGGCGATGTAGAGCTGTGTTCCATAGGCAGAGAGTGCGAAAACTGCAAGGCCAGTGAAAACGAGCGGAACTCTTGACCTGGCTTTGAGCTTGATATCTGCAGTAGATTGTATAGGCGCAGTAACGGGTGGTCTGTAGGGGGGGTTGGGGGGTTGGGGGGTTAGCAAGACCATTCGAGAAAAAAGGAATCGGAGGTTGATAATGGGGTATCTCAAATATAGTATCTGGGGTTGAAGATTACAAGGTGTTCATTGAATGTAAAGCCTAACCTCCTGGGTCGAGCACTAGCCGAGAGAGAAAATTCCTTGAACCATGGTTGTCGTGGAGTGGTGGGGGATTTGTTGCTCATGGCGAATGTTGCGGGCTAACGTTGTTGCTTCGAAGAAACAGTCAAGATGTGGAGGGAGTCACATGGCCACCACACTGTACCACGTTTGGCAAGAATTGAACCTCAAGTCAACACCACGAAAGAACGACATCCAGAATTTCACCTTCTAACTATCAAAACTATCTGGTGCGCGTTTGGTGACAACTGTAAAATTTAAACCTGAGAAACGCCGGGCAAGTCATGCATCAATCCACAATTTTGTGTTACTATCAGAGCCTCGAATAGCAGCATATTTACTAATGGCATCCATTTGATTCCTAAGTCTAAGTGTAAAACTGCATTCGGATTTAAGACCCTATCAGGCTCTCATATGCACACCCTTCATGCAGCGGGATGTCGTATGGGGTGGGGAGTAGGGAGCAATAGTCAAGGGGTTAAAAGGATATGGGAGTTGAGTGAGGGAGAGGCGGGTGGCCCCTCAGCCAAATACCTGAACGGAGTTTGGTATGTTGAATCTCGGATACTGCTCCAAAAGGCTACCTGATCATTATCTCCTTTTGCCTGGTAGCCTCTTTTTCGTGAGAGCCACGAGAGCTTCAACCCAAGAGAAATGAGCTTCCCAATACTCTTGCAAAAAACTTTTGCTATGAAAGGAATAAAAAGTTTTGGATTGTACTCAACAGGTTGGTCTTTTCTTTGCCTTTGGAATTGTTACAAAGCGTCAATAGCTGATTGAGCTGACTTCGCTTTAATACTGTTATTGACGTCTGTAGTGGGTTAGCTATGGAATTAACAATTGCGAGGCAAGCACTGGCTGGCTAAACAAGAACTGAACGTGAACAGAATATTTATCCTACATCATCTCTAACTCGAGTTACCATCTAATCACAGAAAGCACTTATTGAGGATTGGGGGAAGCACAAGGGGGAAGATCTAACTAACAATGAACACTATACTGACTTCAGCTCCTGATCCAGGTAATAGGATAGACAATCTGGGGGATGCTTTAGAGCGTGTCTTGAGCTTTGGAAAAGGATTGGTTATAGGTCTACACCTGCCTGCTCCACAGGGGTATATACAACCAGTTCAGTTATTTCCGTCTCTCCATCTTTCACTACAGCTTTTATCCTTCATCTTCCACTCATCCTCATATAACTGCCTCAATTCTAGTTGCCTTGATCCTGCTCTACTTCCATCCTTTGTTATCACCCCCTCTATAATATCCATCTTCTCTCTCCACCTCCACTTATCCTTCCATACCCCCTGATCTTTCCCAAGCATGATATCCACGATCACGTCCCCTAGCACGGGCAGAAACTTGAAAGCATGCCCGCTACCCCCCGTTGCCAGAAACAAACCCTCCTTCCTGGGCACATAATCCACAATGAAATCTGCAGTGGGGGTATCAGTGTACCAGCATATCCTCGTGCTTTCGAAAGGTCGGTCTCCTAGTGCAGGAAGCATTTCACGCAGCCCTCGGCGTAGATCGGCTTCACCTTCTACCGGGATATGAGAAACAGACGGTATGGTGAGCGCGGTGATGGGGATCGATCTACGGACGGGGCCAGATCTTTTGTGGCCAGTGGCAAATTCCACGGGCTGTGTGTTGAGATATCCAATAGCATTGCGGGCTACCTTACATATGCCATTTCGGGGAGGAAGGATAAACAGGCCTGCTAATGGGTAAACGCAGGCACCTAGTTTGGCTAATGTCAGCGGGGAGAAACAGAAACGTACCAGTAGTCATATTCAACACCACAGGGATGTCCTTCCACTGCTCCTCTTCCTCTTTCGTAACCTTCACATATGCCATCACCTGCCCTGTACTCACGGCTCTGCCCTCCAGATCAAACAGCCCTGTTGTCCACGACCCGGCAGCCAACACCGTTAACTCTCCCACCAACTCCCTCCCATCCTTCAGCGCCACTCCCTTTACCTTCCCACTTGGCATTTCTAGCAAACCTACTACCTCCCCCACCAAGAATTCTATATGTCCCATTTCTTCACATCTTTTCCTCAGAAACCTCATTGCCTTCTCTGCATCTGCCCATCCACTCAACCAATTAACATACCCCTCTACCCCACTCCCCCCTCCATCGGTCCCACATACCCTCCTAATCTCTTCTTTATTGTTTAAACCCACCACTTTCTTCGCAACCTCATCCTTGCTCATCCCAACTTCTCTCACCAACAATTCCCGCATATTTTCAAGGCTCTTCCGTACGTACTCTCCTCCCCCACCTAGCCCACCTTCACCAGGTATTTCCACATCCTCTTTGTCTACGACCAACACAAGTCCGCTTTCGGTGTATCGCCCATCAGAGCCAAGGCCATCCCAGACACCGGTACCAGCCCGCCAGCGGGCCTGGGCCGCGAAACAGAGGGAGGCATAATGTGGGTCCTTGTAGTCAGCACGGATGATGCGAGAGGAATCGATACTGGAGCCGTCTGGGGCAGGGAATGGGTGCCGGTCGATAACTGTGATTTTAGTCACGGGGGAGGTTGGGGGAAGGGCGGAGTTGTGGAGTGAGAGGGATAGTGCCGTGCTTACTATGAGGATCATGGGGGTTAGTTTATCCTATAGGGGTATCGAGTAATCATAGGAGCTGGGTATTGGGGTCTCTCTCACGCGGCCACCACCGCCGTCGCCCAGGGTGATTCGAAAATCGTAGAAGAAATTATCATAGGAATGAGTGTGGACTTCAAAAAGGACAACGAAATCTGTCACCCACATCCAAAAACCCCCGATCCCACAATCACCACTGACTCATACCTTCGCCCACCAACGCCAGATACCTTCGCCATCTAACAGAGAGAATCAGGGTAATATATCCAGTTACTCACCTAGAACTGGGAAATATGAAAAAGAGAGTGGTAACTTGAACGTCGCACAGATCTGCATATGACTGCAATGGGTATGCATGGGTACATATTATGCATCCACTTCACACACTTCCTATCTCGTGATACCTAGTTGCAACGGTACCTATATACAGTATATATATCATATATTCAGGAAAGAAAAATTTTTAGCCGAGGCACATTAGGAGAAATGAAATTTACTTCTCGGTATGTAACTGGTGCTCATATCCTACTAACTACACCCACCCGTAACCTGGAGCTCCATCATGCTAATGCCCTCCCAATCAAAAGCCCCCAAGCAGACCGCTTCTGCCTAGAATTCTTCAATTAATACCTCAAATTTCCTCCAGCCTAAGGATCTTCAGGGTCCCCCCCAGCCTTTACAGCCTGAAGCTTGCATATGAGTAAAGTAGAATATCGATTGGACAGATTGCCAATTTGCATGTGTGGTTGAGATGGGGCTGAGTGTGGGCGGTCTAGGCTACCCTACTCTAGAACTAGAGAGGAGGGGTAGCACCAGTAGCCAGTCCGCGTTGTAATCCTACTGCAGGTGATACAAATGACATACTCGCTGCATACGCAGGAAAAACGGTCAGATGGGCAAATCTGTATTTATAAGATAGCACTGCTGCATGAAGACTTTGACTCATGATATGGCCTTCACCGTCAGACTCACTGGTGCCCCATAGATACAGAGATATATCATATACTGGGGGCAGCTGTATGTATTCTCGCCAGCATAGAAGCGTAATACAAACCCACATCGAATAGGGCGCCAAATTTCCCCACCCCCCTAGTGCAAAACAAAGCTTATATGTTCACTTGTGGCTTTTTTCACATGCAAACGCCCACCGGATATCTGGATCCAAATTGGGGTTAGGGATCTGTGACCCTCGACCATAGGCGAGATTCATAGAACCAGACCAGTTCACAGGGAATAGAGAAGACGATTCAGGTCGGGGTTCCTACTATCGATTCCTTCTATAGATACAACTCTATCTCATATCTCAGAACAGTAGCCACCTACGTCTGTATCGACAGTCATTATTTAGAGAAAGATAGCTCAGCTCAACCCGCGACTGTCTTTCTCTCGTGTATCCTGCCACTTTCCTCGTTTTCACCACACATTACGACTCCATCCCGAAGTTCTTCCAATGTATGCATGTATCCACATAAACCCCATTCCCTCTACGCATCCCTGGACACAATCTGCACAGAGAGGAAGTAAAGAAAACAAAGGAAACGTGGATAGAAAAGTTGCACATGCATTGGTAAAGATCATGCCCAGAGTAGAGAGGTATATATGCGCAAGAAGTAAAAGTAAAGACGGCAGCAAACGACCTTCCCAGACAATAAAAACCAAACACCGTTTTCATGCAAGCCAAATCGACGACTGTGCCCCGCCGGAGTTTATATCTCTGCGCTTGATGTTCGTTCGTCAGTTCTCATACCACGCCGGCATCAAAAAAAAATATTCCTGCCGAACGAAGTGTCCAGTGATCTTCCCCATTACCTCCCAATTTAGGTCTGCTACCAACCCAACATCAAGAGACACAAGAGATGTAGATGTGGTAAAAAAAAAAGCGTAAAAAACCACACGCTGCCAGCCCAACCATATCTGCCTGTAAGCAAGAGCACCTTGAAATAGATCCTGTAGAAGATTAAGCAAACGTACAACAATTGACAAGAAACTTAGAGAAAGCTCTAGTACAATGCTCCCGTTGTGAAAAAAAAAAAAAGATGAGGAGTACCCTAGACCAAGATATTGAAGCGAAGTTAAAATAAAGAGCCCAAATGCAATAGCAACACCTCAATGCAAATTATTGTGACAAAAGCAGACAAGTAGTAGTGGGAACTTGGGGAGAGTGGTATTGGTGCATGGATAAATTCTTGCGCCGTTTACTTTTTCTCCCCTGAACCAACTTCGTTTTTTTTTATATCATCGACGGCGTAAAGAAAGAGGAATAATAGTACAGGACCAAACTGCAGAAAGTGACAGTTTGATCATTCCCGAGAGTACTCTAGACCTTGCGGAAGTCTAATATCAGGGTTAGCTAGGGATCAACCGCGTCAGAATATCGAAGCATTCTCACCAGAAAGCACAGGGTATATCATCTCAAACGCTTGATAAATCTCCTCTCTGACTTTTGCTCCAGTCAAGACAATCTTGCCAGAAACGAAGATCAGAAGTACAATCTTCGGTTTCATCATTCTGTAGATGAGACCCGGGAACAACTCAGGTTCGTAAGAGGAATAATGGTGATGCTTGGATGCAAGACCTTCCAAGCGGATCGGGAACTTGATATCACAAGAACCGACAATGTTCTGGATTTTGAAATCCGTGAACTTTGCGTTGAAACCAAGCTTCTGGATGATGCGTGCATATTTGCGTGATGCCAGCTTGGAGTCATCTTCGGACTTTGCTCCAGTAACGACCATCTTGCCTGAGGCGAAGATGAGTGCAGTGGTTTTCGGCTCACGAATACGCATGATCACAGCAGCAAAACGCTATATCACAACATAAGCCCTCATGTATGCAGAATTAACGTTATACCAAGTGATGGTATAATACCTTTGGATTGTATTCCGCATTTCTGGCATGCAATGCAATGGTCTTGAGATCCAAACGGCAATCCAAATTCACTGTCGCGACGATGTTTCTTTTTTTTTTGTCTTAACACGAGAACAGGAAAGAAATTCCAAGAAAGGACAAACTTACTGCAATGTAGGAACAATCCCACTGACACCGGCACCTGCACCAGGAGTAGCGGCAGGCGTTGCAGGAGTGACCACATTGCCTGTAGGAGCAGAGCCATCTGCAGCATAGCCAGATGGACCAGCCTTGTTGATATTCTTATCGTCTGTTGGTGGAGTGAGGTCTCCAGCACCACCGGGGAAAGACAAACTTGCTGGAGAGGTGAATGCCTTTGCCTGCAGGGCATTTTGGGGGTGGGTTCTCAAAGACTCCATTGAAGCCATGTTGATTCAAGGGATGTTAAAGGGAACAGAGGGCGAGTGGATACAATCAGATGGTGAGAGTGATGCGGGGTAGGATGGTAGGAGAAGTGGGGTGTTCTTCGAACGGCCTCAAGAGTGTGCTTGACAACTGTTTTGATAGTAACCGTAACGGAGAAGAACAAGCAAATGCCTCCTCAACGGTCTTTAGATAAAATAGTGATAACAAGATAACGATAGGTACGTCAAAGTATAAGGAGTGTCAAGTCTCTTTCGTGAGTGAGTGTGGTGGGATGAGTTGGGGTCGGTGGTCACCTGACCGTGAGGAGGCAGGGAGGCAGGCAGAAGATTTATTTTAAGGTGAGGGCACCGTGATGCAAAATCCTGCTTTCGTAAGCACACACCAGTCAGGACGAGTAGCTGTGGTGGAGCAGTTGCGTCGTTGGTGTGATGTATTTGTGTAGTGGGAGGAGAGAAAAGCAATGGAAGAGAGGATGAAAAAATGCCAAGCTCTCAGAAGTCATGTTTGAAGGGTGGGCGATGGGGGTATTTGTACTTTTTTCACGGAGAGTGACTCAAGGGGTGGCGCCCGAGCTAACGAAGCCCCTATTTACGCGCTAGTACGATTACAGGGTTACGGTGCCCAACCAGATTTCACACCACGACACCCTTCCGACCCGACTGCATTGCATTCCCACCCACACCCCCTCGCTCGTACGCACACCTCCTCAAGGCTGTGTTGCAAGAGAGAGAGGCAGGAATAAAGGATAGGTGGGCAAACGTAGTATAAGAGTCATCAAAGCAGGCAGCTGGAAAAGACAACAGATTATGGAAGGAGCACTGATAGTGAACAGCGACAGAAGTAAAAACAGTGCAGGAAAAGAAAGAGTCAAGGAGTCTCAGGAAACCCCTTCCATTATCTGCTTTTGGTGAGTTGTTAGTTGGTCTGCTGAGGAAGAAGGAGGAAAGGCGATGGGACAAGAAAAAAAAAGGTTGGTAACGATCAGGTTATGTTTGGAGAAAGGGGGTTCAGGAATGTGTGGGTGAGCCTCAGATCCAGGCTCAGGGTCGCCACCACCCTTTGTAACCACCCAACAAGAGCGAAAAAAAAAAAAAGTGAATGAAAAAAAGAGTTAAGCCCCTAAGATTCAAATCCGAGCCGAGCCCAATTCACACCCGAGCACCTGAAATCCACACACACACCACTTACGCATGTGTGCGTACACTAGGCAATTTCGTCTGGACCAAGAGGAAGTGATGCCGCTCTTGTCATGGAGGTCTGGAATTCACTCTGTCGTATCTAGTATGAATCCCCGTCAGTTTGACTTGCTGGCAGGTGTCCGACAGAAAGGTAGCTAGAAAACTAGAAAACCAGTTAGTAGCTTTGAGCAGCAGTGCCCTAAGTAACGTTGGCTTGTCAATAACCGGAGTATGATACAGTGCCACGAGCTGAGTTGAGCAAGCGACGAAAGCAAACCATAAATAAAAAGAAAGGAGTTAACAAATATTACCGGGTCGCCTTTCTTTTGCTCAGCCGAACAGCCTCTGTGGGGTGGGTGGTTGGCTGGCTGTTAAGATGAGAGTTAATCGTGAGATCAATTGTTGGGATAGAGGAGATGAAGGAGAATAGAGAAAGGAAGGAAGGAAGGAAGGCTGGGTATTTTCGCAAGCGCTGAGGGGGAACATACACATGGGCTGTGCCAGATTGACTGAGTTTGCGAATGGCATCGCATGCAAAAAAGGCATTGCGTCAAATCTGACAAAAAAAGGAGTAATCTGAAACTGCTGATCACGTGGTGTTGATACCTAGAATTGATACGTATACAAAATATCTATAAGTAGGTAAGCTCTTGCCATCTGCGCCATGCATTATCTCTAGCCAGCACACCAAACCTACCGTACTCTTCAAGCTCCCTTACGGATGGTGTCCCTGAATCTGATCTGGAACCATATCTGTAATTCTGCCCGGCCTTTAAGGTTCCAACAATTTCTGCATCCCCGGTCGTTGAGGAGCTAGACCAGGCCGTATTCAGGAGCGGGGGATAGCATTATAGAGTGTGTAACTGGAGGCGGGAAGTAGGATCCAGAAATCCATGCCACTTTCTTTTTCTTTACTCGATATCTTCCTGTCTCAATTTATCATGCGGCGCGTGTCTGAGGTGATTTGTGGGGGCACTGTAGCATAAAGTTCTGTCTCGGTAGCGTACCTACTGGCATGGCCCCCAGCCAAAAAACAAAACAAAAAAGACCTTGCTCTGAGGGAGACGGGTAGCGAGCTGGTGAGTCTATAGACATGCATTAAAGATTGACGTCTCAAATTTGAAAACGGAAGAGTAGTCTCATGCTAAGACCTACGGAAGAGTGAACAAAGAAAAGAGGCCTGCTATCTTTCTAAGCCTGATGATGTCTTAACCAAGCCTTGTTCTCAAATCCTAGACAAAGTATACAAACATGTGCTCCTATAAGGCCAGAGTGGGGTAGATGTGATCATTATACTTGTGTAACATAGAATTATAAAACCAAAGGCCTTATCGTATTTTCCTTGTACAGAAATCAGCACAAAGTGTAGGCTAGAAGCAGTGGAAGCATAGGACGATTTGGTCTAGCGTGGGGGCTATTCAGGGTAACTATGATACAAACATGCTTGGACTTTTCCTCAATGAGCCTGACCCACTGCCACTATTTGATAGTGAACCGTAACAGAGAATAACACGTTTCAGCGGTCTTTAGATGATAGAATGTAGTGATGTAGTGATCAAATTGTATGCAGGAGAACTTGTTCATATACAGGTATGGTCAGCGGCGAAAAACAGACTACCTTGCCCTGGTGCCGGGGTTATCAGTTGCACATCCATAGAAACAAACGTGCTAGGCTAGCAGCGGTAGCACCGTTGCGTGCGATGGGGGTGAAGTAGTTAAGTATTTGTAAACAATGCAAGCATTTCTTAGGACCCAGACTATGGTAGTAGTGTTATGTTAATGAGAGGTTCCGAGATACGGGGGATGTCTCAAGTTGAGAATACTCCCCATCTAGCACCGTGACCTATAGGCGGTTACCCTGAACTCTGAGAGGAATGAGTGGTTGGGTATATTGGCCATTCCAGCAACACAAAGTGCGGCTAGTTCGTATGGTGTGTAATTAAATTACCCAGGCTTTCTGGGAGGAGAGAGTCTTTTCAACTGGTTTAGGGTATGGTTTACCCTGTCATCTGCACAGGGAAGTGTGGGTGTGCGAGGTGTCAGAAGGCTGAGCAGGTGCCATAGGTTGGGACTGGAGGCGAGTAGGTAGCTTTTTTGGGGGGGGATGGTTGATAGAGGGAGATAGTGGGATACCGACTAACTCTTCCCATCATATCAATCATACCTTCCAAAGCCCTCTGGATCTCCAACACCGGATATATTTCCCTCACATGCATGCTTCACTAATCAAAAATCCACTGTAACAAGCAATCCACTTTCCAAATCCACTACAACATCTCCCGATAACACCTCACCCCACTCAACGCCTTCAACTTCGCCGCTGCCTGTTCCGGGGTAATATCCCTCTGTGGCTCTGCCAACAGCTCATACCCGACCAAAAACTTCCTCACAGTCGCACTCCTCAACAGTGGCGGGTAGAAATGCAAATGCAAGTGACTCGCCTCCCTCTGCTCCTCCGTCGCATCCAGCGGAGCCTGATGTATACCCATACTATAAGGGAAATTCGTCTCAAACAAATTATCATACCTCTTCGTGACTTGGCTAATTGCCTCTGCGAGGCCACTAACCTCCAGCCCGCCCAACTGTGGTAAACATTGTGTACATGCTTTAGACAGGAGCAGGATTTCGAAGGGCCAGGTGGCCCACCAGGGGACTATGGCTAGCCAGTGGGTATTTTCGAACACGGTTCGTTCCTGTTTCTCTGTTTCGGTGGAGACGTAATCACAGAGAAGGCAGGAATTGTACTTTTTGCGGTAGGAAGACATGCATGCGAGCTCGAGGGACGGTTCTTCGGGGAGGGAGGTGGTCGTCCAGACTTGTCCATGGGGGTGTGGGTTGGAGCAGCCCATAGCGCTGCCTTTGTTTTCGAAGATTTGCATGTAGGTGTATTGGCTTGTTGGGGCGGCCGTACTGGGTGCGGGGAGGTAGTGGGGGCTTGTGATTGGGAGATGGGAGCGATAGATGGCAGTCCAAGTTTGGATGATAGGGATAATGGAGGTGGTGGGGAGGTCTGCAAGAGTTCTATGGTAGTGGGGAGGTTAGCCAAGGCGTGAAGGAGGATTAGGGGGAAGTGTAATCCTAACAGGTTGTGCTTGGGATTGAAGCAGATGACGAGGCATTTCCCCTTGACGGCTTCTGCTTGTAGAAGGAAGGATGATTTCCCTAAAGCGGTGAAAGCACTCGTTATCCACCTATTGACTGGTAATATCTGGATGTATGGATATACGTACCACCATTGCCAGTATCAGCAGTATAGTCTGGCTGCTCCTCCCTCATAGCAGAATAGTCATTGACAAAAACGAATGTGCTATCGTATTTTGGGTTGGCATCACCCGCCGCGCGAGTATTTCCAGGACAGAGATAGCACTACATTGGGACTACCCGGTCAACACCAGCTCCTTTCTTCAACATAGCCCATATATGATTGTCATCCTACACTAGGGTCATATTCTGGGAATGTACTCTTGGACAGGGCTTCTTGCTGGCCTCTAAGCAAAGATCAGTAACTGTGGACATCCACTCATGAGAGGTTGAACATACTGCCATGGCCTCTTCGTCCTATGCGGTGACACCAGCACCCAAGAGTTCCTCAGGGGATTAAAGCGCCTGTGCGAGATATCATCAAGGACCTTGCCAGAATCTGCCATTTTGGAATTTGAAGCTGAATGTTAACTCGCTCACAAAAGGCAGAATGGCAGAATAAATAAACAGCCAACCAGGGAGTTTCTCTAACCTCACATCGTGGCCTGCCATTGAACTGAGTGCGGTCGGTTCCCGAGGATTTGCCGGCACTGGTGGGGCTAGATCTGCAGCAGTCCGTTTAGTCTTTTTCTTGGCGGTAAATATTGTCAACAAACTGTGGGTTCTGTAGCAGTGGGGGCTGTATGGAATTCCGGATATAGGTATCCATACTTTCTAGATTTGTGATATCAGTGCTGCACTCGATATGGGTAAACCAAGGCAGAGACAGCCCCACACTGGAGCTGGGACAGACGGCTGGTCTGAGCAACGCACTGTTGGGGAGCTGGGGAGAAAAGCGGTTGGTTACATTTGTCACCCCAGCGGTTCTCTGTTGAGAGAATGGAACTGAGCTAATGGAGGATGTGCGGAATAGGTTGACACAGCTATCGCTGCGGAGCACAAGCTTGAGCATGTGTTGACATATCTGTGGGATGAGATACGTGAGTTACCCTGAGCTCTGGAGCCCCTGGATGAAAGTATGGAAGCTAACTGGTTATGAAGCGTCATGGCAGCAGTACGTATAAAACCCCTCTTAAAAAGCTCAGGATATCATGAGGGATCGATAATTAATGTACCTTTGATAGGGACAACCACTTCATCCGCTCTGGCTACCGGTAAGTCCCAGCCACCATGTCTTTCCTGCTCAATGAGCTCTACTGACCTCCCTCAAACCAGCCGAGCCTCCAACTCTATCTACCTTTCCTTCAAATCTCTCTTCTACCTCCACAATGAATCCATCAACATCCACACCCACCTCCTAGGTGCCCTCGTCTCTCTCGCCCTTCTCGCAGCCCATCTAACGCATATATTCCTTCCACGGTACCCCTCCTTCTCTCACGGGGATAAACTGGCCTTCGCATGTTTCTTCTCCGGCGCCATAATTTGCCTAAGTGCATCAGCAACCTACCATACCATTTGTAATCACAGCCTAGCAGTGGCAAAACTTGGAAACAGGCTGGATTATATGGGCATTGTAGCAATGATTGCGGGGAGTTATATGGCAAGTTTATATTATGGATTTTGGTGCTTGCCGGCGTTGTATAAGGCGTACTGTGCGATGGTGGGTTCTTCATTTCATGCTCCCGGGCTCCTCGCTCGAGCTTGGCTAACATGCTGCTAGATCCTGTTCCTCGGCTTCCTCTGCGCAACCCTCACCCTCCACCCCCACTTCCGCACCCCTCCCTACCGCCCCCTCCGCGCAGCGATGTACGTCCTTTACGGGTCCTCCGGCGTAGTCCCCCTCTTCCATGCTGCCTCCATCCTCGGGTGGCCTTCTCTCTCGAAGCAAGTCTCCCTCAGCTGGTTACTCACCCAGGGGGCACTGTATATCTTCGGAGCAGCTCTCTACGCAGCTAGAGTCCCAGAAAGATTTGCTCCAGGGAAGTTCGATATCTTTGGTAGTAGCCACCAGTGGTTCCATGTATTGGTGTTGGCGGCGGCGGGGTGTGAGTTGGTGGGGTTGGTGAAGGCGTTTGATTATCGACATGGAGAGGCAGGGGTATCGTGTGCGATTTAGGAGGCAAAGGGGTAGAGTACTTACTATATATGGGGTCCTTGATACATTTAGATGTTGAATTATGATGTGGTTGCTAGTTTACCTTGACCTAACGTCGTCATGTTGCGAGGTTCGGGGACACTGCTAAGACTAAGTAAATGCTCCGATGTGACCTATTACAACGTTAATCAGTTCAGCTCATTCCTGGCTTTACCCTGCTGTCCCATAGAGCCCCCAACAACCCTCCACAACCCTTCACCCTCCACCCCCTATCAATCGGGAGCCGGCGTGTTGTAGTGCCAATTATAAGTCAGCCAAAGCCAACGGCGCCGAGCGTTCTATACTGGTCATGGCACCCCCAAACAAGTGTTATTGCTATGAGGCTTTACCTACAAAGTAGTAAACTGGATATTGAGGGTCTGGACGAGAGCACAACCTGATAGTAAGTACCTTGAATCCGAATTCATATCCTGTCTTGGTCCTTAGCGAGAGGGCTTGGTACTTAAGTAGGTGAGTTTGCTTCACTGCCTGTTACCCTGAAGTACCATTGGCACATGCACACGGCGGTATATGAATGGAATGGTATTAGGATTACAATTACACATGCCATGTTCAAGTTAACTACTACCTGGACCACCTTCTATCCATAATTGCATTTACCACCTTTTTCCCTCCACGCAACAGCAACCCACTGAATAAGTATGAGCAAGGCCTAAATACTAAGCATGCCATTGCCTTCCTGTCCATAGCACAGACTCAAAGTCAAAAAAAGTAGGACTAAACTTCTGCCTCCCAATCCAAGTGCACATCACCCTTCTCTACACCCACCCCTACTACCTCTCCCCTCCATCATCTACTTCATATCCAACACCACTCCATCAAACTCCCTACTCCTAATATACTCCAATGTCCTCTCAAAGTGCTTCCTTGGCCCCTCCGTAGCAGAGCTCTCGGGGTTATTATGCAAATTACTATGAATTAGTTCAATCAGGCCATTCAGGTACTTGACCGTCACAGCCTCGTTCTGTCGGTCAAAGTAATACACGTAGCGGTTGAGAATCTCTACAAACAGCTCGACTGAGACGGCCGTGTCCATACACGCGTCAGCTACTCTTAGAGCTCGCTGGAGACACTCGAGAACTCGCTTGCCGTCGCGATAGAGCGGCTATAGCCAGTCCATTAGTTTATTGTTTTCTTCCATAGGGTGGGGGATGGCTTGAACTCACAGTCTTGTCATCTTCGCCCCTGGCCGGGATTTCTGTCGCCCACCACAAGTGACTAGCAAGGTAAACTGCGCGGCATTGGTCCGGCTAATTTATCAATGAACTTCAGCACCCAACTTAACCATATATCCCCTGGCTCAAGGAGAAACCACAAACCTTCTTCAACAATTTACTCCCATGCAGCGCACACTTTGTAATCAAAGTATCGTAATTCTCCTTCCCAAAGTTTCTCGTCGAGTGTAACGCGCTAGCAATAACACACACCGCCTGGAACTGCGCTCTGCTATCCGAGATCGCCTCTTCATAAATAGCAAACGCCTGCGCAAAATACTCATATGCCACCTCCTCAAAGCCATTCTGATCTGCTACCTGTCCACAGAATACAAATAAGCGTAAACACAAGTCTGCACACCCCACACGAGTATAGAGAGCTTTCAGAGTCTGTAGCATGAAGCGGTATAGTGAGGTGGACATAGTTTGCCAGGTCTCAGAGGTGTGCTCTTGAGACTTGTACCGTCGAGAAAGCTTTACGGATGAGGTAATGAGGGCAGGTGAGGTGTATTTGATGCGGTCACCTCCTTCCTCAAAGGCTTTGGCGGTGATTTGGATGAGCTATCGACTGTATCAGTATCAATCCAGTCCTCACAGAGCTTCCAGTTGCCGAGGGGGGCAGCGGGACGCACCTTAAATTGCACATCATTATTCTCATTATACAGCAAGTGCACCATTCGCGCCAGCCAGCCCTGCTCCTCGACTGTCTCTTCCGTCTCCATCTCCCTACTCCGCCTTCCTGATCCAGGATATCCCACTTGCTGCTGCGCACCCTCTTTAATCAAGACCTTCACCAGCTCCAATATTCCTTCTGCGTGCTCTGGCTGGGTAATTTTTATAGAGTTTTTCAGGATAGTCTGGATTACAGAGCCCGCAACAGCCCGTCGAGTAGGGTATGTCTGGGTATGTAGTAATGGGAGATAGTTAGGTAGCGCGAATATTGTAAAGAGGGAGATGTATGATTTGATGGGTGCTTGAAGGAGACTAAGTAGGCTCTTCTGGCAGGCAGGTGAGTGCAGGTCAGCACTGTTGGCCATCTCTGCGACTTTTTGGTTTGTGTAGGAGAGAATTTGATCAACATAGTCTGGAGAGGTTCAGGGTCAGTCATCGCAATCCTGGAGAGGGCGGTGGGTGCTCTCATGAGCATACCTAGTCGCTCTGGGTAAATATTTCTGGAGTAAATATAATCAAATCAGCCCTAACAGTTCCGCATACAATGGCAATCAAGAGAGTTAAAACCCACAGTGCCAGGTTTGCCAATGAAACAAGTAACGCAGTGATATCTTGTATAGGAAGGTTCTGAGCCTGTCAAGAAAATAAAAACAATCAGAATTCACCTTGCCTCCTCATAAATCCCACCTCCACCGCCTCGGCCTTCAAAAAGTGGAGATAGGAGCACGCAAATCGACCTACATTCACAAGTTTCACCACTTGGTCGTAGAAAATCTCATACAACCGCACATCCTCTGGGATTCCTCTTGGCTTGTCTTCGGATATCGCGACTGCTTTTGCCTCCTGGTCCCCTGGACTCTTTGTGCCATCCACTGCCTCAGGCTCCTCATTATGGCCATTCTCCTTAGGAACATCATCAGCCAGGGTCTTCGGGGGATTGTTCTCCTTGTCAACTGAGGGTGGTGGTGGTGGTGGTGGTGGTGGTGGTGGCGGTGGTGGCGGTGGTGGGCTCCCTTTTGATAATTCCATCTTATCCAGCATCTTCAATGCAGCATCCATCTCTTTCCTTTGCTTCTCCTCTGGTGATTCAGATGCTGCCTCTCGAGCTGCATAATTGCTCAACCGGTCCATTATCCCGATGACGATTGCCTTGACATTAACATTCGGGTTTAGGCGAGCGGTAGCTGACAGAAATTGGTCGAGAGTGTGAAGATGAAATTCATCAGGGAAAACCTGTGTTATAACCTCTAGCAGGTACTCCTGTGCAAGCACATCCCGGCACTGAACCACCTGCTCCAACAACGACCCTAAGACACCACTCTTATAGGTCTCAAGGTCTACTAACTGGCTCAGCCGTTCGAGGTTATATCCTACTAGCAGTTGTAGCTCCCTCCTCTCTTGTGTCCTCTTGTCCCTTTCCCTAGAGTGTCCCTGATGCTGAAGCCTGACCCAAAGCTTGTTCATCTCAACGAAGTTGGTGAGAACGAATGATATGGAATCTTGGAGGTTTCCCTCTGGCCCATCGCCACTCCCAGTAGGAAGGTAATCGCGTGACTGGCCTGAGAGGTAATATCTCAGGAACAGCCCCCTATCCAACCATGAACCATTAGTTGCCCATGTTATTCACTTGCGCGATTCCGGCTGTTTACCTCATTGGATGTTGCACTCCCCGACTCATCTCCATCATGTCCTTCATAATCTCTTTCACCGGCGCATCCTCAATGCCCATATAAACTCTGATCCGTGTTAGCCCTCATAACTATTAACCCTCGGCTCCCATCGACACAAAACTCACGTTCCAACGGTTATCATCAAATACAGTCTCGGTACAATATTCCCTATCCCGGCCGCATTAGTATAGCATTCTTTGAATCACCCACTTCCCTCGGCGCATTATCTCCCATCACCTACCTGCATATTGAACAAGCTCATATCTACCCCACTCACAACCCCACATTAGCACCGTACTCCCACCATCCCCCCTTCCCACCTATCCACTGTCCAAGAATACTTACAGATCTGCCAAGTGATTAACTGGATGACTCTCCCTCAAATACGCTGATAAATGCCTCAGCGCATCGAACACCGCCATATACAACTCATAGTACTGTTTCGGGCTCAAGCTCCCCGTCCTAAGCTCACTAACCAACGTACTACTACACTTCAGAGCATCCATGAGCTTCCCTGGCGTCTCCAGCGCCCGGCGCATGAGTGCTGCCTGCTGCCTCACAACCGCCAAAGCATCAGCCAACAACTGTGCAGATTCCTCTGTGGTTATCGGCGTAGTCATGGTATTTGCTCGGCTTGCGCAATGATCAAGTGGGTTGTTTTGGTGACGTAGGTACCTGAATGGCAACGGTATTTGTTGTGTAAGGTACCGTGGAGCGTGGGGGGGTTGGCGTTGGGTGAGATGAGGCTTGGTATGAACAGGGAAGAAGTGGTATTGACTGAGACAGCGGCGGGTCTGCTATCATCTGATAGCTATACTTCCTTCTCTATTGTTGCCGATAACTTCATAGGCCAGCTTACATAAGTTAGGGAGCTTACCAGTCAGCATAGGTTACTGCAGTAAAGCATCACATATCCTGCATACTTATTGGCAGCTGGCTACCAAGTACATAGACAGCAAAACATTCCATACAGCAAAGTATACAAACAAGCAGCTATACCACGTACTTGGCGCTGGAGTACTCACACACACGCCTCCATGGGTCACTCTCTTCCAGAAAAAAAGCAAAAGCATTAGAAAGCCAGAGTAGAGAGTGGAAGCAAGTATAAAATCAGACATTAAAGAGATCCAACGAAGGTGGAGAAAATAAACCCAAACACTCAGATGAATCTGAACCAATGATAGGTCGCGACCCACCCAGACCCCAGGCGAACAAAAGCCGTAAGTTCAAATGCATGATACAAAATCGGTTGACCTTATACCGACACATCCCAACCCGATTCCATTCTCCTGCACAATCTCCATATCGCCCAAGCATAACCAAAACCAACTTAGTCGTCCAAACTCGTTAAATTCAGTACTTGCTCTTCTTCCTACTCCCGCCTTGCACTTCCAATGCCCACTTTCCGGTATCCTGCAATGCCGAGTCCTCGCTCCTGCCCCTCTTTGAGGCCAACTTTTGCTTAATTGTAGCTTTCCCAATGTCAGGAATGGACTCTGGCTCGACGCTCGCCAGTCGTTTGCTTCGTCTTAGTGCAGGTACTTTCCCTTCGCCATTACTCAGATTAGAAACACTCTTTGTGATCCTAGGTCTGCGGCCAAAGCTAAGAATGTTTGAAGATGCAACTGAAGACACAGAAGGTGCAACTGAAGGGGTGCGTGTACGTTTGTCAGGCTGCTCTTCCAGGCGAACTTTATCTGGCTCAACCTTCTCCTCCTCCTCTAGGCAAGCAGGCTCAATCTCCCTTTCTTCATCGGATTGTTCCTCATCGGGTTTTTCTCCCACCTTCTCCTCCTCCTCCTCCAAGACGTTGGCTTCCTTCTCAATAATCTTTTCTAGCCTCTCTTCGACCTTCTCCACAACCTTCTCGACGGCCGTTTTCCTCTTGGATTTATTTGTGGGCGTCGGGTCCGGTTCAGAGAGGGCAGCAAAATGGTCAACTTCCTCGTCATCGTCAGATGCTCCCCCAAGGAACCCTTCAATGGTGGCTGTGGACTGCGTTTCCTCTACTTCAATGGAACGAGACCCTCTGCTGCGAGTTCCTCTGGCAGATGGGAAAAGCACACGCTGGACTGGTCCACCAAGGACCCCAGAATTATCTTCCTCAAACTTACGGAAGACTTTCATTCCACGGCTAAAGTAGTGTCAGTATAACATAGTATGGAAATAGTCGGGAGGAAAACCGTACACTGTATAAACCATGCCATCCTCCCTTCCAGCTCGGAGAGCCTCAAACTCCTCCCTATTCTTCTCCATTCTCTCTTTACGCTTCCTCTCCTTCTCGCGCTGCTTGTTACTAAGTTGTCTGGTGCTACCTTCGGGATGATCAATGAATGGGTTCTCTGGGCTAGGATCGTATTCTGGGACTCTAGCGCTGGGATCGGTGAAAATCTCAATAGATCCGCTATCCCTGGAACCATGGATATCCGTGCTTTCGAAGAGGTCCCGCGCAGCATCCCGCCCAAGGCCAAACCTATGGCTAGATTTCTTGCGTGTGCTGGACTTACTGGATGCAAGGATGCTGGATGATTGTTTTCCAAGAATTTCTGCAAGAGTAGCTGCCGCTGCCGATGAGATAGGAGTCTTTGGCTTTGTAGTTGTTCTATCCGGAAACAAAATCCTGCTCGCAGAGTCCAGCTCCTCTTGTTCTTCAGATGAAACCATGAACTTCCTCTTCCTTGAAGGTGTCTTGGCAGGAGTGGGTAGCGACCCTGCACCATCAGGCTCTTGTGATGCCTCCTCAGTAGCAAATGGGTTCCTCATGTTCTGAGGAACTGGTGGAGGCTTGAACTTCTTGTACTTCGTCTGCGATAGCCCAGTAAAGGGATCAACATTAGTTGTTGATTGTTTATCGTCTCTGAAGATGTTGAACTTGCCCTGCCCTGGGGACGGCAAGCCAGTGCTGACGGGAGAACCTGGTGGAGAGGGAGCGAACGAGACAAACGGCTTGGTCTTGCTGGATGTAGAAGGAAAGGCATGTGTCTTCTCTTTCTGTTGTTCCTTCTCTTCCTTCTGTCTGGCCTTCTCCTGCTCTTTCTCCTTCCTCTCCCGCTTCTTTTCCTTATCGTACTCTACCCCATGAAGCGGGGCGTCAGGCGTCTCGACACGAGCCCTTCTAGGCGGAGTTCTTGGGCATGTTTCCATGTTGTGTAATTATGCACCTGCGAGAAAATTCAAATGCAAGAGATGTAAACTACTAAGGAAAAGACGTCGACGAAATCCTGATGATGCCTAATGTGAATGGTGTGAGTTTTGAAGTTTGAACAAGCAAGGCGTGTTGCTTTGATCAACAACAAACACTCTGAGACACAGTGCGACAATGTTGACAAACAAGTAAGCGGGGTGGCAGATGCACACCAAATTGAGGGAAGTTGTCCAAAACAGAGATGGGGATGGGATGAGCTACTGATGATAGTGTGTCAGAGCAATTGTGTGTGTGTATATGTGTTTGTGTGTGTACGTGTGTGTAAAGTGTGAGGTGTTTCGTGGGCGATGGGGTAAGTTGATTGCATTGTTTGGAGTGGTTGGTTGCTGCGAGACGCGTGCTCAAGGCTGCGTGATTATTGGCTCGTCTGCGAGTTGTTTGTGGCATTGGTCAGCAACGAGAAATGTAAACAACTCTCCAATTGCAGGCAAGGAGGAATTTTGTCGGACAATACTCCGTACATCTAATATCTAACCCACAACTACAGCACCTACCTACTCTGTATGACGTGAGGCTAACTCTGTATGCCATTATCTATTGTGTTTAAGAGGGTGTAAAAAGTACTGCACAAAGAGTTGCTATGGCATGCCACGCCAAGCCCACAAATGGGGACCATACAAAATACTCTTGAAACCGTTCCAGATCTCCAAACACAACAGCAATGGCCAGCTATCGAGACGACACCCTAGACTTTGACAGCCTCCAACTGTCAGGCGAAGAATCTCCCCGAACAGCCCGCATCCCTACCAACCGCCCGAACCAACGCTCACATTCCCCCGTAGACCCAGAGGCCCGAGATGCCGCCTTGAGGGCTGAGCTTGCTGGAGTACAACAGATTAATAAAGTTATTGAAGGTGTCATTGGGTCACTGGAGAAGGCCAAAGCCAATATGGAGGTACGGCTGAAACCCCCCCAATCACCTTTTGACGATCAAGAGTTAACATCGTCTATGCAGACTGTCTCCTCTACCGTCAATTCCGCCAATACCCTCTTAAACCTCTGGGTCCGCATCCTCTCACAAACGGAGCACACCCAACGCCTCCTTCTATCTGGACACTGGGAAGGCGGTAACAAAGACCTCAACGACATTGAACAAGAGGCTCTCGCAAAAGCACAAGAAGCAGAACGACGTAAGGAGGAAGAACGAGCCCGGATCACGGCAAGAGAACGAGAACGGGAAAGGGCAGCAGCAGTAAGGGAAGCTGCAGACAACAGACCACCAAGTCGATCCGGGCGAGGTACCTCTTCAATATATGGAAGGGGTCGGGGGAAAGTAGGCGTCAGTGCTGGAGGGAGCTCGAGCACTGCAGGAAGTAGCAGGGTCCCAGCTCCAAGCTCCATAGATACTTCAAGAGGAAGGGGTATTCCCACGAGGGGCTTACGGAGGGGGGGCGGGAGGTTGGGAAGTAGCGCTGGCATTGGAAGAGGCACATCAGGAAGAGGGATCAGGTAATACTGATATATCACAATCGGGCAGAAGGGAGGTAGAACATACCTACGCAACGTATATATAATTTGTTTGTCTATTCTTCATGAAACAAAACACACACCTTGGCTGTCGCCGAACCCCAATACGTGAATGCATGCAGTGTCGGCGTCCCAGCCGACAAGGTGCGTAGGTGGTAGGTGGGGGGGTAGTTGCTCTAGGCCTCGGTTGGGGGAATTTGTTCGAGCACTTGATATTTACTTATTCCCGTCGAGACTTTTTTCGCCCTTTACGTTACGCCAATTGGTAAATCCCTGCCCCAACTGCATCACCGACGCATCCAACAGGCTGCTCTTGTGGACTCAACAAGCAGCACATGTGGTCTTCGGTTGGATCGACAACTTCCAAGCGACTGGTATTTGGTCGTCCACCTTCCCCCGCCCCCGCAGTGTCGTCTTTTTTCGCTGGTATATTTGTTTGTTTGGGTTTTTTTTTTCTTTCCCTAGGGATTTAAAGCTCCATTGCTGTTCCGGCTGTTCACAAATTCGTTAGTTTTGGACACACAACGGAGGTGTGCAGTGCAATATGTCGAGATCAAAGAAGCTCGGGTCTATTTATGCAAATAACCGCAAGCGAAGGGTTGTCAGCGATGATGAACACTCCGAAGATGAGTCAATTGTCGAAAACGTTAACCATAGCGCCTCCAATTCTGCGGAAAGTATGAAGAGAAATAATCACCATAACCACGCCGACAATTGCCACAAGATAGATCCGGTGGAGAGATGTCAAGGTACATGTTTTTGCCAACCTACCAAATGCATCGTTAGGGTATTTATGTTTATCCGCTAACATTGAACAGCTAAACTTCGATCTCTCCGCCAGCACCTTGCCATCCTCCACCATGAAGTCGCAGAGGCAGAGAAAGAAATAGCTCGCTGGGAGTGGGAAGCCGCTGCGGCTGCGAAGGCCGCGAAGGTGAGAGCCCGCGAAACAGATAGAGCAGCTGCTAGAAATGGCCACATGCATGGATATGCGATGGCCGGCACAGGCGCACAAAAGCGACGACGGGTGCTTCATTACCAAGATGAGGAAGAAGATGAAGCAGAGCTCTGGGGCCCAGCTGGTACAGCGCGGGGAGGTCGCTTTGTGCATGAATTGTTCCCAGCACCCCCGAAGAGTGCCGCCAATGGCAATAAAAAGGCAATGTGGGAACATGCAATGGATAAGGACGACGATGGTCATGGAGATGGTGACTACCACGGAGTAGTGGAGATAGATGACATGGATATAGCAATGGAACATGATACGGATGAAGATTCTGGGGCTAGTGCATGGGGAAAACTTATTGATAAAGTTCCCTCACCACGGCAGGATTTCGAGGTGGTCATTGAGCGGCCCCTGCCTACCCTTCCCCTGAACAGGAGTACACAACGACCACCTGCTGCACCCGAAAGCCCACTATTCTTTGGGAGCATCGAGGATTTCTCCGACAGCGAAGGCTCTCCTAAGTCTGCAAACCCCGCTGAGCCCCTCTCCC
>Ga0307514_10001514_pt1 | contig 27833 bp, 25 predicted proteins | sample 16_EM_MG_FD_203088 | JGI IMG/M metagenome (GOLD analysis project Ga0307514, IMG submission 203088) | Populus trichocarpa ectomycorrhiza microbial communities from riparian zone in the Pacific Northwest, United States - 16_EM | ecosystem: Host-associated > Plants > Roots > Unclassified | place... | reverse complement strand
TGTATATTCGTTTTACAGAAAACCATCTACCACAATCTATCTCCTCCAGGATTGCTAGTCTCTATCTTAGCCTCAACACCCTGGAAATTGAAAAGCTACACCATGCTATCATCTCCGACAAGGACGATAACTTTGTCTGGGAAATAATCTCTTTACTAGTAGAAACCACATCCAACCCTCAGATTCCGGCTCCATCAACTATCCAAAACACCCCACACCGTCGAAACACTAATACTCTCAATACTCTATCTTCTTCTGCCTTGGAGTCTGGCAAGTCTCAGATAACTCATGCCGACATCGACCCATACCTCCGTGAGGAACTAAGAGGTCATACTTTTTATGATTCGAAGGACTTTTTTGATACCTTTTTTCCGGCAAAGGCTTGTGTTAGCCGACTGTTCCAGGGGCAATTACGTCTGGTATATATACTCCAGATACAGGATGGGCTGCGTGGCCAGCTACCCCACATCAGAATGCCGTTTTAAGGTTTGTTTAGTCATAGAGGAAAGTTCTCATCTATCGTACTAACATATATTCACTTAGGTAGTTTGAGGATATTGTCAACCAAAAACTACTTTTGCAATACTTTAAGCCGGAGCTCAGTGGTGTGAAAACAAAATACACATATGGCACTTCATGTATGAGTGTTATTGCTGCCAAAGATAACCAGAAACTTTTTCCGGATATAGTTATTGTGCCATCAAATTCAAATGAGTTCAATATCCTAAACTGCCTTACCACCCCCAAAAGACTGTCTACTCCACCTGTCCAGTGGTGGGATCAAGTTCGGGTTATTGGAGAGTTGAAGGCAAATAACAAGATATCAAATCATGCCGATGTCATTTTTCAAGTCGCAGGATATGTGCGGCAGATATTTCAGAACCAACACAGTCGAGTTTTTGTTCATGCCTTTACTCTATGTGGTGATCTGCTACGTGCATGGATTTTTGACCGCTCTGGTTGCTTGGGATCACAGCTGATTAGCATTAATAAGGAGCCGGAATTGTTCTTGAGGGTTTTTTGTGGGTATGCAACCATGGACGCCAAAGATATTGGCTTTGACCCGACTATTCGATGGATTCCGAGGCAGGCACTACCAAGCCCCTCGCCCACTGAGGATGGTTGTGATGGTAATAAGGGTGATAGTGATGATGGTGGTACTGATGGCAAACAGCAACATTTGTGGCTGCTTCCATATAACCCAGGGGAGGAGACTGTTTATGACCCCACAGTGGCTGCTGCAGCGAATGCAGAATGTTTTCCCTGGCTTGATCAGTATAACAAGCACCCGAATATCTGGAAGTCACCTCTAATTCCCTATCCATTTATATACATTACCGAGCCTACTGGTAGTAGCTCCATCCTCGATGCTAGCAACCTCACTCCTGATGCCGGTCATCCCACCCCCGATCCGGGCGCCTCCATACGCACAAAAATGTTTATCAAACCTCAAGTCATCTTTTCAAGCCGTGCTATTGTCTCCAGAGGGACAGTGATTTGGGCAGGACGGACAGTTGATACACCATGTGCAGATTGGAACTATGCCATTAAAGACCAGTGGCGGCATACTGATCGTGTGCGGGAGGCGACCCAGTTGCAGGCAGCACGAGAAGCCGGAGTTATGAATGTAGCTCGGCATATTTATGATGAGGATTTAGGAAGTATTTCAACTGTTGTTCGCCGGGGGCTGCGCAGGGGCGGTTGCAAGGTGATTCAGCAGTTGGAACAGGGGCCACTAATTACTATAGGTATTACTAGCGATCCTATAGAAATTGCGACCGATCACTCAAGGAAGAGGCATAGTGGCTCGCCTCCTGTGGAGCCACCGAGCTCTAAGAAACTCAAGTCCCAGAACTCCGGGCCCATAATGCCACCCCCGCCCTTTCCAATCCTAGCTCAAGCTCGACGACCATCGTGTACCACTCCGCCTTCCACCTCTCAGCCTACCTCTGGCTCCCAATCGCGAGTTCTGGGGCATAAAGTTGGTAACACAGCCCTTGGGTCGAAGGACCGTGAACGCTCACGCCTGGTGATGTCACCGCTTGGTAAGGATTTGACTAAATTTCAGTCCTTCACCGAGCTTCTCCTTGTTTTTAGGGATTCCATTGAGGGTAAATTCCCCTCTCTAACTCTCTCCCATAATGAGGACGCAGCCCATATAAGATCACTAAACCCCCTGTTGTTATGTTACTAGGTCACCGCTCTCTCTATCAGGATGCTCATATCCTCCACAGAGACATCTCCATTAATAACGTCCTTATCAACCCCTCCACCGGTGGTGGGTTTCTAGTTGATCTAGACCTCGCCATAAACCCTAGTCGTCTCACAGCCTCTGGAGCCCCTCACCGTACTGGAACATTTGACTTCATGGCCATTGGTGTGCACTCTGGAGACCAGCACACTTATCGTCATGACCTTGAGTCATTCTTCTGGCTCCTGCTCTATCTCTGTACATACCGCCCTGGCCCTGACAACAACCCCTTGACCCATCATGCAAAATTAGTCATAAATGATGTTGTTGAGGACAAGACGATATTTCAGACTATTGAAAGAGTGGGTATGGATATGAGGACTACTGTAATGCTCAAAACAGCGGCAGTGAGAAAGGAGGAATTCGAGGAGCGGACGTTGGCAAAGACACACCCAGCTATGAGGGAAATGTTTGGGGATTTGTTGATGAGCTGGAGAGATATTCTATTTCCTCTGGGTCGTGTCAAAGATAAGACTCTCACCGACACACCATGCGATGCAAATGATTTGTATGACCGGATGCTGGGTACGCTTGAGCAGCAGGTTCCTGCCGTCAAGTTGAAAGAAGAGAACCTCCAAGGGTGGAATTAAATCAGATTAGTGGTTGCCGAGCTCCAGAAGTTGCGAGGGTTTCAGGCCTTGCTCAGGTTAAGTATGGGAAGGTGGAGATTTCGGATTTTGCGGGGTGCATAAACAGGAACCAGACAAAACCAAAATTATCAGCATTTTTCTATGTGCAATGGAGTTAAGGGGTAATAGTATATACCATGGGACTTTAGGGGGGGCGGGTAGATTTCTGTTTCTTTCTTTTCTTTCCTCTTTTCGCTTTTTCTTTTTTGTTTTCCGGATTCATACATACATCATACTATATAACTATGCAGAAAGCAATTCTAGTCTGGCTAAGCACAGATTTGGGTAAGTCTGTCTCTGAGCAACCAAATGTACGCATATTTTGAGGGCCATTGCCTTCCTTTTTGTCCTGCTAATTCCTGTGCTATGGGTACGATAGAAGCAAATGTTTCCAAAACCAACGTGGAGTACAATGTCTTTCAAGGTGAAACCAAAATCAAAAGCCAAAAATAAAAGAGAACAAACCATTCTAGTCCACCATCCAGCCTACCGTCTTCAGCTCCCAGTTCATGGCAGGGTTTCGGTTGTGCCATGTCTTCTACATATTACACCTAAGTCTCTAAGTAACTGGGGAAAAGTAGGACATCAAAGATCCAACCCTGAGGTCCTATGTCCTCTTTTTGGCCATGTTTTATTTATGGTCAGGGTTATTGAATTCTAAAAGCGAGAGCTTCCTCATTTTCATGTTCTAAGAGTATGCCAAAGGCCGCAACATCGTTTGTAGCGAAGCCTTGTTATACTCTGCCCGTCAAACCATACTAGAGGTTTCACTTTTGCATTTCAACCTATATGTACACCAACATCAACTGAGATTAATAGGATGAATTTGGTTGTACGTGGATAAGCACTTAAAGGCCCAGTTGGTGGGGTCAAACCACCAACTGTCCCTCTAATGTAAGTACCATAATCTGGGTCTCAACCAGACACAGTCCAACAACAAGCAGTTACCCTCAACTCGAGCTTTCAATCACCCCTTGAACTTTAATCGTATTTGTTTTACCTCTTTGTTTAAACAATGCAGTCCCTGTACTGTAAGCAGCTTCGCAAGAGGGGAATTATTAAGGCATAAAGCAAGTGAAGGGAAACCGAGTAGAGGAGCATGGGAGGTAGCGCCAAAGAATTTACATTTGAGGGTCACAATTTATTACCGGTAGATTGTGATCCCCTGCTGCGAAGTTTCAAATATAGACCCCGCAGACAGAGCCCCCTCGGTTAGTTAGTTTTACATCCTCATGCTTGCACATCTCACCATGAAAGAGCCTTTAAAGTTGCGTTGAGCCTTCTGAATTTCAGGAGGAGCCTGGGCTCTGCCAGAAGCTTATGTTCGGCGTTGGTGCTCCTGTGATGACGACAAGTACAAACTGAGTGTGCATAATGCGATACTTGGATACGTATGTATTCTAGTAGATGGTGACCAACTTTTGAATTTTATCGCGAAACATGCGCCGGAGTGAGGCCCCCTTATTTTCATACGAAAGCCCCCGCTCCAGCGCATGCTTCGCGACTCCAGCGGATAGGTAGTGTGAATCTCTATCAACCTGTGAGTGCTGTGGGCTACTGTCCGATCACTTCCTGCAAAAATTGAGAAATATTACACTTCATTCATGAATACTAATACTAATTCTACTTACAGTACCATCCTGATTTAAAGTCTGGGAGGCCACGAATTTGGAGTTTGTCTTGACTACCATGAGATAGTAAAAATACGCCAGACTGTTCCAAATATTTGACTGTGCTGGCCCCTTTCCCAACATATAGCCACTCCCCCATAGCATGATTAATTGCAATCATCATAGCCTCCACCTCTTGTATCTCCCGTAACTTCATCCAAAATAGGGAACTGGGGCCTCGGGGTTGGGTTGTGGCCTGGACGTAGTGGTAAGCTTGCTATACTGCCAGTCGTAGATATCGTATGTACTTGCGGCAATGGAATTGCATACTCAACCTCCAGACTTCTCTCCGCTGTAGGCACTGTGGCCGTGTTGCTTGGTACATATCTGACACAGAAGTCATCTGCGACGAGGACTCAATTTTTGTGGTATTTGACACGGGTGTACATACTATCTTTGGCCTGGGGTCACGGCGCATGCTCCGAAGCTTGTTTTGATACGAAAGCCTCACTCTACCGGTAGGACTTGAATGTTATGGGTGCACTGGAGGTCGGTCAGCCCTGCTGCACCTGTCGGAACCTGTCACAACCAGTGGAACTCGAAAGTTAATTAACTTGTGACACCTATCATAGGCACATATCTGTATCCTAAAGCCCACTGAGGGTTGTGGACATTGCCCACGCAATCCCATTCTTTTTTTTCAAATATCCATTTTTCGTATACAGTCCTGTGCGAGCCGTGTGGGAACTCGGGTGATCACAAAGTAAACCACATTCCTCGTGCAAGAACAAAGTAGGTCCTCCCATGTTGAAACCCTGGGTGATAGTAATAGTATTCGATCCCCATTACCTTGCACCTGTGTCTTTCTATGTACAGCGTGGGGTGTCAAATCGGATTGTCGATGTGGATCCTGAATATGCGAAAACCCTACTTTATCGGCTGGTTGCGCGGCAAGCTGCTACTTGTATGCAATCCCTGGCCGCGGAGGTCAATATTTGGATCTCAATGTGCGATCACTTGTCCTGTGTGTGCTTAATCATCATCTCTGTGCAACGACATACCATGGCTACAGCTTAGGCTGCCGCTGCTGATGGGATGGGGCCTTGGTGCAGAATCTCTCCATGATGATGATGATGATGATGATGATGATGATGTAGAGAGCTCCTACCTATCGGATATGGAAACAGGATACGCCTTTCCTCCGAAGGGAGCCTTAGGCTATGAGACGGTACACGAAAAAAAAATTTTTTTTTGAGTCTACGCCTTTCCCCCCGAAGGGAGCCTTGGGCTATGAGGCGGGTACATCAAGCATGTAGTGGCATTCGATGCAAAATGATGCAGTCTAACCCTTTGCAGATGTTTGTTGTTGACAATGCCAGAAGATGATGTAAAAGGACATATTTAGACAAAGATATCCAAATAACCTTTTATTCAAGCCAGCATCAAGCATCAACCCAGTAAATAGATACCTATACATACAGCAAGTGACCAGTAGACAGGTCACTGGGATAGCTAATTCTCAGTTGGTTGTAGTTAGCCAAAATGCAGTTGGAGTCGACGTATGTAACTCTGGCGTATCCCATTGTCCAGTCCATCTGATCATTGCATGGCACATGGCGGCAAGTGCAGAAGATCACATCTCTCTCACGCGCCTGAATCTCCTGACTTTTTCTGTCGGTAGACCGCTGTAAGAGCCCCCCACGCGGAGCCTATTGACGTCCCAGTAAAATTCTGGAGGGGAGCACGCATTGTAGTGAGGAATGCTGAAACAAGCATTGTGCAGAGGTAAGCATACACATGGTCCTTATTTCACGCACATTTTGCGCATGATCATGTATATCTATGTACTCTATTGTGGGTGCCTGAGTATTCAATTCATTATATACAAGTCATGAACCTAAGCTCGGGCCAAGTTAACGTGTTTCAATTCGGAGACACATGTGGCTGTTCGGGGTATCGTATCGTATCTCTTGGATTTGTGAGACATGCAGGCGAGCAGAATCCCTGTCTGCCGTATTGTGGCTTTAACGTGAGATTTCCTGAATTTTAGATGAGTAAACAGGGGTCCGCCGGCCTGTATGTCTCACGATAGAGTTGTGCAGAGCATCCCGCGTGTCAAAATTATTGTGGTGTATGCTTCTGGGCGTGCACGCAACAATTTATCGTACTGCGCAACCTGGATGTCAACCAATATGGAGACTGCCGTTTAACATATGTACAATGTGATATCATCTATATATCATCAGACTGTATATGCGTAGCGTTATGCAATTTAACCATCGCAAATATCTTTGGAATTCGAATATGGAATATGACGGTAAGTACCCAGGCCTTGTCACATTGACAGGTGGCGATCGGATATTGACTTGTCCTTCCCGTAGACAAAAAAGTGGTTTTATGTCTCGGAGGATGGCTGTTCTGGAGTGCTAAATCGCGATGGACCGGATGATCCGTAATACGGTAGCTCTATTGCCAATCGGACAGCGCGTGATGTACCTAATTGCCCCTTAGGAATCCATGTACCTAGCCTAGGTCTATGCGTATTCTGGGCTACCCAGCTGTCATTTATATAGTCACCAACAATGGCGAAGCCCCCATATTATTCAGGAGTTACGCCGCTCATCCTTCCTCATCCTCCCGTGGCAATCGGATAATAGCATGAGCCTACAGGTATACATCTGAGTCTGCACTCAATTGAGGACTCTTTTGTAGTATACCGCTTACAAACTAGCCGTCGCCCATTCTACCGGTACTTGCTGCGGATCATATACATACCTGCTAACCTCCGAGAGGCTCTCCACCTTCGCCGCAATATAATCAAGATCTACTACGCAGCCGATTGTAAAATGTCCTCCTCCCTCAATTCCACCGCCTACTGTCGACAGACTTCTGCAGCCACTTCAGCAATCCTGGATTCAACAACCACCGTCAATAACCAGTCACGACATTTCCTCCGCTCACGTTCCCCGTCCCCAAGCCAACCCGCGTACCACTCTGCAAGAGCCTATGCTGCCTTCGGTGCAACAGAGCATGACGCGGTCATTGGCGCCACATCTTCTAAGTCTTCCCTGAGCTCTGCCCATTCCACCACCAGAGCGCCAATAAAGTACATCTCCCCATTCATATCGACAAAGTCACGGCCATCGCTATATCAACGTGCCATATCCGACTCCTCTGCAGGAAAACGTGGGAGAAGCCGGTCCCGGTCTACAGCTGGAAGTTCTGCTCCCGTCGTGTCCACGCCAAGCTATGCAGGAGCCATGATTCCGCCTTTTGCGTGTTACCAACTTCCCACTGATGAGGAGAGAAGGCGGAATTCGAATGCGAGCTCACGATCTAGGTCCTCTAGTAGGGCATCGACCACCCATTCCAGTACCACCAGCAACCCATCGGGTAAGCGGAGTTTTGTGGCGAAGTTGAAGAGTGTTCTCAAGGGAGGGGAAACAACGGAAACGAATTTCATTTATCTTACACAGGAGGAAGCAGGAGAGCGGGATCTTCAGATTAAGAAGGGATTCAATGGACCCTCAATCGCCACTCCGCGCCAGCACTAGATCCCTAGTTGTTCAATTGACGGTCATGTGAGCCTGAGCGTACCATGTGCGTTGGGGCTGGGTTTTTATTTTTTTTTCCTCTCTTACGCTGCCTGGGACTACATTGGTGGCACTTTTCGAGTTTCGGTCACGGCGGGGGGGAGGTTTTTTTGCAAAAGTTTGTCTAGAAATTTATTGAAGCGTTGGTGTTGGCTTGGTGTTTTTTGCTAGATGATTTCCAACTTGTGGCGAAGTAGCATTTTTAGATTTTTACCAGGCATATTTGCAGGTGATGGAGTATTCAGTACGAGCGATGGTTTGGCGTTTCGGGGCCTTGTTTGGATGGGATTTGTTTGGGTTGTGTATATAGAGTTGCTGGTGGTTTGGATGCAATAGTAATGGCTGGTTAGTAGTTTAATATTAAGCTATAGTAAATATAAAAGCATTCAAGGCATATACTTCATATATTTATTTTTCAAAAAGTAGTTTTTGGGTATTTAATTAAAAATACTATAAGTATGATAGGACGTTCTAGTGGTACACAATTTGACGTTTCAATTTGGCGAGCTAGATAGTTAATTAACGGTTGAGCTGCAGCTAAGTTATATTGTGCGGTCACTGGCACCATTTTTTCTTCAGGCATGGCAGCACAAAACATCAAAAAAATGCTCAACTGATTACCCCCTCCAGTTTCATCATAATAAATATTGCCCCTACCTGGTAGTGTTCCCAACAAGGTTCAAAATTTAGGCAAAATAACCAAGCATCTCTTATTCAAACCAGTCCCTATTATTCTGTCCGCGTATGACAGATATGCCGCGTTCGAATTTTGGGGACAGCCGATATCGGGAATTCAATATAGTCCCTATATACAGTAGAGTGGACGTAGGGAGAAACAAGTGGGCATCGTATGTAATTGGAGTCAGCAACAAAGCCCAAGTGATATTTAGCAGCTTAACTCTAGCCGACTTGTTTACTCACTATCTCTTTTTAATACCATTCGTGATTTCTTGCTCATGGCATTGAGCTCTACACACGTATTTCTAATCTATAGGCTGATGCTTCGCAATTTATCTCAACCGCATGTAACAATTACATAGAAATTAAAACACCAAACAGGATATAAATTTTGCGCCAACCAGGCTAATACAATTCAGTTTCACAAGTGCCATCAAGTCATTAATAAACCGTGTAAGGGTCCCAGGGTGTCTCACCTCCTCCCCCAGTTCCTTCCTCACTCCCGCCTTCTCTACCAGATGCCGGTTCTCTAGGTCCCGATTCGCCACCCATCCAACCTTGTACTAAAAAACCCCGTGCAACTAGCTCATGATCCCGGATACACCAATTTTGCTCCATTCCTCCACCCTGTATTTCCACGGGGGTTTGCCCGTACCCAATTGGAATGCCTGCGTCCGAATAAAATGCACTTGGAGACGCAATGCTAGAGGGGGAGTGCTGATTATCAAAATAGGAGTATTGCGTTTGACTATTGTTTGAGGGAGCCCTTGACAACCGCGGTGTAGTATGGCTTGCGGCTCCCGAAGTCGCCGGTGGGTAAATTTGGGGAGGGGGTGTTGGCCCACCTTGAGCTCCTAATGAAGATCCCCGCTCTATGCCTATGTACTGCTGCTGGCCTTGCGATTGGGTAAAGGCCGGCTGTACTTCATGAGAGAAAGGGGAAAGAGGGGCGTATGTTCCAGGGGAAGAAGCTGTAGATTCGGTTGTGTGGAACCGTAGCCCTGGAACCGATGAGCTCTGGTCCTGCTGGTAGTGCTGATGCTGGCGGATTTGTTGTTGTCTAGGCTCCGGAGATGGGGCTAGCCCAGGGCTATTGCGAGTGGCTACCGAGGCTTTCATAATTTCTGATATAGACGCCTGATTACTCGTCGAGAACTGTGGCCCGGTCCCCTGGTTCTGTGCTCCTGATTCGGCTGTTTTTTCGTCCATACCAGAAATAGGATGATGCTTGAGCTCGGATGTGAGGCTCATTGGAGATACTGCACCTGCACTGCTTCCCCGATAGTCAAGATAGGTAGATTCGTACTCTTCATCTGGCACTTCTTGCAACCCAAATTGCACTGCCCTCCCCTTAGCTGCACGACCCAAGATCGCTACGCCTTCATCCGGAAGCTCAATCTTCCATCTCCTTGCCAAAACCCTCATAATGACCAACGCACGGCGCGCGCAAAGCCACCCTTCTGCCATGTCCTCCAGACTCCGCAAACCTTGTACAATGTCTCGTTTCGCGGATTTCTCCGGTAGATTGAGTAAATGTATTGTGCACGCTGAGTGGATCATGTAAGCTGCTATGTTACATATCTGCCGCAGGCCGTATTCGCGTTTGTAAAACCGGAGGTACTTCGAGATTTTTGAAGCTGCCTCTACACATATCCGCCGGGGGTCAAGAGACAAGGTCGGAAGCGTGGCAGAGGTTGACTGCAAAAACGGTCGAAACAAATGGATGTATAATAATTGATGAAACATATGCGTCAGCAAAACTGGCGGAAGACAGCCTTGTTGAGGTTCCAGTTCCCGTGGCAGTTTCTTGCGCCAGTCCTCCAATCGATTCCACAAAACTCCCAGGTTTCGTATGTCAGCCATCCCCATTCCTCCAGTGGTGTTAGTTGTCCACCCACCAGAGGAGATGCCACCAGTGGGCTTCTTGGGATTGGGATTATAGAACTGTATGAGAATATCGGAGCTTATCTCACAGAGTTCGGTGATTTGCAGGGCCACGGCCCTGGTTCGCGCCGGCTGGGCAGAGATCATCGACTTTCCCACGTCCGTGTAAGGGCACCATATTGCAGCGTCCTCAGAAGGTATAATAATATACTTCTGTACCGAGGCCATGGAAGAGGGTAGTTGAGGCATTCGGCCCATATAGTTGGACCAACATCTGATACAAACGTGGAGATCCTAGTATTAGCATCCGTTGCTCACACGGTCCACCACGCGGTCCACCACACGGCCCAGAAGGGAAGTAAACGCACTTGTCAAACACGAAGCACCCCCAGAAGGTGATCCGGCGCGTGTCAAGCTCTTCTTCGTTCATCCTCCCACTCTTCCCAATACTTCTTTGCCTCGATGTGCCCGATGTGCTTTCAATATGGGATCCTTCGTTATCGCCTCCCTCGAGGTCTAGATGCAAGCCCATCTCAATACCCATCCGGAAACTCATTCCACTGTAGCTCCAGCCTCTCTCTTCGCGAGCACAGCCAGCCTCTCGTACACTCATCAATGCCAGTGCCTGAACTGTCGTCAAGCGTGGCGTCACGTGCTCGTCGTTTTCCAGAATCAGTCGCTTGCATTCATTAAAAAAGTGGTCGCCCACTGTGTCCGGATTGTTTTTATCTTCTCGTGCTAGCGGATGTGCTGTGAAATGACAACCCAGGGCTAGCATGGCATTGAATAGCAGTGGAGTACAATATCTCATAGGCTGAGTTTGTGTAGCTGGCGCTGGCGCTGGTGAGGGTGAATAGTTGTTGAAAGTAGGGGACTCCGGAATGTGCCTTGGTGAAAGACTCACAGGTGAGCTATATCCCGACCGAAAGTCACGGAAGAAAAGCCCCCTCGACAAGGTGGTGAAATAAGGATAGTGCCACACAAAGTACCTGCCAATTAATTCAACATACATCAGCTCCCTGGGGCCAACGGTATGGTATGACCTCGCAAGGATACTCACATTTGCAGTAGATGCTCGATAGCCTCGCACGCTTGAGGCGAGGTACCTAGTACATCTGTCCAGCTAAGAATTGGATTTCGTTCTTTGTCTGTCAGGTATGGATCTGATAGGCTCTGCTCCAGCTCTCTGCCAAAATACGGGGAGCCCTGTCTGCTTATATCGTGATTTTGGGCCTGAGAAGGAAGCAAGATCAAATTACTAGTCCCTCCAATGAAGCGAACTGAACCCGACCCTGTATCCACCCTCAATTGACTCATTCTCTGAGAGAGTTCCGACTCAAAAGTTGGCGACGATGATGACTTTGTACGGTCCTCACTGTCCATCGAGACATCTTCACTTTCCGCCATGGACCACATTGACCCGCTGCGTGTGCGATCGGTACTGCTCCCTCGAGTGGTAGTGGTGAATGCCTGTGCCATTGTGCCAGTTGACCCAACCGGGAAACCAAATTTCCCTTCCAAAACGGCCTCTGCAACATCCTCCAAGTCGCTACCCGAGCGCATTGCCTGTACCAACTCATGTACCTGTTCCTCCGGGTGATCAAGAATTGCTCGTATGAGGGTTTGCAGCGTATCATTGCGAGTTTTGAGATTGTCAATATCCTTTTTGTATACCCCTTTTCGGCGATGGTCTGAACTTGGGTCGTAGATACACTCTGTCCCATATACCGAGGAACAAGCGGCGCAGGATGGAGTATTGCCGTCGCACTGTTAATAAACGATATAATCATCACAGCATATATCAGCGGTAATTCCCATGACGCTTATGCGCAGAAACGTCAGTGGTTGTAAGTAATACGTGCGACAATGCTCGCCAATATGCAACCTGAACCAAACTAAACGTAATGAAAATATGACGATCGAGTTTATTTATTGCACAAACCTTGGACTTTCTCTTCCTGCACGCGATACACGCATTGCTCACACATCGTCTTTTATTCGTCACAGTTCCCGCGGAAGTCGATGCTCCAGCCTCTCCAGACTTTCCCCCCGCCTTTGAGGGCCCTCTTTTGTTATTCAACTTCGCACCTCTTCGATTCATCCCGTCGCGAGATTGGACATCGATCACTGGGGATGAATTGGAAGTGGGTGTTGCAGACGAATCTCGGAGTACACCACCAACACCCACCGCATTCTTGCTGCCGATGTAGCTCGGTGGCTGATTGGGATATGGAGCCCTTGTATCGTCAGACATCGATGTTGCTGTTGGCACCACTTGGTCACAATCTTGTTGTGGTGACGATAAGCCGCCAGACGGCGGAGTCATGATGGCATGTCCTTGCGAATTCAAATTTGACATGATGGGTATTAATATTAAGATGGCCACGTCCCCAGGGCTACTTAATTGACGATACCGTTTGAGCGTGGGGTAATAGTAGTTATTGGACAAGTGAAGCAAGAAACGCTTCCGTGGGGTGTGTGATTCTGGGCCAATCACTTTTTTTTGATTGATGAAGCTAGTCTGATTAAGCGGAGAAGCGGAGGCCTAGGCGATCGCAATCGGAACAGTCAGGTCTAGGAGATGGGCACGCTGTCCACGCTGCATCCCTCGCGTAGCTGCCAACTAAACAAACTGGAAGGGGATGTGTGAGAGAGTGTAGGTATCAAAGATAATAAATCTCAATCGATAAAGTCAGAACAAGCGTACCAATGATTTCACTCAAGCAAGGGTTGTCAATATTGCAAGGTTCCCGAGTCTGGTCAGAAAAAAAGGCAAGTCCTAGTAACTGTACCTAACTGCACATGAGGAAGATACCAGTCAGTATGTAGATACAAAAACGGCTGCTAGTCGGCCGGTTGAACACTCAGTCGTGGCATGTTAAGTTATGGTACTAGTATTTACATGAATCGTACCAGGGCCCACCCTAGCAAGTACATACGTGAGTAGCAGGTACGGTACCTACTTCAGAGATTTTCAAAAGCGACGTACCTACTCGGGTACAACAGGATATAAGAGAATAACTGTCGAGCATGTACAGAAAGTATTCCTGCTTACCACAACTGCCAGTTGCATTGCCTTATGCAAGTTTAGGTGCCCAGGAGACAAAATGATAATGTGAAGTAGTGGGGGCCCACTCATAATAGTCGTGTGACAAACCATTTTCAACATGTGATATCTTCTTATCTCACGGAAAGGGGTCTAGACTCCCGCTTCCAATGGAAAAGTAGGTACGAACATTCCTACCCCACGCGCGCATGTTAGTAAATTATATACCGTAGGATTAGGTAGTCTGGTTATAGGATAGACCCCCACGATGCAGGCATTTGGTGGAAGACTGACGGCTGCCAGACTAGGTGTAGCGGTGTTTCAATTTCGTTTTTTTGATTCATGGGCAACCGGTACATATGTAAGTACCGAATCCACTAGGTACCTGGTACCTACCCACACATCAGGGGTCGTGCAACCAGACTAGGTGATTTCCTGCTGTACCTATTCACTGCCCAGTCACTAGTACCAATTGAATAACTCGACGGTACGTAGTACTGACCCTAGTCTTATAAGCGACTATCTAGTATCTCTATAGCTGGACCGTAGAATTGGAATTTAACAGCCCCTCTATATTTAGAGATCTTGGCCTGGAGCCTCACTATGTCCCATGCAGTGTAGAGATTCCATGCATGATGCCTACTCTACATGGCCCTACTGTAGCTGAGGTCTTGGAAATGCTTGCGCCTGGTACTCGGTACCACGGTGAATTGTCACACACAGCATGCACACTACCAAACTGCCCAATACAAACATCAAGATACCGAGTAGGTGGGGGGTGTGTGTCACCACGCTATCAATCACAGTGCTGGCCTCTCGGTAATTTCCGATACTTGATGCAGGTTTCTTTTAATAAAGCATCAGTAAGCATCAGTGGTCCAGTGGTATGATGAATCGTTGCCATCGATTCGACCGGGGTTCGATTCCCCGCTGATGCAGCTGCTTTTCTTTTTTGATCCCAGATGCTGACTAGTCGATATCTGAGACTGTTAAACTGCAGCGCTTACCATTACAGATAGTCCCAGATGACTTCTTACTTTCCCAGAGATTAGTTGAATAACTACATACAAATATCTAGGTCAACCGGGATCTACTTAGAAGGTTAAAAATCCCGAAGTTGTTTTTTGACCCTTATCAGTAGTTTGGGAGTGCAGAACTGTCTCAACCATGTCAGGGACCTGTATTTGGAGTTGTGTAGAGGGTAAAGGGAGCGTAGAAACCGAAAGGCTCTGAAAAAATGTAGCGAGACCATCAATCTGGGGAATAGCTTTGGAAATGTTAGGGTCTTTGGAGGTATAAGTTCATCAACGATTGAGGACCCAGAACTTGGGGAATTCCGGCTTGGATAATAGTAGAGACCAGAAGAATGCTGGAATCACGATAACAGCATCTTCATTGGATTTCAGACTACTTGCCGAAACACTCTAGGGATCTCTACTCTCTCCCAGTATGTTCTGCTCCTTCAACGATGTTGTGGTTGTGGATACCCTGTGCAACACTACCAGATCCGATGTTAAACTGGCCGTGTAATGTGAACTCCATGCTACCGAGTCTCTACTCCGTACTGCACGGTTGACTATCGGTACCGAGATGAAGAACTCATGCCAGTTCGTGCATTTTACCGAACTTCTTATGTAGAGTACTTTTTTACCACCTGCACGGGCAGTCCTCACCCTCCATACTCAAATGAGTTGAGCCCAGTGGTTACCATGCCGTATGGGCTTGGTAATACCTTGTTTATGATACCACATAATCTGAGAATGAAGGTCCCCCGTTTGCTCATGCAAAATCTGTTATGTGGAGAGACAGGGGGCCTTCATTGTGGTAGGTGAAAGGGTTACTCAACATAATGCCCAGCACTTAAGCCGGCAATAAAATATTCGTTACCGGAGGCTGCTGCCCGCCATACTAGACTATAGAAGTTGCAATTCTGGGCAAACCCCCAGTCATTCCGGATATTATTTGCCGATTACAGTACCAAGTGAGTATATATTTATAGGCGTCTATGGAGGCGATCGAAGGGATCTTGTACTGAATAAGAAATAGGCCTCCTCTGAAGAGAATATCACGTACTAGGTACGAAGCCTAATATTTCAGGTCTCTCTTACAGTGAATACATACCAAAGGTGGAATGAAAATGGAATTCGAAGGCAAAAGTAAAGGGTTGATTGGAGGTATATAAAGTTCACCTTTCACAGCTAAGCCTAAAGAAGTAAGATGTTCTTACCGCTAACCGCCGTGAATGTTCTTCTCAGCTTCCATAGCTATTCTCAGCACAACGTTCAAGCCCCACTGCACACCGGACAGAGACCCAGATATAGAGTATCTACCCACGTTTTCCGGGCGCCCCCTTCCCTCTCCTCCTTCCTGGTGGTTTGGATGCTACCAACACCTGCATGCGCCTTATTGAATCAACCCCGACGTTTTGGTCGTTCACCATAAGTAGCGAAAAATTATTTTGCAAGTGATGCTAAGCGGAATGGGTCATCAGCATCATCAGTGCCAGTACCGCAAAAATTATTGGGTGGAGAGACAGGGGGTCTTTTTAATTTTTGCGGCATACGTTTCCTAGGTTTCGCCAGGCACAATCTGACATGAGCAGTACTCAATGTCAATTGAAAACAAAAGCCCCCTTCACCCTCTCGTTTCTGGTGTTTTCTTCCTCTTTCTCGTCAGCTCTTTTCGCACGCTCAGTTCTCACCTTTGTGCCTTCAGAAAGATCGCTTGCGATTATCCCGGGTGGCTCAAAGCCGTTCTTTTCAGTATATTGTTGAGAGTAATTTCGGGAAATATACTCTTGATATATTGTGTTCCTTGAGGTCGATCCTTGGGTTATTTGCGTTTTCTCTATTTTGGGTCGGAGTGCTTTCTTTTCTTGAAGACATTGCACATTTATTCCCCCTGGGGAAGCTTTAATATTAATAAATCCTAATACGGCAAAATGCAGCTTTTACGATTCGGTTTCATGGGGGTGTTGTTAACTGGAGCAATGGTCGATCAAGTTGGAGGAGTGAGGACAAACTATAATCCTTTGCAGCCAGATGACTTTTGTCGGAGACATAGTCATGCCAGTGGGTATCCCGAACAGAACATCTATTGGATTTCTCGTGCTGAGTATTTGTGGTATGTGGGTCTTAGCTGCACAGATAAATGACAGATTATACATCGATGGAGGCTATATAAATACAAAAGCCAGCGATCTGACAAATTACACGAGTACGCCTTCTCCTACTCTCGTGCCAAAAGCAATCTGCGATAGGTGTTAACTTATGGGACGTTAATAGTGGATCACCTCCTCTTCCTTGATCTCAATAACGATACTGCAAAGCTCCCAGCCCTGGCAGGGCCCTTGAGCAAGCCTCCTGCTGTACCCAGGGTTGTGGGAGGCCAACTCTGGGCCGATGAAGCCAATGGCCGTCTGTTTATGTTTGGAGGCGAGTTCCCAGAAGATGAAAATGTTTTTGATGTACCGCGCGCCATGTGGACCTATGATACCTGGAACAATACATGGTCGCTACTACCAGAAGACGCAAGCAGCACGGATCATGAATATACACGACCATCATTTGGCGCCGGTACAGTCTTGGAGCATGAAGGTAAAGCGTATTACCTGGGGGGCTGGGTTGGCAAGAAGAATGTGCCAGGCTGGACTGGCCCTAGGACTGCACTTCCAGGAATGGTCATCTACAATATGGTTGAAAATACATGGAGGAATGAGACAGGACCCGCGAGGCCATTTCCAAGGGTGGAGGGAGTACTGCTGTTTGTGTCAGCAGGAGACAAAGGGCTGTTGGTGTCTTTTGGAGGGGTGTACGCTCACCCAAATGGGACCGTCGAGCCGGTATGTTTTTCTATTAACGGCTCCAGGGGATTACTGGGTGGGAAGTAATAATGGGCGTTTTTTGCTGAGCTGCGGTTTATTCCAGGCGCCGATGTCCGATATTGACATATATGACCTTGCTGAGGGTTTTTGGTATACACAGAAAGCAACCGGAGTCATTCCAGAGACACGGAGGCTCTTTTGTGCTGGTGTTGGGACCGCTGCTGATGGTTCCTCACATAATGTGTATGGCTCCAATTTTATCTTGTGAGCTATGGTATTCTGTCTTACTGACATTCTAGGAATAATGAAGATATCTTTATGGAGGTGCAGCTACCCAGAACAAAAGCAGAGGTTATGGTGATGTCTACATCCTCACAATGCCGAGCTTCCGTTGGATTAAGTGGTATCCAGAGAGTGATAAAGTTCGAACAAATCCACACAACTCTCTTTCATGTAACGTCGTCAAAAGCCATCAGATGATTATCATGGGAGGGTATTTCCCTGATCAGACTACCTGTGATGTTCCTACTGGATTTGGGGTCCATAATCTCGACATGTCAGCATATAATGAGCTTGCAACGATGTGGTATGGATATAGCAAAAAGGATAGTGGATATCTTGTCCCCAAGGTAGTTATTGATGTTGTTGGGGGAGGGTAAGTGGCACAACTTCATGGATTGTAAAACCTCCGCATGGATTGAGGCTAATATATGTCACCCTGAAACAGCCCCAACGGAAAAGCCGTGGTACAAACGCCAGAGAGTGGTGGCTTCACTGAACCTGCCCTCAGAACCCTCTTCACGAGAGCATTCACTCCGCCTCCCCGGAAACCCACTCGAATACCCCCCGCGAGAGCGGAGGCAAATCAGAAGAAGCTTATCTCGATAGTGGTCCCGGTAGTTGTGGGCATCCTTTTACTAGGCATCCTCATCGGCTTTTTCACCATCCATCGCCGCAAGAAGCAACGTGAGCAACTTCTTGCAAACCCCATAGGCGGGGGTGGGAATCCTGCATACCCATATATGAACGAAGTAGGGGCTCCCACCTCGGCTGGTCCTGTGGACCATATCACAGCTTTCCAGCTACCAACCACACAGAGTCCTGCTACCAGAAATTCTCATTTCCCAACTCTATGTCCTGCAAGTGGACCTAACCTTGGCCGGAGTCCCTTTTGTCAGCCTGAAGGTGGTGCTACCCCCTATGGACAGTATCGAGGACACTCATTCATAGGATTAGCAAGCCCTGAGGGGCCTATGCACCTTGCAACTCTGCAGCCACAGGAGTTGCCAGGAGAATACAACACACCAACCGCAGTGGAGAAGGAGGGCCAAATTGTGAGTCGGATAGTAATGCCATCTGCGGAGCTATCAGATGGTATGTATGGTCTTGGACTAGCTATTACTGAGAAGTCGCGCCACTTTAGGCCCATCTCAGAGCTTGAAGCGCAGGGAGGGCTATGGGATGCGCATGCTAATGTTTCGGTGCCTGGACATGTACCGGAGAACTTTATGCGCCGATCAAAGGGTCAAATAACCCCCCTCGGTGCTCCCCCACTACCTAGGAAAATTAACCCAACAAAAACTGTTCCGTCGCTACACAACGTGCCGGTGGAGCTCACAACCCAGCCCAATAGTACTATAAGCGATGGAGTGGGTAGAGGGATTTTTGAGAACAGCAACTCTGAGAACGAAGCGTATCCAGTACTCCCCACAACCCCTTTGCGAAAATCCTCCCGTAAATCAGCACACCAGACACAAGAGGAGCGGGAAATGCTTGCCTCAGGACCATATTATCCTCCTACCCCGAGCAACGATAGCGATTCTCTCATCAGCATGCCAACCCCGATGTGCGAGACCGCAGGGTTTGCGAGAATTGTGAGTCCTGTGGCAGTGGTGGCAACAAACCGCATGAGTATATATCAAGTTGACGTCAGTCGCAGTCGGACTGGGAAGGGCGGACGGCCGCGACCCCCGGTACCGGCAGGGGTCCCGCTAGAGGGGAATAACCTGGAGGAGGGGCCAGGGATAAGGTATGATTCGGAAGGAGTGAGAATGGTGTAAAACTCATTAATCCACTCTTCTTCGATGAAAGAGTCATATGCTACTCACTTGTAGAAAATCAACTATACACGGAACCAACAAGCAGTTTCTAGATTGGCTTTAGCCGAAACCTCTTCAGATAATAGGAACTGGTATTGAATGGCACAGTTTTGCAACATTTGGTCCCTGGTTGTTTTGTATCTTTTACATACAAATTTGTATCGGAGCATGTCTCTCCAAGTGCGTCGGCTGGTGGCACATTAGTTTGCTTTGATCTGCATAAAATTACCTCTATGACCGGGGAGTTGATTATTTTCCGCCTCATAGCCTGGCAAGTAACTCTAACTTGGGGTGAAACCCAGAAGCTATCTACTGTTACCTGTCATTCCATATGTTCGTGGCAATAGCTATATGGGCGCCAGATCATGTATAAGTACCGCTCAGAATACCTGTAGATAGAACAAGACAATTCAACCGATTTCACACGTACTCACATCTTATACAGTAAAACCACCTCAAATTCACCACTCGCAACCTCTACTACGTTGAAGCATTCCTTCATTGGACGCATAGCTGAAACGCTGCCTATACCACATAACCTAATTCCAGCCCTCTTCAAGCTTTGGCGATGCTCCAAAGGCCCTAAAAAGAGCGCATAGGGAAAAATCATGCCTTGTCATCCGGTTACTACTACATAACGCCCTGCATAAAGGAAATGACATAAACATGGAGTTTAACTCCGTACTAAAAACCTCTCATGACGTCTAAGTTTTTTTTTTGAGTCTATACGTCTGTGGAATCTAAGGCTAAGAGATGGCATGACGTCTCATAGCGACAGGAAATGCGCCCCCAAAATCCTCGCCTTGGTAATTTATTGGTATTCTCGGGTATTACCGGGAAATTGCTGGGCCCCAGATAAAGTGGCTACTTGAGTGACTTGACCCTAAGGCAGGAGGTAAGTAAGTACCTTACAGTCTGTTCCTCTTGGAAATGCCTTGATTGATTCAGAGTAACGGTTGACCCGAGACTTGCTTATGGTGGTGTGCCATAGTCAAACTAGTCTACTAGGTAGTGGACAAAAGGTGTGAAAGCATAGGTATTATACTATTAAGATAAGGATCTAAGACGCTGTGTTATAAAAGATGCTACCAATTCAGGGTGAAGTGTGATTTCATGACGCGCTTCAAAAAGGGACACACACCTCCACGTGAGATCCGCTGTAGATTCGGTTGGAAGTTGGAACATCTAGCTATTGTAGTTAGGATACAGAGTATGGTTGATATTTCAGTTGCGCAAGCAGATATCGGTCTGGGCACGAGAACACTCTATCCTTTGATATGGTAAGTGCTAGTTTATTATTGAGCCTAGAAATACTCACCGCCAGCAAACTTACTGTATATTACACCTTTTGATCAACTAGAGGAATGAGCGGCTCGGGGGTGGTATTAAGTACTGATAAAGTGGGGTTCAGGTGCATCTGTTTACAGTGCAGCGTATATTATAGTTGGAGCTAAAACAATGGAGGAGGTGCGCCAACTGCAGAGACGTATTGAATATATACCTACCGGCTTACTGTTGTAGTTACAAGCTACTGGCACTCCGTTCGTTGGAAGAGGCATTTCTCGGTGCAGCCGGAGAAGATAATAATGAAGATAATATTAATATATGTGAAGGAGATAAAGTTGACCACCTGGACGGTGGGGGGAGGGAAAAACCAGACTAGGGGAAAAAATTCAAGACAACGGTGACAGATTTGACTTTACATTCTGTATACTTCACATTCTGTATCAACTCTACTAGTATGGCCGGTGTGGAGGAAGGTTTTCATGAAATGGCGGATCTACTATCAGAAGCTCTAACTATAGCTCTAGCAACCTGATTGGTACAGACGTTCTCAACTGCGGAATAAGAGTTGAGTGCTCATTTTTGACGACATATCGCTTGTGCTTACGGCAGTATATTGAGCAACCAGACCAGCACATTGATTACCGGCTGGAATCCGAAGGTACGGCCAGCCAGCGTATGAGGCGGTGGAGTTACTTTTAAGGATGGCTAGCAGCGTTTGGAGAAGCGCGTGGAAAGGCTCGAGTATTTTTTTCATTTAAATACCCATTACCTACTCATGTGTGCCCCTATTAAGGGGGGCATGACGAGCCACCCGGAATTCCGAATAGATTCAAGAGAGGACAAGTTAATCTGCCGACCCGCGCAGTACAAAGAAAATTGTTATGTCAATATGTTCCTCCGCTTGGCTCCCATGAAAACTCCCGAGCAGATCTACTTGATATGAGAGAGTATGAAGCACCAGGATATGCATATCCTGTGTATCAGACCTGGTAAATATCTTTCTTGGCGGCCGCGAGAAAGTGTCTGGCAGCAGCCTATTTGTTGCAAGTTATGTGCTACCTATCTACACTGTGAGAGGCGGGAGTCGACCGCTCCCAATGAAGGCTCCGTCAAAGGGATCATGACCGTCTCCTAGCCTAGGGCTCCATGCACGTATAGACTGCAAGAAAATCACTGAAAGAATACCAACGGTGATATTTGAGACAGGTTTCCTGGAAAGAGGGTGAAGAGTCACTCCGTTATACTGAGCACACTGACGCCCCGTTTACAGGGATGTAGCTTTCTTGGGGAGGGGGGAAAATCAGTACTCGTATTCAGTCTATCTAGACTATGTCATTGTCACTGACTATGACGAGAGGCCTCACCTGCAAGAAGGTTGCCCAACCCTCGGCTGCCCCTTCCCCACAAACACCTAACTAACTATCACCGCAGAAACCTCGCTACTTCCCTGCACCACTCCGGACCTCGTCCTGCCTTTTGGGTCGTTCTCCCTCTTCCGTCCCCCACCAACGGGCATCGTAACAAGTGTACCGCATTCTGGTTAATGCCACATTCGCACTTGCTGTCCTCCGTCCTTAATATGGTCCACAGCCAGTGCTTCAGGGGACCGCGGTCTGTGCGCCTCTTAGTCCCATTTTAGGTGTGCTGGCCTGGTGTAGAGTGGAAAGGCTGTACAGGCATGTTCAAAATGAAGGAGCTTTCACTTTGACAATGCAATAAACCAACTGAATGGTTATCCGTTGATAAAGAAGAATGAGCCTTTAACGGACTAACTACCTCTCGCTCACATGCTCCCTACACCGCTTGTGCATTGTGACCCAGGACCAGAAGCTTACTCGGGAGAAGGAAAACTGGAGTCCCAAACAAGTACGGTTTACTGGTAGCTCCCTTGGAATATGGATCTTCGGGCCGCTGCCGTGCTACAGGCTATGCCATGCCACCTAACAGCCTACATTGACTGCTGGGTTCTCCCTAGTCGAAAAATCCCCTGCCGCGGTGTTAAATGAAGCTTTGGGAAACAGTCCTCCATTGGTGAATGGAAAGCCTGTTCCCCCACCATCCCGACATCAGGCCAGGACCGCCCTAGCCGAGACCTATCACCAAGCAACGATTGACTCCCGAAAGCCAAGGGTTGGACACAGGCACCGTGGAACCCCGTTACTATAGCCTAGAATCTGGGCCCGATCATCCCACAACATTGACAGCGATCCATGCTTGCAGATGCTGGTGACCAGACAGGCTGTGAAAAGCTTGAGCGGGAGGTTAGTTATTGCTTAGCGGGTAAGGCTGTTGGGAATCGATCATCCCGATGTTGCTGTGGCCCGCGGAAATTTGAAAATGCCGTTAAGTTATTGCGTCTCCACTACTAAACTATCCTTCCGCAGAAAGTTGAGCTCCATGCACTTTCTTTCGCCGACTAAACAGAAGCACTCAGGCACGTTACTCACTGAATGTTGTGAAGGTTAAAGAAATCACGTCTACACCTTAATGAGTGCCGGGAAACTGGAGGACGCGCGAGGCTTGGGCCAGGAAGCCCTTAGGTATCTACCATGGATTCATAACGAAAACCCCCAGCAACCTTGCACGGGTGTGTCTGAAATTGGTAGATGCGAGCCAGGTACCCGAAGTAGCCCCAAAGGCAGAGAGCCTCCCTTGATTGCTTCTTTGGGTAGTTATTAAACACATTATTCGTATGCATCCCTGATAGAAGGGATATGATGAGGGACTTGCGCCTTCTTTACTGGGGTTTTCCATTTGACCTTGGAACTGGTACCACAGCCTGTGTTGCGGCCTCCGCATAGGTACATACCGAGGTGATCACTACCTAGAGGCATCAGTTGCAATTGCCGATACATACCTAGCGGGGGGGGAGTCGGGTCAGTGGAGGCACTTAGTGTGGGCCCGGGCATCTCGGTGCTGGCATCCCTGGTTGGAGAGGAGGTGTTTCGGTACCTACATATGTAGGTATATCCTTGGTTGCGTGATAATGCTGCTTGTGTGGTTGTGCTAATGGCAGGGCGGAGGGAGTAGCCTGCGTTCATACCCGTCGTCCATTATCTCTCCAGGTCACTTGAACTCTCTTCTCAGCTAGTCACCAAGCGCCTCGTAGCACTTTTACAAATTGCTGGTGTCCTTGCAAAACTTGAGCTACTATGGGTGTCTGTGGTATTGGTTCTCTACTCTGTAGCTAGCTTCAGGGCGTAGGTAGGTGCTGGGAGGCCCTTAACAAGGGGTAGTGAGTACAGGCATGGTAACTCCTAGAGGTACTTATCGATGGTAGGACTGTGGCCATGCTTGTGTCACCTCTGCTAGTGGTGGTGAGGCACTCTCTGTAGGTAGTCGATTCGCTCAAGGTGATGTGGTGCCCGGATTGGTCCCAATGGTTGTGGTCTTCGGCTTGGCAAATCGTCTGCCTGACTGTTTGCTGTTGATTGGGCTCCCTATTCCCGGTCTGACCTTTATCGTGCATGCCGAGACTTGATATCTGTAGTTGAGGTGCCGAGATTGCCCCTGGTGTTGTAATTGGTGCACCCTGTGAATTATCGCACGCTGCAGAAATTGCAGATAACGAATTGTCAGCGAACAGCGTGTGCTAATTCGCAAGGTGGTGTAGGAGCTAACTCTTAGACCAACCCCGGGTCAATATTTTCCTGCAGCTCCCCATCTCCCCGCGTCCCCCACTCCCCGCGTCCCCGCGGCCTGGAAACTCCTACAGAGAGGAAGAACTCGACCGGAAATGCAAAGAATGGAGAGAAATGGGGGGAGGAAGAGAAAAATTGAAGAGAAAAAAAGCAGACCAACCCGGACAGGTGAACCAAGGGTGTACCTATGGCATAGAACTCGGGGCTTGAGCTTCAGCCGAGGCTCGTTGATCCCTCCTCCTCCGCCTCCATCGCTTGCAAGCTCCACTCGTATGGTCTGTTGTCTCACCCCCAAGCTGCAGTACTTCGGTCTTCGAGACCTGTTCCTCGAGAGCCATTCATTCCATTGGGGGTGCCCCACATCAGCTATTTCTGTAATCTCACTAGTTGGCGATCCCGGGGGGGGGGGGTGTTTCCGTTGCTACCCGAGGTGTGGGTGCTCGGCCCTTTTTACTGTAGGTACAGTACATACGGATACATGTCCGTAGAGTAATGACCCAGGGCTTGGGAGGAGCAGCAGAGAGAGGCAGAGAGTGCTGGGGAGCGGTTCAGGCAGAACACGCTAATAACTTCACTAACTAATAAAGGGAAAGTAGTTACTTATATATCTAGCTGCTTATAGCAGAAAGGGGGCGAGCTCGTCATGACGAGTTGCTATTACCTAGGTATACCATACTCGATTGCATCTTGCTGCCAATACCATACTATATACAACTCCCATGGCCTATGTCTATTTACAATATTTTCAGCACGTACACTTGTTAGATTACCCAATATGGTCTGTCCATGATTAACCCATTTCTCCATTCGCTGACTTTGTCCTGTATCCTCCAAGTTAAGCTGATCCATCAACTCATATGCAGCATAGAGCTGCTGTTGTACCTGCTCGAAGCTTTCCTGCATATGACTGACAATGTTTGCCCTCTCGATATTCCGTCTACCGGTACCCTCTTCTTCAAGCCACACAGTACGCGCAGTCTCATACACTTCCATACCACACTCTGCAAACATCATCAAGTATACCTCCCATTGCACCGCAGTCAACAGTTTGACCTCAGTATCGCAATGAAGGATGTGTCGGCATGGAAGTAGATAGAACTTGCAGGCTTCAGACTTAATACACCCCAGCAATATACTTGGTTTTTTTGTACGGAAGCTCTTGTAGGAAACACTCTCGCTTACAAGCGAAAGTTACTCTGAGAACATCTGAAGACCTTGCCGGCCCGTGAATCTCCACCTGATAGCATGTGAAATATGTGAAAATTGGGTATATAGTCAGAGCGAAATCCTGCACTTTAGCAAGACAGTTCCACACAGATCCATAGATCGATAACGAGCAGAATATACAATCACTTCCAGTCCATGAGCCATCCGCTGCGCTGCATAGCCTTGTAATTCCTACTCTCCTCAGTATCATGTGTATGAATATGATCAAGCCGCTCAACAGTAACTGATGTACCATCAACTGGACGTGAGACCTTAATTCGGACATTGCAAAGGTCAGTATCTCGCATACTGCTATGCCGACGTTTAATAACCTTGCCATCAGCAACTCGAGCTGTGCTTGACTTCCTGCTTTTTCGAAGTCTGCACTCATATTTCTGAACTCGTACTGTACCATGAGCTTGCAACAGCTCTTGCTGAAGCTTTGAATAGACTGAATCCACATACGGCCATATCTCATTGAATATTTCGGGAGATATGGTAGCTGGTTTACTGAGCTCAAACAACATAGTGCAGAAATTGGCATCATAACTTCAGCAGACATTCTGATATGGTGTTCGTGGTGATATGGTGTACGTAGTGATATGGTGTTCGTGGTGATATGGTGTTCGTGGTGATATGGTATGGTGATATGGTGTGATGGTATATGGTATTTACAGCAAGATACAATCGGCAACTCGTCATGACGAGCTCGCCCCCTTTCTGCATCTATAAGCAGCTAGATATCTAAGTAACTACTTTCCCTTTATTAGTTAGTGAAGTTATTAGCGTGTTCTGCCTGAACCGCTCCCCGAGTGCTGCGGGTGGACCACCAAAGAGGGATAGGTAGGGCACTACGAGGTTGTGGGGTGTTCTTATCGATAAGCCTACTTAATCACCTAATTCGGCAGTGGCTGCCCAATATGTAAAAACCAGCGACTTGTAAGCACGAGGCTAGCCCAATATGGCTTCCATTATCTGGTGCCAAGGCTCATATATTCCAGGATTCAAAAAATAAAACCAAAAGCGTACAAAACAAACCGTTTCTTTCTTGACCTCCCCCAAATCAGGTAATCATTGCCCATATATATCCAATCGTGAGAAAAAACAAAGGCATCCACAAACTAAGAGCTCCGAAGCGCAGAGGGGTAAGGTGGCTGCTTTTATATACCACCCTCACGGCTTCGCTAGGTATTTGACTATCCTCTCCTACCTACAACACGTACGTTAGTAATAGGTTATTGTAGCTCTCTCATATACACAACGAGGAATACCTACTTGGTGGAGCAGCTTGGGCATGAATGGACTGCACCTTTTACAAGCTCATCAAAACCTATGTCTGGTTGTACGTATCGCTCCCATCGGTCTTCCAAAGACTGATTAAATCCCTCTTCTTGAGTGGGAAGTGATGATTCGGACCTTGACTGCGGTAAACGAATACTTTGCGCAAACCGAAAATTGTCTAGGGGATCCCACTCTGCTTTGATCTTCTGTAACTTTTGATAATTCCCCTTGTAGTATGCATATTCCCAATCCTCGAGGGTCCGGTCGGTGAAATTGATGAACGCTGCTCTTTGCTCAAGGGAATGTGACCTGAGCCGCTTTCTGCTTTGTTCGAAAAACTCCCTCATCTTTTGTCCCAACCATTTGTCAGTCCATTGCACCATTATGTGCCCGAAATAAACACCCTCACGCCAGGGAAACGCAGTTGCGTCAGTCTCCACTCTGCTTGCTTTTCCGCCACCGTGGATCAGCTTGAGCTCCAAGACACTCTTCGAGCCTAGGAACTGCGCCCGGAATTCGTTAATTAAACTTGACATAGTCTCAGCGAGCTGGTTTATTGTGGTTTCTTTATTGTCAAAGACAAAGGAGCTATTGAGATTGTAGGTCTTATTGAGTGGATTAAAACGTAACTGGTCGTCTCGGAACTGATCCTGGAGTGTTTCGTGAAGGAAGAGTGTATATGGTTCCTCAATGGTCGCATCACACAATTGCGTGGCTAAGGGTTCACTTATCCTGCTCTTGACGGTGTCGCTGAAGTCAGCCTTATTGCCATTGTGATAAATTGGGAGTGTGATTGTGAATGAGC
>Ga0307514_10001513_pt1 | contig 27859 bp, 32 predicted proteins | sample 16_EM_MG_FD_203088 | JGI IMG/M metagenome (GOLD analysis project Ga0307514, IMG submission 203088) | Populus trichocarpa ectomycorrhiza microbial communities from riparian zone in the Pacific Northwest, United States - 16_EM | ecosystem: Host-associated > Plants > Roots > Unclassified | place... | reverse complement strand
CCTTTGTCCGTAAAGCTAAGGGCCCACTTGACTTGAAACAGAAATAATTCTCCGAAACAAACAGTCGTCCAGAGATAGGGAACAGCCTCAACAGATGGCCAGGGAAATCTACGCAGATCTCGTGAACATCTGAGAAACGGGAGGGCGTTTGGTCTAACTCACATCCCAGAACCTTCTCGTTCTCATCGAACGCGAAGGCCTGCCTAAACTTTTCTTGTACCTCTTGTTCGACCTGCCCTTCAGGCGAGTCCAACACACTGAAGCCCAAGTCCGGCATTAATTTGCTCCCTGCACTGGATAACGCTGAGGTGAGCGCGTCTGCGATCCCGCCAGAGCTCAGCGACGTCACAGGATTTGGAGGAGGGTGTTCCGCAATCACAGTTGAGTTTCCACTATGGACTGAGAACGGCCTTCGCGATGAAATGCGGAGCCAGGACGGGCGACCCCACGACGAGAGGCCAGAACTAGATGTGCTCGAGTCCATAGAGTTGGAAGGGGGATAAGTATGATCAGAGCTTGTCGTGGCGATCGGTATGGGTTGTTGTGAAACATCTGCGCGAGTGAAGGGATCATCGGACTCTCTGCCGGGCAACAAAGTAGGAGTCAGACGTTCCGGGGAGGATGTGAACGGGATAAAGCTCGTCTTGCGTTTTGTCACGTGCGTAAAGTCGTCGGTAGCATCCACCTCTAAAGTGGGGGCGGCCGACCTGCCAGGGGATGTGGTTTCGGACCAGGGTCTCCAAAGCGAGGAGAGTTTGAACCCAGTAAGAGGAGGGCGGGGAGTTTCATCTTGAGCTTGAGGTGTAGGTGGGAAAGCTGCGATGGTCTTTGCCCCGGTCGTGTCGATCACGGTGGCTTCTGGAAGGCTTTCTGAAGACGAGCGATATATCCGGACGGCATCTCGAATCTGTTCCAAGGCGGCATCCAGCTCTTGGAAGTATGCAAAGAAATAGGAATCCACAGTCGAGAAGTTCTCGCTCTTATCTACCACTTTGACCTCGATCGTTTCGCTGAAATCCAAGGCAGAAGATTTCTCGATATCCATCACAGCTGAGTATGGGATGGCGATCTGGTCGACTTAGTGACGGAGTAGACATCATCTCTGAGGAACTAACCTTGACCGAATCGCCCTGATTCTGGGCCTTGAATACGACCCTCCGAATTGCCTTGATCCACTCGTCTCGATTCGAGGTCGATTCTGTGCTGAGCCTGACCGTCTTCTGACTTGTACGTAGCCTAAAACTCTTAGAGTCGATAATTTCGCATGAGATCGTGTACCGAAGGTCGACTACACCATGCGGGAAATAGGGATCCTGGATGGGGAGCACGGGAGATCTTAGTACACTCGTCAGAGTAGAGGATTAAGGGTACGGACAGACGACGAAGGATACCAGGAAAGTACGTCATTCTTCAGGACGAACCAGTGTCTCACCCATCGTCTCGTCCTAGCCGCCTTTTTGCTCATCCATCCTGATTTGAGGATTTGATCCTAGTGCGAGTTAGGGTGGGATTTGGAGGTAAAAAAGGATCGAATACCTCTCTGGACGGCATGTGGGCAAAGAAACAAAGGTAGGTGTCCGTGAGGTACAGGTATCCCTGGAGCACTTTGGTGGTTTAGCTAAGTTTCGGCAGACAAGCGGGACTACGTACACACTGATCGCAGTAGCCAGCACGGGATTTCTGAGTAAGACGTGATCAGTACAACATGGAGGGTGAGAGAGCGAGCAGCGTTTACCAGCGACGACCTCTACAATGCCCTCAAGCTCGAAGATGTCGCGCAACTTATCAGCAAGCTGCGCCCTGCGTTTTACGCGGATCGTTGCCATGCTTCCTGTTGTGCTGAATCGCCGATTTAGCCTCCTAGATGCGGGTGTTGACGGGGTGGGCTTGAGTGGTGTGGGTAAGTTACTAGGGACCATTGGAGGGTCGAAATCATCCTCTTCTTCGGACAGAATGGTAGGGTAGTGTCTTTCCTCCTCCTCTGTATCAGACATGAAGATTTCTTGAGTCATCTTTCTCTTGTCCTTGCCTGCGCGTTCTCTTCGTTGGGAGCGGGCAACAGGTCTGTGGATAGCGTGGATTGAGGACGCCATGCGGTGATCTATGGGTGTACGATGGTTTTCATTTGGTTAGCCAAACCGGAGGAAGGGAACCGGAGAAGCGTACCAAATTTGTCATCGTCTTCATCTTCGGAAAGGCGGGCGTCATTGTCTTGACCTGTAGGTTCCTCCTCGTGTTCAGGGTCATCTGTCCATGGAATGGCGGTCAATGCTTGGATTAAGGTTTGGGTGCCAAGACGCATCTGAACCGGGGATTAGCTCTCCGCATGTGACAGAATGACACACTCACAGATCCATTGAGCGGGAATGAGCTCAGCGACGGGCGGATGGCGGTGGTAGAGAGGGGGGGGTTGACAAAGGGAGAGTCATCGGATGCATTGCGGTTTCTAGGAGCAGGGGAAGCCGGTGTCTCCGCATTCTCTACAATTGCTTGGATATTAGGACGAGGGGACGGAGGTATATTGGGATCGCACCGGAGAGAGCAGATTCCTTTGCCCTGTTACGACCAAGACTGAAGATCCGCTTGGACGGGGACTTTGTGGTGAGCGAGCGACTCCTTCCGAGTTTGTCTACCGTCTTCTCTACGACGCGACGGAGACTGGAAGTGGAAGTCTCGACGGACTTGTCTCCTTCGTCTTCGAGACCGAGGGCCTGAGACGAGGTGTCTGGGATTGGAGCAACGGCCTGGACAGGATTTACGTGCATTGACTGTCCCATCGGATTTCCGGCTGCCTGAGTGGACGACTGCTGAGGGTCACACATTATTCCCGGCAGAGGGGTGGCTGAGGGATGAGGGGGACCCGATTAGGAAGGCGGCCTCACCGGGTTGTCGTGTTTTTATGACAGTGCTCATTGGTTTCTTATAAATCCCCGGTCTCGTACGCAAGGCATCTCCGCCCTCCTCTTCTCACACGTTTTAACACAAAATAATACCCGCCTTCGAATATCCCAACAAACCATGCGAGGCGAACTCTGCATCGGAACCGCCTCTTTCTTAACGTGCGGACCCAAATGTTCATTCTGCGCATCCCCGATCACTCATACTAGCCATGACCCAGCCTTCTTGCAGTTTTACTCCTCATTTTCGTTCATGTACGTCGCTTTTGTCTCTCTGCTCGTTATCAACCACCTTTCATGTCGTGATTATAGATCGGACAAATCAACACGGCTTCGACACCCCGGTCAATCTTTATGGTAAACACCACTTCACCCTCACCCGGCCATCACTCACGCATATACCCAGGCTCAAGTGAACGTCTCGGGCTACGGGTCAGTTAGTGCCATGAACGCGGTCCATTTTTGTCTAATGTCGCTTTCAGAGATGCCCTCCATGCCGCCTTTTCTGACCCGATCCTCGGTCTCTACACCGGTAATGCTTCAGCTCCACTCAACGTTCGCGCCGGTCTGCGACAACTCTACAAGTTTGGACTTTATTCCCACTGTGCCTATAACAACAAGACCGCAGGGTTGTGCGGCAATACCACCGCTGCATACCAATTCCGACCATACACGGTGATCACCAATGACATGCTCTCTAATTACAGCGGCTATACCGATGCCATCATCCATAATGCTACCTTTGCCGACTCTTCGTCCCTGGGGGCAAGTTCTCGTTCAGCATATTACCTCCTATTGCTCGGTTCCATCCTGGCAACAATATCCCTCGCCACGTTCGTACGATCCTATTAACCGACTTTCGGCCTTGGCTCACTTTACTTTGTTCCTCATAGTGGAGTGATCAAGCACACCTGGGCGTTTTTCGTGTCCACTTCAGCTGCCGCCATAGCCAGCATATTCATTCTTGCTGCCTCAGCCCTATGGACGGTTCTCATCAAGAAGGCGGAGGACATTAACACATGGACAGTCCAGCCTGCCCAAGTTCCCCTCGGCATACAAGTCTCCGCTGGTGTTGGGTTATACCTTGTTTGGGCGGCGTTCGCTTGCCTGGTGACCAGCGTTATTCCCTACGCGTTTAGGTCCGTGCTGCTTTCCCATATGATTCTTGCGATTCGTGGGTCCTGATCCGCTTCTATTGCACAGTTGCTTCACTTTCCGAGGATGACGCTTTGAAGCCTCTCCGTTGGCCGTTTTACCTCATGCAAGTCATGAATGGATGAGAAGAAACAATTTTTATGCGACAAGATATTTACTTACGAATCCGTGAACGCTTTTTTGTAATCCCCTTTCCACTGTAGACAGAGAGAGTAGATACTTACTGCCTGGAAACCTTTGCACCCCGTAACCCGCTAGCGACCGCGCGCTCTACGACCGAGTCTTTCCACCAATAAGAAATCGGATCATTGACGCCGCGGCTGTCACCCCCCCTTGTCCTCTTGTCCATCACCACGCTCCTTCGTTACTTTTGTCCTGCGTCCAACCTTGGACACCATCTTCTCATACCCCCACCATGATTTATTTCAAAACGCTGCTCACCGCAGCAGTTGCCCTTGCGGCGACCGTCAGCGCACTTCCCCAGGTTACTCGCAAGGGCCGCTACCTCTACAAGTGAGCCTTTTTGACTTCACGGACAGCCAGCGAAACCACCCTGACGACGAACATTCAACCAGTGCCGACGGTTCGCGGTTCTACATCAAGGGTGCCGCATATCAACCCCAGGGTACGCCTATCCCTGAAGGCTGCGGGTTGTGGCTGACAATTCTCTCCGTTCCCAGGAGAGGCCGCTAATGACCCCAACAACCCCTTTCTTGAGCCCGCCACCTTCATTGACCCCTTGGCCGACTCCGCTGGATGTTCTCGCGATATCACTTATCTCCAACAACTCGGTGTCAACGTCATTCGAGTTTACAGCGTGGACAACACACTCAATCATGATTCTTGCATGAGCGCGCTCGACCAAGCCGGAATCTACACCATGTATGCCTCGCTTCAATGTTGATGTGCCACGGGTTAAGAGCTAGCTAACCACTTCTGGCTTCTCTGCGTTCAGGATTGATCTGTCACTGCCCGTCAACGGATCTATTGGTGGGTGTTTCACCAACGGCCGTAAATTCCGCGAACTCAACCCGGACTTATAGACCGAAGCGCCCCCTCGTGGACGACCAACCTTCTCGACCTCTACATCAAGACCATCGACGTCTTTTCCGGCTACCAGAATGTATTGGGATACCATGTCGGAAATGAGGTTGTAATTTCCGCTGACGGCACCGGCGCGGCTGCTTTCGTCAAGGCCGCTGCCCGCGATGTCAAGGCCTATCTGTATGTGTGACGTTCTCTTCCACTTCGGCAGGTGCTCATGGGTCACCACTTGCAGCAAATCCAAGAGTTCCAGCGCTTTAGTCGGATACGCCGCTGTGGATGCGCCCAGCACCTGGCTTGACCCATTCGCTAACTACTTGACCTGTGATCCTAACGGAAACGGCTCTGGTGACTCCTCGATTGATTTGTTCGGTTTGAACAACTAGTACGTATCCAGTTCATGTTTAAATGAACTCTTCCGCTAATCATCTCACAGCGAGTGGTGTGGTGATGCTACACCGAGTGTCTATGCCACGAAGAACGGCGATTTTGCAGGTTACAATGTTGCTGCATACTTCAGCGAGTACGGATGTATCACCTCACCTCCCCGTCTCTGGACCGAGGTCGCTGCACTATTCTCGAGCCCTATGTCCGATATCTGGAGTGGGGGTATTGCTTTCTCCTACTTCCCAGCTCAGAGTGGACAAGGACAATTCGGCATGGTCAATATCTCCGGCAGCACCGTCACCACGTCTGACGACTACACGCGTTTGAAGACTCAGTACGGACAAGCCTCGCCCCCGAACTCTCCTTCCAAGGATTCCACCAGTGACTCAAGCTACCCCTCATGCCCCAGCCAGAACACGACTTTCCTTGCTTCGACCACCCTCCCTCCGACTCCAAACGATGCCGCCTGCAACTGCTTGGAAACTAATTTGGGCTGTGTATTCAGCCCTCCTCCCGGAACTAATTCCACCGCTATCGGTGTTATTACTGGACAGCTGCTGGGGACAACTTGCGGATTGCTCACAACGAGCGGTGGAAACTGCAACGACATTTCTAGCAACGGTACGACCGGAACTTATGGCCGCGTTTCATTCTGCGACGCTTGTGAGTGTTTATCACGGGGCTGAATCTCGAGGTCGAACTCATCTATTCCTTGATAGCTGAGAAGTTGTCGTACGTCATGAGTTTGTACTACCAGAGCCAGAACCGCAATTCCGCCGCGTGCGATTTCGGTGGAAACGCCAAGGTGAACTCTGCCGCTTTGACCGTGGATGCGTCGGCCGCTGCTCAATCATGCATTGCCAATCCAACTGCCACATTCGTCCCCGGATCCTCTTCGACGACTTCGGGAAGCGTGGGGCCGTCGGGTACCAGTGGTGGCGGAAACAGCGGAAGCTCTGTTACCCTAATGGACTCGATTCAAAGCCTTGGACTCGTTATGGGTATCAGTGCAGTTGGTGCACTCTGGACCTTGCTTGCTTGATAAACGCGTCCCGCCTTGGTGAGCTCTTGGACAGACTTTTTATATATCTACTACCCCTATTCTTGTACGGACTTTTTTTGACACCTAGCGTACACTGTCATTTGGATCGCAATTCTTGTTCTTATGGATAATGGACTGGAGAATGTAATCACCTTCCAAAGGTCATCTGTGTGGCGTTTGTCTGAGTGTGAATATTTCGATTCCGCCCGGCTAAATCCGGGTTACTCCGATCTGCGACGGGTTGCGAGCTCGCGTCACTCGAAAACTTCTCACGGCCCCTCTCTCTGTCACCAGTGTGAACCCCCTACAGTCCGCCCACCGTCTCTCTACTGTGGCGAAAAACAACGATGGGCTCTAGTGCTGCGGATCCAGTGACACCCTCTAACCAAGACAAGTGGGATGGCGGCGGACAGAACGCTGGGGGTCCGGGTTCAGACCCAATTGGGGGACCTGGGGAACATCCCAACGGATCGTCTGCTGACGACCATCTTGGAGGACCGGGAGAGTCTGGGTCAACGGAATACTCTCATCATCCTACTGGGAACGGCATCGCACATGACCCAGATGGGCTGAGTGTGGGAGAAGGAAGAGGAGGGAGCTACCGAGGCGAGAAACATATCAAGGTGCTTGCTTGCCTTCGACTTGCTTACTGATCGTTGGACTCTACCATTTCCACTCCTCATATCCTATCCACCTCTGCTGTTGACTGTGTGGTCTTGGCCAACGAGTGAAACGCGTGGCGCACCCACACACACGCACACCTCCTATACTTGCCTCGCGTTCTTCGTGTTCCTCAGCTTTGCGCCTGGCCAGAGGGCACTTTCCACCTTACTCCGGGGCCGCCCTTTGATCTCCCCAGCTTTGCTTGCTTCTATCCACCTATCTATCTGCTGTTCTAACCTGGTGCTTATGCCTCCTGTCTTGTCTCTTCAGCCGAACAAAGTCTATATCGGGGGTCTTCCTGAACACACTCGAAAAGAGGACTTAGAGAGCTGTTTCGGTAAAATCGGAGCAATCACCAACGTCGAACTAAAGTACGTCCGCTTGGCACTCCCTAGACTTACCGCTGACGCTGGCGCCCTGACCCGCAGGCTTGGTTATGGTTTCGTCGAATTTGAGAGCAGGGAGGCCGCTGAGGAGAGCGTTGCCAAGTATCACGAAGGGTTCTTCATGGGGAACAAGATACGAGTCGAGCTTTCTCATGGCGGTGGAAGGACCGCCAAGTATAACGGAGAACCTGGTGCCTGCTTCAAGTGCGGGCAACAGGGTCACTGGGCTAGGTTTGTCAGCTCTAGTCACTCCAGATTTCGCACGATGAACCTCCTCAAACAGGGAATGCCCTAACCACGGAGGAAACATGCGTCGCGGAGGACACCACAACGATGCACCCTTGATCGATAGAATCCAGCCCTCCAGGGATTACTCAACACCACGGGATTATCCTCCGTACAGGGGAGACGACTTTTCCCGAACCTATCCCCCTTCGCGCGATAGGTACTATGACTACCCACCTCCGCCACCTGCCAGAGATTACCGCAGAGCTGCAACCCCTCCGCGGGACTATCCTCCTGGACCTCCTCCACGCCGGGACTACGATGACTACCGGATGCGTGGGCCCCCGCCAGCCCGATACGACACGAGGACATACTACCCAGACTTTGATGGTCCGCCTCCCTACCCGCCGGGTAGGAACTATCCTCAGCCAGCTAATCGTGAAGTCTACGACCGCAGAGGGCCTCCTGCTGAGCGGTATCCGCCTTATCCTCCCCCCAGCGGTGGTCGTCGCAGCCCTCCACCAGCCCGTGGCCGGGATGACTTCGACCGCCCACCTCCCCGGTAAGACCCTCCTTTTCTTCACACATAACCGTCTCTTGAGCTTTCCCCAGGGATTACCCTCCCCGTTCCATGTCCCCTAGGTCTTATGATTACCCACCCCCCAAAACGAATACTACTGATGTACCACCGCCAAACCCTCGCTATAGGTATGTTGGTTCTCCAAGTTTCTGGCCCATAGCTAATACCCTTTCGTAGACGTCGCTCTCAGAGTCCTCTTCCTCGTTCTAGTTCTAGTGCTTATGATCCGGGCTACCAAGGCGGTGCTGGTGGGCCTCCCTACACTGGTGGCGGTCCTCCCGCTGGATATACAGGCGGTAATGGCTATTCCGGCAACAACCCTCCACCAAGGAACGCTGGTGGTGCTAGAGACTATCCTCCTCGTGCCTCTCGTGACAATGCGGAACCGCCCCCAGGCTACCGAAGGCTGTAAAAGACGCGTCGCTCATACATGACGCACAAACGTTGTTACTTGCGCCTGCTTGTCTTATCCCAACATTGCTAACTCGCTCGTGCAACGCCCAACATATCCTCTCCGTCACCCAGCACCTGGCCCTCTGTCATATATGGTTTTCTCATATCTTGGTTAAATCAACCGCTGCTACCACTCTCACCCCAATTACACTATATTTGACATATCTCTTGACTTTTGACCCTGTTTTACACCCTTTCACTGTTTCACCCGACGTCGAAAGTATCCTACAATCCTTCCTATGTCCCTCTGTTGCTTCTCCCCACACTCAATAAATAGTAGCCAATCTAGCCCCTGGTTACCTCCAAGCTCACCCATCACTGGTACCTTGTGGACTTGCCCTCGTACTGTGCTGGTTCTGTGTCCACGGAATGGATACCACTCTTTGACTTGCCTGCAATTCTGAGCCGGGCGAAGGTTTTAGGATGTACCTGGATCTCTCCGATGTATCCTAAATACGTCACGAAATTCAAAAGGCTTTTCGAGAGAACGAATACGAGCCGGCTTACTTCCGTGGGACCTTGGGAAAAGAAGGGTCTGTAGGCGTATTTATATCCTCGTCTCGCTGAGATGTCCAGTCTGTGTGTTAAGTAGATTTGACTTATTGCTTCGTAAAAAAGTCAATAACAAGCAAGTGCAATTCATGGATGCAACCAACATATATATGACAGTGGTGGTGGGGTGTACAGCAAGGTGTAACAGGAGGTGCATATGAACGAGGGTCACAGTACAAGACGATACGACACTGCGCATATGGCCGCCTAGAAAGGGTATCCTCCCCCGCCGCCTGGGTGGCTGTGGAAACTGTGGAATCCGCCGAAACCACGAGGCATCCCACCACCTCCAAACTGCGCAAACAGGTCTGCAAAGTCATGAGGATCCATACCGCCCATACCGCCACTCCCACCTCCTCCGTACTCCGAGTCTTCCTCACCCAGGTCGTATTTGCGTCGTCGTTGGGAATCCGAAAGGACCGTGAAGGCTTCGACGACGAGTTTGAATTTTTCTTCGTCACCGCCCTTGTCCGGGTGATGGATCAAACTCTCCTTGCGGTAAGCTTTCTTGATCTCCGTCTCCGTGCAGTCCTTGGCCACGCCCAATATCTTGTAATAATCCTTGGTCTTGCTCCTCTTTAGAGCTGCCTCGGCCTTCTTGAGCTCCGCTTGAAGAGATCGCACTTCGGCAGCGCTTTCTTCGAACTTGGCCTGCTCCAATGCGGCGTTGAAATCGGCGACGGAACCTTCGAAGTTTTCAAGGTGTAGATGGATCCGTGCCCTTGTTCGTAAGGCTTTGAAGTTCCCAGGGTAAAGTGTGATAGACTCTTCGATATCTGTCAACGCCTCGTCGTGTTTGTTCAACTGCCGACAGACAGAATTGAGCTTTTTTTTTGTAAACCTGACGAGCGGCCTGCGCACCTTCACCAGCGTGGTCGCCCTATTCGATAACAATGTTGCACGTATCTGACCCCCCTTGGCCTCCTCATCCTTATTCCCGATTCGCTATGATAGAAATTCGTTCGGTATCCCTATAGTTCCCTTGTTCAATGCGGAAATGATTTACCTCAATAGCACCGGTGTATTTTTCGATTGCATCATCGAGAACGCCGGTTTTGAACGACTTGTTGCCTTCTTCTTTGAGCCTCTCGACCTCCTTCACACGTTTCCTTAACTGCATCGCCGCCTCATGTCCAGGGTCCAGCCTTAGGGCGGATTGGACGTGTTGAATGGCTTGTGGGAGTTTCCCAGAGAGGAACAATACCAGACCACGAGTCGCCAACACATCAGGAGAGTTGGGTGCCAACCGTAGTGCATCGCTGTGAGTAATATCCTCAGTATCGGGGTGGTCCGGTGAGTCAGTCACTGGTGGGCTTACTTTGCACTTGTGTTTGCCGCGTCCCAATTGCCCCTAGCGAGCTCCAGTTCAGTCCTCCATATCCGCCACTCTACGGGAACTTCACCCCCCTCACCCTCAATACCATGAAAACACTGATCCAAAGCCAACCTAGCCAGCGTCCACTCCTTCCTCTTCATGGCGGCGAGGTAGTTCGCCTGATGGCTCTCGAGTTGAGATACCTTCGCCTGCAGTTGCAGCGCCACAGAATTCGTAGGCTCCAAATCCAACACGGCACGGATCGTAGACAATGCGGCGGGGGAGTATCCGAGCGCAGTTTGGCATCGCGCGAGGCGAATCAACGTTTTTGTGGACGGCGAATCTGTTTGTAACGAGGCAGCTTGTTGGCAATCGGCGAGGGCTGGTTTGAATCGTTTGAGAGCCATATATGCGGCCGCTCGGTTCGTAAGGTACGACGGCTCATTGCCTGAAGATAAGTCTGGTCCGAGGGAAAAATCGAGATGAACAACGGGTGGACAGATTCCATGTGGCTGAGCGTCACTCACCAATCGCCTGGGTGTAAAAGTCGATTGCCTTGGTATAGTTTTTCGATTTGAACGCCTCATTTCCCTGCTCCTTCACCTCCTCTGGCGTTTGCGGTACAGGCTCTTCGGGCAACGGTTTGGGAGAAGTGAAATCCGGATTATTCGCTTCGTCATTGGGTTGATCTGAAGGGCCGGGTGTGTCTCCAGTGCTGATAAGGATGGTCAGGAGGGTGAGGGCCGGCGGGGTTGTTACATGCGTACAGGTCAATAGGAGAGTCTTTGTTCGTCGCAGTAACAGGGGATGAGGTGGAGGAAGAACTGGCCATGTTCCTTTGAGCTTTCTTGCCACGCTTTTTAGCCATCTTAGTCAATGGTGATCTAAAGAAACGCGCAATCTGCCTTAGGCGCTCGTTTCGACCCCCAGCTACAACAAAACAAAACAAAGCGCAAAGCAAAAACTAACAAGAATCTACCGGCGAGGATCCGTTCACTCCCTTCACTTCACTCAACGCTGGCATCAAACTCGTCTGCGAGAGAACCTGTCCAAGTGCCGCACCGGTCTCATCGATGGAGTGCAAAAATCGCATCAACTCCCGGCAAAGTTGCCAGTCGCACGTCGCGACCGCGCTAGATAACAACCGGGCAGCGTGGCTGTGACTCTCGTCAAGCTGTTCCAAGTTGTGCAAAACGAGTAGGTATGAGCCAGCAGTCTTCAGGCGACCCGATTGAAGACATGTCTAAGGTTGTTTCGGAATCAATATGGGGTTGAACAAGCAGAAATTCAAACAGCTAACCTCAAACAACGCCTTGGGGTTTCCTACGATATCAAACAGCCGACGCCATCGTGTCATTTCTGTCTTACGTGCACAACCCACTACCACATCCAGCGCGGCATCGAAGTGATCCAAAAACTCGATCACAGCAGGGAGAACTCCACTCGTCGGGTTCGTCTCCGTGTTTTCCAAGTCCGCCTCTGCTTCCACAATGGTGTGCAAGAGGATTTCAAGCGCGTGAGCGAAGAAGGTTAGTTCCTTGTAGTAAGAGGCGAAGGTGACAGCATCCTCGGTGCGACCGACTTCGAGGTAGTGTAGGAGGATATGATGCAGGAAAAGGTGGGACTATATGCTGTCTTCAGTGGGGCAAAATACGGTGCTGCCGAGTTTACTAACACTCATTGACTGGCGGAACATCACGAAGGGCAGGTTCATCCTCACAGCTGCTTCGTGTTCCGCCCCAATGATGATACCCTTGTCCATTAATACGGCTATCAAATGTATGAAAAGTCCGGTTCTGAGCCATGGAAGGCTAAACTCACACAAAGGATAAAAGTCGAGCGGGATGTTCAAACTTTCTTTTACGTGCTCTGAGAGCCGATTTGGATTCGACTCCTCTGAGGGCGTTTCGATGGAGAGGGCGTTGAGCCACACTCTTAGACCTTGACCATCATACCCCCACAAGGAATTTTCAAGGGAGCCGATGCCTTGGAGATGTATCCAACAGAACTCGATCCGATCTGCGAGGATCTGTAGATCGTACCTAACTTCTTGATCTCGAGACTACCACGCCCATGAGCCTCGGATAATCAACCTTCCGGAATAGACGCACCTTCCTCGGGCGGAGAAGCACCAACTTTCCTCCCACCATCATCAGAACAGTTGCTACGGCAAGGTCATCCACTGGGTCACCCAGCTCTAGGGTGTGTGTGAGAAATGGGCAGAAGAACCCCACAGAAGGTCATACGTTTTTGGGCGCTGGGTAACATCCAACTGAGGGTTCGGACTGAGTTCGGGCTCGCGATGATCCCATTAAAATTGATCGTCCCGCAAAAATGTGTCTTGATTGTATCAGGGGTAGGGATAACCAAATAATGGTGCAGGTTGTTGTCAGATGTGTACACCAGTAGGGAGTTGTCCACCAGGGACAGCACAATAATCGGAGATGTGAGAATCTCCCGATGTAGGACATTTTTGTTGGCAAGTTCTGCGTCTCGAGAGTACAACCTGATCTGAACATGTCCAACGTCAGTTGGGAGTTGGCAACAGCTTCACGAAGTGAGGTTACCTGATAGGATTTGGAAACTTCGACTGCCGCGATGAGGACATGATGGAACCACACCATCCCACCCTTCACTACGAACGCTTGTTCTTGCCTCTCGTCCGAGAACAACTTCCATCTTCCAGATGTCGAGCTGTAATGTACCAACCCCCTCCTCCCAGCAACGGCGATGAGTCTTCCATCGGAACTCAGCGCTGAGTATCTTAATGGCCAATTCTTCCCCATATACGCTTCAGGGATCTAGAGAAAAAGAGATCAACGTCTCGCGAAAAATGAGGGAAGTTGTTAATTACCTTGATATGTTGCCATACGTCCGACTCAGGGTTGATTACACTCATGTCAGGTTGTTCTGCGCCACGGTATACGAGCACCCGGTCGTCTTGGTGTAAAAATGCATGTCGGGTGTTGTCCTAAGAGCGTATATCAGTAGAAGCGCCGTGTGGTACGAGAGACTGACTCACGGGTGTTTGTTGGCCCGTGGCTGCACTTTTTGCGAAAGGAATTGTGAAAAGTTGACCGTCAGGCCCTGACACGTCTTCAGTTAGCGCAAGTATGTAAGGCGAAGAAGTGGAGTACTGTTTGTAGCCCTTTCGGCCAGGACGAACAGCTCGAAATTTCCTGGTGCCCAAAACTGAGGTCTATATTAGCTTCCCTTTCCAAGACATTTGGTTGAAAATGACCCACGAGCTCCCGTATGCCATACATGAACGCATCCTGAAACCTGGGGGGGGGTGTGAAGATCTGTCTTCTTTGTTCAATTTCGGCCTGCTCACTTGTCTTTATCAACAGGATATTCAGTACCAAATCCCCACGCAAGACACCGACCAGCGACACTCCACACCGCCCAGCCATGTTCCCAACCAACTGCGAGAACATAGCCATCGGAGCTCCACTCGATCGTACGCACAGGTCCCGTAGGGGCGTGTGTGTACATATTTGGCACGCTAAGAATTTGGGGTTGGGAGGTGTATCCTTCCGCAGGAAAGCTAGAAACTTCAACCGAGCCTCTACCGCGGCTGAGTCAGTTCCGTCAAGTGGGATATAGGTTGAATGGGTACCCCTCCATGCCCACAGCGATCAAGGAGAACTTGACGTTGACGGCAACTTCCACAGCACGCCGAGGTTCTGGGTAGTTAAAGATTTCATGAGTGTCGTTTAGGTCGAGCTGCCTTCGTTTTTGGATCGAACGGGGGATTGGCGAGGTATGGACACATGTCCCTATCCAAGTTGGGGGTGACCCAGCCTTCCCATTGGGGCCGACCTGGCGTTTCCTACGCAACCGGAAGTTGCTCTGGGCTGTTTCATCGTCCTGTAGTATAAAAACTCAACCTCCTACGAACAGGCGAGAGCGACGAGCCCGTACCATGACATCGTCACCAGAGAAACTGGATCCACGATCAACGTCATTTTCACCTTGAAGCTGGACAAAATACGCGTTTCCCTCGGAGGTTATCCAGGTTTCAATGTTTGCTTTTGGTTGCGTTATCTTCGTTACCGCGACTAACCAAGTTCCGTCGTCAGAGCGGCCAACAATTGTTGTGAGGCGATCGTACACACCGTCGGTGCAATCCAACCAAGGAAAATTGTATTCGTCCACACTCCAAGAGTCGTAGTTGCCCTGAAAACCGTTGGTTTCCTCCCCGTCTGCGTCAGGCCATGGGATCCTTTGCACTGCACGAGGGTTCCGAGTCGAAAAGAGCATATAGTCCCGTCTAGGGGATACACTTTTGCAAAGTAGTGTTTCAACCTCGTCTCGAGCACAGAAAACACGCTCACCGACCTCAAGAGGTGTCCCTCGACAAAAATAACCCCTTCAAAGTGTAAACTGACCGAGTGGACAGGGTGTGCTTCGCCAGGGCCTGGTTGGAAGCTCCGTTGCGAAGCAGCCGACAAAGCCGGTGATTGGTACACCGGCAAATAGGACTTGCTTTCCACTGTCACCAGGACCAAATATGAACCCGCGGTCTGCGATTAGGACTCATGAGACACCATATCGGTCAGGGGCATAGAGTACCAACCTGGATTATGATTTTGGATCCGTCGGGTGCCCACTCTGCCTGGACGTTGTCTCCATGTTCTGCCAATGATTTCTGCGTACGTGCCAAGTGGGCCAACACCACCGGCGGCTTGGATGATCGAGAACGGGGTGTCAACAGGGTTACACGCGGGGGATCTGGGATCGACGTACTCGGACTCGCCAAACAGAGAGGGTGTTTCTTGTCAAAGAGCAAAACAAAAGCTTTGTGGGACCAGGAGAGATCGACAAGACCTCTTCCGGCGTAGCATTCGGTAGCGTTGGGGCGGTCGATAGTTGTTTGGCTGCGAATACGGGGAAATACATCTCACCCGTAGCGACCTGAGCCGTGAAGGCAACCGGAACGATCGGAATCCGGCAACGGCGCCGATCAAAAATAGGTCTCGTGATAGGTAGCGTACGCGTCTCGACACTGGGGAACAGGGGTTGGCGTGTATGTTGATCGAAATAAGTAACGACAACTAATATGGTACAACAAGTAACAAAGCGCAGAAAAGATAGCAAGCCGGAAGAGTACCTGTGGAAAAACTGCTCGAGGAAGAAGGAGCTTAATACGATCGAAACCAGTATGACATTCTGCGGAGTATCCCTGGTCGGTTTTCGGATTGTTTGACATCAACTCCGAACTGTCCTTCGGTTTCTTCAGAGACGATCTGAATATCAGGGACAGATATTGACGGTGAAACAGAATAGGAAGCCTCATGAACGCCGAAGCTCTCAGTCATGGGCGAGTGCAAGGCACCACTCGCAACCACGGGCTGCAGCCGGGTCTGTCGGAGCGCGTTCAGAATGTGAGAAAGCCCCTCACGCGACTGTGAAAGGGGTTAGGGGTCTCGGAGAGGTTGTAATAGAGATGGGGCTGACCCTCTGGAGATTGGTCTTGAATTTGGCAAGGCCGTGATTTTCAATGGTCTTGGCTAATCCCCACCCAAAACGAGAGACGATGCGCGCTTCGTTTATCTGCAGAGTCTTCCTATACAAGGGGAAAACGTGTTAGGGGTCAGGGGGAGCTACTCCATAAACCTTCAAGGGAAACACACCCGTCCTCCGTCTGACGGAGCGTAGTAATTTCCTCGATTCGCATAACCTTTACATGGTCAAGGTTCCTCGTCTTGCAGCGCACGACTCGACCCGCAGGATCCACCTCGCTCTCCTCAAGGATCCAACTCTCGGCACGATTGATGATACCCTTCGGAGCCCATTTAGGGAGTGACCCTCTTTTCAGAATGAGGCGGGTAGTGAGTAGCGTGCCTTGGGGAGTGTGGGTACGAGAAATGACGTCGCAAGAGAGGACGTGTGCGGCGTATGGGTTGGGATAACGGAGGAAGAAAGCGAGAGAAACGATGGACCAAGGATCGCTGTGACGGTCGTGAGACCCCCTTGGATGGAGGTTGACAACGTAATACTTACTCGTACAAGTGAGAGTTTGAGAAGAATCTCATTGCCAACGATCCCGGTTGTTTGTCGAATGGGTTAGAACTCTTGAGCCAGGAATATTAATGCGCAGCGGGTCTCGTCGAATGCTATGGCGCAGGTTGGGACGGGTGTGACCGTGGAACGCCGTGACACACACCCTTGATCAATCCGACCGATTGGGCGTCACGCCCTCGCTCCGCTTCTCACAGTGGCGAGCGTTGGATTTTCGGGAGATGGGATGTAGCGGACAGATACGAAATCTTAAAATACTTATCATCTATTGATGCACTGGTATCTACCGTAGAACGCCCAATAGCTACCGACCAGGCATTACATACAAGTTAGCTTATGGCTGTCCACCCAGATATCATCAATGCCCGTTATCCTTCACAATCCCACCCTCCAAGGCCGTGACTTGTAGTCCGTCGTGGGCAGGTCGGATCCAGATCGGATCCCCTGCCTCGATCTTCCCAACCGCATCTTGTTCCGTCACACTCCATTCACCCCTATCGTCCTGTCCATCGACCGCTCCAAAAATCTTTTCGTATGAGGCATGAGACACCTCGTGTCCAAACCCAACGCAGTACGACCGGACCGCCCCAATCCTCCTCGCAGTAGAAACCGCGTCCCTCAGGCCAAAGTGAGACGTATGAGCCAGGGGTCGCAAACAATCGATGACAGCGACCGAAGGTTTCCCGTTCCGCTTCCGCGACTCCTCTAGAAGAGCCCATGTCTCGTCGGGGATAAGCGACGCATCAGATATGTAGATCAAGGAACTTTGGATCAGGAATCCGTTTGCGATATACGGTATCACCTTGTTGGCGACCATAGACAAGCCTGACTTGGTAGGAGTGGAAGGCAGTGTCGGGGGAGGAGTGCACGGAGTAGCACCTATCGTTTGCTTTGATATGTCTGGTCGCGTCGAAAAGGTGCGACCGTGATGCACTGAGAATTTATGTTTAGTCTCACTATCATGGGAACGACGGCATTACATACCACAAAATGGCAGAACCCGGATGCCAGTCCCCTTGATCTCGAACGAGACGCCAGCGTTAATGATGTTCCATTTGAATTCTGGAACCTGGAACTCAGGTCAGTGCACCTGCATGTCGAATCAAATTAATCCGCATACATCTCCTCCGCCAGATGCGAGTTCCTTAGACACTAGCGATGGGTAAACACACGGTTGAAGACTGTCGATCAAGCCACTAACCTAGGTATGGGAATGCTCTTTCGACCTCGTCAAAGGTCGCCTGTGAGGCGTACAATTCCACATGCGGCTGAATCGCCGAGTTTAACGTCCACGCTGGAACGCCAAGGTTCAGATGGCCTGATGCTGGACAGTCTCCCACATGACGTACCCCGTAAGTCGTCTAAACCGTTCATGGCTAATGACGGCGTGAGAATATAAGCACCGTGACCTGAAGATGGGTATATGCGCCTACCATCTGCATGCCCATGGGTAAGCAATACCGCATCGATGCGACGCAGCCCGTATCTCGGAAACCATTCTAGTGCAGCGGCCTGAAAATTCTTTCCCGCATCGATTAGAATTGTCCTAAGAAGATGAAGAAAACGATAATCAGCTTCCGAACGGAAGTGATCTGTGGGCCAGAACTCGCAACATACACCTTCCTCCCGTCTGCACTATCGGCGCAGACAATAGCTGAAGTATTTCTCCTAATGTTCTTCTTGCCCTCTGGGGTCAGTGTCGAGAGACACGTCCGGCATGGTTCCGCCTCATCTGGGGCAGTCAGGCACGAGATGTTGGGTATGCTTCCAGAGCTACCCGTTCCCAAGAAAATCAGTTCGAACGGAGAGGTCGATTTCTGTTGATACGCAGCAGGCATGAGTCGAGAAGTGGGCGAGGCGTTAACAGAACCTAACAGACATCGTAGTGTTTTATAAGATATGCATTTCCGTTTTCCCACATCAGTGATCCGATCTTTCCTGGGTGCCGACTCGTAAAATGAAGCGATGAGGGTAAAGCGTGTGTTATAGAAGTACCGGTGCAACAATACAGTGACAGTGAATAGAGTGCAGTGTCAAAAGTTGTCATTTGGTAAAGACTGCGCTGTCTTAGTATTCCGGCATTGATCAGACACCAAACACTCACTCGAAACAACGTCGTCGTCCCGGACCGGGTGGTTCAAACCTACCTTTTGCGCATGCGGCGCAAACTTGGAAGACTTTCCCTGCCAAAAGTGTTCATTGTTGAGTGATTTGTCAAATTTTTCAGTGGCTGGAAATTTCACCCTACACGGAACAGTGGGTTAGAACAATGGGGATTCGGATAACTGGAACCATACCAGACGAGAGCGTATCGAAAGTTCGTAGTCAGCGAACGGTGAATACCATTACAGACGCCCTGCGGCGAGAACTCAATAATTTGAATGGGAAACATCTGGATTATCGAGGCACCTCGATGGTGGCGCCTGTTCGCAAGCATATGGGATCGGTGAGATCAGGTTGGGCGCCCCGCTTTTTCGTATATACTTTGACCAATCCCAGATCGGCCCAGATGCGCTCAATCAAATAATCCAGACTGTTGGACTGGGGTTAGCCCGGACTCGATAGATGGGTCGTGACGCCTACTTGAGGTCCTGCTCAGCGCTAATCACCACCGTGTGGTCCTGGCGAGCAAGCTTGTCCACCTGCTCGAGGCTGATCGCGTCTATCTTGTTGTATACATCTGAGCAAAAAAGGAGGACAAGAAGTTCAGGGACCTTCTTAAATTCAGACTGCTGGGGGACTGACAGATGCACGGAATGTATTTCCTAGTTCCTATCAGGACGTCAATAAATTCATCGGTGGTTATCTGGAGGATGTTAATAAGTCCGCCACAGTATCAGGGTCCGAGGGGCACTCACGTCCTCCCGAATCATCACGTCGCAATTGTGTAGTTTGTCTGATTGGAGGAATCTGGATAAGCCAGGGTTCTAGGCTGTGGCAGTGAACACGAACAGCTCGCCAGAATCGTCCGGATGGTCTTTTCATCAGTCCGCGTCAGTTTCACTGTAGCGGTCAACTACACGCGATGCATGAGCTTCAGGGCTTATGAAGGCTTAAGAACATGCGACCCCACTGTGATCTGGCACATGATTCACATTAGTGACAAGAAGCGCGTTAACCTAAGGCTGGCCTTACTCCTCCTGTTGTCTTGCGTTTGAACACAACATCCGGCTTTTTCTTGTTGAGACGGATCCCCACTGCGTCTAGTTCGATTTCTAGCAGTCGGCGTTGTTCATTCGACTTTGTAGCATCAAGCATTACCAAAATGAGATCAGCGGTCTTTGCTGTTGCCACGACCTGCCGACCACGACCACGACCTTAGGGGTAATGAGTCACCAAAGAGATGGGACCGAGAAAGGACCAGCGCACCTTGACTGGCGCCTTCGACAATTCCAGGAAGGTCGAGTAGTTGTATCCGGGCCCCTTCATATTCGAGGACGCCTGGTATGGCCTAAGACTGGATATCAGTCTCATGAGTTCCGATACGGGCTTATGGAAGCGGACCGTAAGAGTCGTGAACTCGTATGAGGCGGCCTCCGATGCTGTGTGTGTGCATTTACTCAGGAGGGTGCTCTGAAAAATTAATGTTGAGACGAATGGGACCGAGAACCGGTCAACCGGTTTACATGCCTTTCCAACGGATGGAAACCCAATAAGGGCAACCCTAGCATCGCCTGACTTTTGTACCTCGAAGCCTGTGCCGCCTCCACCCGACTTTCCTACCGGTTCCAAAAGTTGGGCTCGATATCGAGCTAATTTGGCTTTCAACAGACCAAGATGGTACTCGGTCGCCTAGGGGCTGTGAGTCGCAGTCGGTTCTCGACCGGGGCCGGGTGTACCTTATTCTTTTGCGCTGCGAGTTATCGGACAGGTTCATCAGTGACCGCCTGGCGTGGCAGTGGAAGAGACCAACTCCGAGCCATCTCCTCCTCAATCTCTTTGATCTTGTAGCCAGATATCAGAACTGTCCTTTGGAGGGTTTGTAGTATGTATATACCTTTTCGACGACACCCATAGTTGCAGAAGTGGAAGGGAGGGTAGAAGAGTGATCAGAGATCGATTACGGAGTGCTGGACGTTTGGTAAAGCCCAAAAGGGTCATCGACGACATCAACGACGACATCGCCGACGGCCGCCTTTCGTCCCGCAACCACGAACAACGGCGACTATGCGAAGACATACGCCCTCACTATACACGCATCATGAATCTCCCAACAACGAAGATTGGTCTGGCTCACAGGGCTCACACACATACGGCTCGTCTTCCTCCGGCACTGGTTCGCTAAAGCGGCTATCGAAGCTGAAACAGCGGCCCTTGTCATCATTTACACAACACACTCCTCGCAGTCGCAACTACACCGATATTTATGACAAGTTTCTGCGACGCTACCGTTCCGAACCTGAGGCTGACGAACAACGTCACGTTCACGATAACCACTATTTCCTGCGTGGTATGGGGGTTCTCGCAGACGGCCTAGACAGCGACGACGAAGATTCGTCCATATTGACCGCCTCGGGAGAGAGCGATCGCGCTTCCACTCTAATGTTCGACTCAGAGCCCATTCGCCCCGAGACGGTAGAGGACAGGGAACGCCTGGAGTGGCAGACGATGCTGGCCTCCGTCCTCTCCGGAGACGTACTCAGGACAGAGAAGTCCCGGATCGCCACAGCATTGGAAACCTCCAACGATGAACTCAGCCACATCTATGAGGACATTTGGATAGGTTTGCGCGCCAAGCCGAGAAGTCGGACTGTAGAAGAAGAGAGGAAGTCACTGGAGGAACGCCGGCTACGGGTGGTAGATCGTGTCCTCGAGGAAGTCCTTCACTTTCACGTCGATACGTCCGAGGTGACGAAGGATCCTTATGAGGCCGCCTTACTCCAGGTGAACCGCGTTATCCATCACCTAGACGTCGCCGTGTCACTGTACCCGTGTCTGAGGGCTTTCTACACCGACAAACCTGCTGCCCAGTCTAAAGCTTTCCAGGCTCGCGTCGACACGCTTAACTCCTGGTCGAATATCTTGTCCTCATTGCAGCACGAGACAGAACTCCTCCGTCGATGGACGGGGAACGACAATCTGGACGTCATCCAAGAGACCTTCGGCAACGTCAGTGAGACTTTTGGGAACCCTATTTCCAGTCAACCCGAAGCGTCCACCTTCATCGACCGACTTTTGAAGGAGGAAAACGTACAGCGGCAGTTCGAAAAGGGATCCATGACAACCATTCACAGTCTTGTCGGTGCAGCTCGCGATACCCAAGTTAATCTGTGGCAACTCTTTACCGAGATGAATCTCCCGACGTTTGAAACGGTCCTCGTCCCTCTCGTTTCCTTCGCCACGAACCTTTCCCACCATATGCTACGCGTCCGTCTGGAGTATGCTAGGAAGCTCAAAGATCCGGAAGTCCTCATTATCGATCAAGTGCTTGAGGACATCAAGGTCAAGATCGGCTTCGCCTGCACCCTCAAACGGCAGTACGATGAATTCCTGACTCCCGACTCCAATGGTAACTGGAACCTACCTCCCTGTATCACTCTCGACTACGATCGTATCATCCTCGAGGCACTCGTCTTCTTCTTCAAGCTCATCCACTGGAAGCTCAAAAGTGGTGTCAAAGGCATCTACTTCAAGGAGACCGACATTATCGAAAGTCACTGGGCCACCTTCCAGGATGTTAGCCTGACCATCGCCGGGGGCAGTGCCGTAGTTGCCGAGGAACTCTGGTACGTCGTGTTACATTTCAAATACAGGCGTTACTTCACGCTCAATCAGCGCTCTCACAAACAAGATGATGGTCCGTGTGACAAACTATTTCGAAACCCAAATCCGTATGCCAGCCGGTTCACGGGGTCGACGAGGCGTGGACGTAACGACGCTACCTGCAGCATCAAGGGCACGAAGCGCTCTATCTGAGGAACAGATAGTTAGCTGGTACGCAACAATCCTTGATGGAGTACGGATCCGCTATAGGAAGCTCCAGCGCTTTGTAAGGTGAGCTTACTAATTTATGACCATCTACCCTCCATTGTGACTAGACATGTGGTGTTTCAGGGCACTCGCTCAGCGTCTGCAACTATCCGCAGAGTATTCTATAGAGGACGTGGCAATGGAGCACCTAGTGACGGCGCTCATTGACTCCGATCACTTCCTCGTTTACACACAATCCTACGAGGAGGACAGCACATACATCATCGCCCCACCTTCACTGCGAGATAATCCGAGTGCTATTAGCCGCTTGCTTACTCAGGCATTCCACATTAGTGAAGAGGAGGAAGTCGGTATGTTCGAAGCCAAGGACGAAGATCCAGATTCCATCGACTTCGTGGATTATATCCTTGTGCTTTCCCCTACCAGCCGTTTCATTTGGAGTGGTCTCGTTCTATTACTGGAGCTACCCCGCCTGGACCTCGACATGAAGGAGAACAGGATTCGTCTGATTGCCGATGGTACCCAAGCACGCTTAACCGCTGCTAAACGTCAGTTCTGCGAGGTTTTCGTGCCCGTGGACGAGGATGGTGAGCCTCTCGAACCATTCTATGGACCATTAACCTGCGTGGTCGAGAGCCAATCACATCTCCCCAATGTCAACAACGAGCTGAGGAAGATCACGCGAGCGACAAACCGGCTGGCGCAATCCATTGTAGACTCCGTTCACCATGTACGGACCTCGTTACACCGTGCGAAGGGCCACCAAGAGCTCCTAGAGAACTGGTACCTCTTTGCTTCAGAACACGGGCAGCACATCCTGAAGCAGATGAGCGGACCGGCTCTGATAAAATTCAACCAACTCCTCATCAAACTCGCCATTTCTTGGGTCTCTTTCATCTGTGACGACTGTGATCCGAACCAGCGCGTAACCTTCAAGTGGGCTGTCAATGCTCTCGAGTTCGCCCTCCAACGGACGAAGAGGAACAACATCCTACAACTCCCCGACGACCAGTTCGAGCTCCTCCGACAGAAGGTCGCAAGTTGCATGACGCTCCTTATCAGTCACTTCGATATCCTTGGGGCGCGACAAGAAGCGACGCAGGAGAAGGAGCGGCAGGAGCTCGCTGAGAGACAAGTGGCGAACACGCTCAGCGAAATCGAGAGCGACGCGATGCTCGACATTCCATCTCCCTCGCCCTACGTCGACCCTGCGGTACGGATGTTCTGGGAGAGGATCTCGAACGCCGTGAGGGAGCTAGATGCACGACGTTCCGAGATGGTTTCTAAAGATGCTGTAGGTCGAGTATTGGACGAAGAAAAGATGGTTGACCGCTCGCTTGTTTCTCTTGCGGCTTCCAGTTCCAATATCTCCATCCGTTGGCAACAAGGTCGCTTCATTGGCGCCGGCTCGTTCGGTTCCGTCTATCTGGCCGTCAATCTTGACACTGGCGCTCTCATGGCGGTGAAGGAGATCAAGCATACGGAAGTCGCAGGGTCACCAAATCTGTATTCGCAAATCAAGGACGAGCTTGCAGTTATGGAGATGCTCCACCACCCGAACGTGGTGGAGTACTATGGAATTGAGGTTCATCGGGACAAGGTTTACATCTTCGAGGAGTATTGTCAAGGTGGTACCCTGGCGTCGCTCTTGGAGCACGGACGAATCGAGGACGAGGGTTTGATCCAGGTGTATACCATGCAGATGCTCGAAGGGCTGGCCTACCTTCACGCACAAGGGGTCGTTCACCGTGATATAAAACCTGACAGTTCGTGGGACGCTTGCTCGTTTCTTGTGTGACGCTGATCTTCGTGTTCGTAGATATTTTACTGGACCACATGGGTGTGATCAAGTTCGTTGACTTCGGGGCTGCCAAGATTCTAGCCAAGAACCAACGATCCGTGCAACGGTCTCGGCGTACCACGGAAGACCCCGGGACTAAGGGTGGGGGTTTGGGTATGAATAACAGTTTGACTGGCACTCCGATGTACATGTCTCCGGAGGTTATCCGGAACAGTCAGCGCGGGCGTCACGGCGGGATGGATATCTGGTCGATGGGATGTGTAGTCTTGGAGTGTGCGACCGGGAAGAAACCTTGGAGTAACCTTGACAATGAATGGTGCGGTCTTCATTCTCGACAATCAAGTCGCGTTTCTGAGGATGGTTGACAGGGCCATCATGTTCCACATCGGTGTTGCGACCCAACACCCTCCATTACCCGAACCTGGACAGCTCAGCGAGGGCGGCATCAGGTTCCTCAAGGGATGTCTCACCATCGACCCTCTCCTACGACCGTCCGCTAAGGAGCTCATGGACTACCCTTGGATGCTCGAGTTCAGAGAAGCTTTGATGAGTTACGAAGAGGTGGAAATGCAGACAAGTCCTCCCGTCCACACCGACGAAAGCTTCGAGAACGCCTCCGTCGCCCGACAAGCCGCAATAATTCACGAGAAGGAAATCGAAGCGATACGATCAATCTCACCAACTTCACCGACGGACACCCCTTTCGAAAGCATCACGCCGCTGCCACTAACACTGTAAATACGCTACCGATTGTCGCCACCATTTCTCATGTAGTCACACTCCCGATGTAAATGTACACGAGCTTTACATAGTAAGTAGGAAACTCAGCCAGTGATACCCAACAGATGCCGTCATTCCCAGCAGCATGCTACGCGAATTACAAAAAGTAGGATGCACAAAAAAGAGAGACACGGTAACAAGCAAAGCACAAGACAGACACGATTTACTCGATGATCCAACGTTTCCTACCGCTGCCATTCCTGCTGACACTAGAATTTAAAGAAGTGTCCGAGTTGGTGGAGTCATTACGGGAATGATCGCTGGGACCACTCTTGTATTGATACAGGTGGGGAGTGGCAAAAGTCAAAGCCGGAGGCTGCTGGCGAGTGTGAGCGGGAGCTGGTCCAAGGACGGCTTGTTGGTTGAATGGGATCGAAGATCCGTAGAAGAAACGAGGTCCCATTTGTGGATTCGGGAACTGTGGCATTTCCGATGGGGTCTCCTCGTCGTTGGACCTGAAGGCGGAGGAGAACGTGGGGACAGGGTATCCCAGCGGAGGGAACTCCACTTTTTCGATGGAAATCTCGGAGGCGTCATCCCGCACGTAAGGCGTGAAGAGCGAATCTTCGTCCTCCGTTCGGCGGGTCTCATCCACTAGAAGGGGGTGTCAACGTTAGGGCCGTAAATGATGTAGGAACGAGAGACGCATACGATGCTCGGGAAGACCCTTGCCAAAGCCCAATCTACAAACTATTCCGGCGATGAGAGCCGAAAATGTCAACAGTACGGCAGCTGAGGTCATGAGGCTGAAGAAACGCCATTCCAAGAAGATCCAGCAGAAGGTGGGACTGAAGAACATCGTACTCCAGCCAACCAAATAGAGAAAAGACATGGCGAGGAAGATCGTCATCAGTATCCTTTGCTCTTTTCGAACAGACTTCCATCCCTATGGTGCTCCTGTCAGCGTCGGGAGTTGGCCAAAGACCGCGCAAGTGCGTACCAATGCGAGCCACGGGACCAACAACTGAAATCGATATTAGCTATGGTTTGCTACTGATATGAGTGAGGACTTACGGCGAGAACCAGGATGGTCAGCACCATGTATAGCACTCTTCGCGTCGCGAGCTGGGAAGCAATACTGTTGGTCAACTGGTCTAGCCAGAGTGCAGCGGAAGCGACGATGAAGAATAGCCCGAGTTGGATGACGACCGAGAGGACCAAGACTGCCCTGTATTGCGTGCGGATCTGCATGGAAGCACCCATGCGTTTGAATGTTCTCCAACCGAAGGCCTACATCGTATTAAAGGGGAGGGGAGTAGGAAGGACAGGTAGATAAATACCTTGAGCAGCCTCCAGGAAAGGACGAGTCCGATCAAAAGAGCGAAAGAGTTCAAGGTCAGACTAGCGATCTCTGCAGATCTTCTAGAGGCCCAATATGTAGGCAAGAGGTTGATTCCACACGCGCCGTTAGTGGTTAAACGTGATAAACTGGTCTTAAATTGACCGGTATGGATAATTTGGAAGGCACCCCACCCTGGTCGCCGTTTCAACTGATGGGCACAACCGAGTTCGCGAGTTGTTTACTCACCGGTGGCGAGCATGTGCGTGAAGAGAGACGCAATGATGTGTGGGATGGATTCGTTGAGGATCTTGATACCACTTTGTTCAGCACATGGTGGAAGTTTAGTGGAAGAAACCTTACCGCCACAATAGACATTCCGAGCACCCAAAATTGGAAAGCGATGAAAACAACGTCTAGGAAGGGATTTAATACCGGGGTGGCGGACTAGACGGACTCGACTTTTCGGACCTTCTCGCTTGGTATTGTCCAGACTATCATGATTGTCAGAAGTACTCCAGGTCATTTGCCATATTTCGACTCACGTCGCTGCGGGCCAGTTGAGGGAAATCAAGCATTCGCGATCAAGAACTACCGTAGAATTGGTGTATCCCAATCCGTCGACCTGCACCGCGGTTTGTCCGTCGGCATTAATGGTGTGGATTTTTCCAAGACTTCCCTGCGGTTCGCCAGTTACAGTACTGGAAATGGTAGATACCAATGAACGTACCTGTGTGCGACGCCAGAACGCCACCACATAAGTATTCTCATCCTCGAACCCTTCACTACTTTCGTCCACAACCGAGACAGGAGATTGCGCCGGGAGAGGAGCACCGGACCTCGTAGGAGTGACCTCCGACGGGAACGAACTCGAGTGGGGAATCGTGACGCTGGTGGGCGTAACAGTAGGAATCGAGGAGGTGGCGGTGGTGGAGGAGGTGTGTGGGAGACTTGTGGATGGAATGGGGCTATAATTTGGAGAATATGCGGGGATGATTGAGGATGAAAGCGAGTTTGATTCCACGGATTTGGTTGCGGTTCCATTCCAGACCGATTGACAAGAACTGTGGAAGTCAAAATCATCGCAGACTTGAAGGTCGGTGTCGCCCCGCAAAATCAGCACCCCTTGAACCTTGGCGTTACCCTGCACGACAATATCCCACAAGAAGGTGGCGGCCTGAGCGTTAGTCTAAGCAGGTATCAGCCTCGAGCGGTCAATGGCGATGAACACAAACGTACTGAGAACGCATGTCCCTGCAAACCGAGTTGGATGATACAATGGACAACAGAGAAGATAAAGTAACAGATGGTCAACTTGGAAAATGTAACTCGAGCAACCTAGCAG
>Ga0307514_10001512_pt1 | contig 27871 bp, 27 predicted proteins | sample 16_EM_MG_FD_203088 | JGI IMG/M metagenome (GOLD analysis project Ga0307514, IMG submission 203088) | Populus trichocarpa ectomycorrhiza microbial communities from riparian zone in the Pacific Northwest, United States - 16_EM | ecosystem: Host-associated > Plants > Roots > Unclassified | place... | reverse complement strand
GTGGTCGGCGCACACCCCGCGAGTGAGAGCACGAGGGCGACCGCCGCAAGGGGCACGAGCCGACGCGCGGAGGCACCCGGGGCGGCGGCAGTCATGGCACCAATCATAGGTCGGGCCCCACAGACCCCCAGAAATGGGGGTCCCCCTCATTGGGGACCCGATCCTGTACCCCTAATGACATAGAGTCAAGGAGTCTCGCTATGACTTTTGCTCGATTGAAGACACCCGTGTACCGCTCTCCCTAGGGGCGGCGTTTTACCCCTTTTACCGTCCATCCCAGAGGACGGTCGCTCACCCGACATATGGAGCACCTAGCAATGTCCTACTCACCCGCGTCCGCATTCGGCAGGCTGACACTCGCCGCCGCCACCGTTGTGGCGATCGCCCTGTCCGGGCTCGTCGTGCTCGCAGCGCCCCAGGCGGCGCTAGCGGCAACCGGCACGATCACTGGATCAGCCTTCCGCGACTACAACGCCAACGGCCTCTTCGACACCACCAGCACTCCCGCGTCGGGCGTCGCCGTCGACACGGGTCTCGTCGGCGTCACCGTCACGGCGTACGACGCCAACAACACCGTCGTCGGGTCGACGGTCGTCTCTGCGGCGAATGGCTCGTACTCGCTCACGGCCACCAATGCGCTCACCGCGAAGCTGCGCGTCGAGTTCACGACGCTGCCCGCCGGCCTCAACGAGACCCCCGTCTACAGCACCGGTGGCGCGCGCACTGGCACGAGCGTTCAGTTCGTTGACATCGGCGCCTCCAATGTCAACTTCGGCGCCGGGGTGCCCGAGGACTACGCGCAGAACAACCCGCCGGTCATCACGGCCATCCAGTACGCGGGCCTGCCCGGATCGACCTCGGCGACCAACCCGGCAGTCGTAGCCCAGGCCTACGGCACGAGCGTCACCACCGGCAGCACGTCGACCGCTCCTACCGCGTTCCCCGGCCGCACGACCCTTGCCACCTTCTCGCAGGTCGGATCCGTCTGGGGCACCGCCTACCGCGCTCCGCAGAACGACGTTCTCCTTGCCGCGACCTACAAGCGGCACTCGGGCCTCGGCAGCCTCGGCCTCGGCGGCATCTACCGGGTCACCAACGTCGTGACGAACGGCGCCATCTCGACCTCAGGTACCACGGTCGTGCCGTGGCTCGACGTCTCCGCTGCCCCGCTCAACATCAACGTCGGCACGGCCCTCACCAACGCAGCCCGCGGCCTCAGTGCCGGCAACGTCGAAGCCCGCGACCCCGACGCCTTCGCGCGGGCCGGCAAGATCGGCATCGGCGGTATGGCGGTGAGTGCCGACGGCAACCGGCTGTACTTCGTCAACCTCTTCGACAAGAGCCTGTACACCCTCGACATCTCGAACACGGCGAGCCCGTCGATCGTGGCGGTTACCCCGCTCGGCCTCGCGGCCGGCGAGCGCCCCTGGGCGCTCACGATGCACAACGGCCAGGCCTATGTCGGCTACGTGACCACGGGCGAGACCCTCGTCGGGGGCGTCGAGACCGCCAACCCCGGTATCGCCGCGTCGACGGCTGGCCTCACTGCCAACGTCATCCGCACCCCGCTTCCTCTGACCGCGGCGTCGACCTTCACTTCGGTGCTCACGAGCAACAGCCTCGGCTACGCCAAGGGCGACGTGTACAGCAACCAGCTCACCCCGCAGAGTCACCGCTGGAACACCTGGGCCGATACCTGGACCTGGACAGGTGGATCCGTCGGCCAGGTCGGTGGCGGATGGCACATCTACCCGTCACCCGTGCTGAGTGCTCTGTACTTCGATGAGAACGACTTCATGACGCTCGGCCTCGCCGACCGTTCCTCCATCCAGGGCGGAAACCGCAACCACTCCTCCGTCGCCTCCGACACCAACCACTACGAGACCGGCTCCAGTGGCGACATCCTCATCGCCGCACCGAACGTCGCGGGAACGTCCTGGGCGATGGAGTCGAACGGCGCTGCGGGAACACGCAGCGCTGGCGTCGTCGCTCGCTCCACGAACGCCCAGGGTCCCGGTACCGGGGAGTTCTACAGCGACGCGATGAACCAGAATGTGGCGCCGTCGCACCAGGAGGTCGGCCTCGGTGCCCTCACCGGTGTTCGCGGAACCCGCGAGGTCATCAGCACCGCCTACGACCCGCTCGGCGGCATCCGGCTGGCTGGCCTTGCCTGGCTGTCGACGGTCAACGGCAACCCGCTCGGCGGATACGAGGAGACGGCAGACGCCGGTGGATCCACGACGCCCGCAGCCGCTGGCACCTTCCAGAAGGGCGGAGGCATGGCCTCCGTTCAGGTGCTCGCCGAGGAAGCTCCGCTCGAGATCGGCAACCGGGTCTGGTTCGACGCCGACCAGGACGGCACGCAGGATGCCGACGAGCCAGCCCTCTCCGGTGTCACCGCGGAGCTGCGCCAGGGCGCGACACTGCTCGCAACCCGCGTGACCGGCGCCGACGGCTCGTACTACTTCTCCTCCGACTCCGACTCGCCGTTCTATGCGGCCGGGCTCGCACCGAACGGCGGCACCTACACGGTCACCTTCGTGAAGCCCTCCGGCAACGTCGCCTTCGTGGGCGCCGACGCGACCACGTTCGGCACGATCGCGTGGAGCGCGCTCTCGCCGACGACCGCGAACACCGGCGGAGACACAACGGACTCCGATATCGATGCGTCTGGCGTCGTCTCCTACGTCGCGGGCGCATCGGGAGCGAGCGACCACTCCATCGACGCCGGATACCGTGCGAGCACGACGTTCACCGTGTCGAAGGCGATCTCCGCGGCCGGAGGAACGCCGACCAGCGGCCAGACCTTCTCCATCGTGGCCACGGCCGTCGACTTCCGCGGCAACCCTTATGTGCTCGCCCAATCCCCGCTGGCTCTCGCGGCCGGTGCGACGAGCGCTGCCATCTCCGTTCCGGCTGGCACGCGGGTGACCGTCACCGAGCCCAATGGCGGGCTCTACCGCTCGAACTCCGTCTCGCCGTCGGGCCCGACCCTCATCACGAGCGGCGGCACCGTCGGCTTCACCGTCACGAACGAGCTCTTCGAGCCGGGTCGGTTCAGCATCTCCAAGAGCGTCACGGGCGCAGCCGCAGGATCGGTATCGCCGAGCCAGTCGTTCTCCGTCACCTACACCTACCCGGGCCAGTCGAGCCCGCAGACTCTCACCGTGACCAACGGCGGCACCTCTGCGCTGTCGGGACTCATCCCCTTCGGCACCACCGTCACCCTGTCGGAGATCACCCCGACCGGCGCTCCAGCCAACGTCGGATGGTCCACCCCGACGTGGGCAGAGCTCGCCGGTGACGGAGCGGTCACAGACAACGGCGACGGCACCGCGAGCATCCTCATCGACGATGACGCGACCCTCAGCGTCGGGCTCACCAACCCGACGACCGTCATCACCGGCGGCTTCTCGGTGACGAAGGTGATCGGGCCGGATGCCGCATCCTCCGTGCCGTCCACCTTCCCGTTCACGGTGCAGTACCGCCAGCTTCCCGCCGGCGCGTGGACCGACCTCGTCGTGACCCAGAACGCCCCGACGGCCACCGTCACGGGCATCCCGGCGGGAACCACGGTCGAGATCCGTGAGGTCGCCCCTGGCGCTGCTGCGCCTGACGTGCAGTGGGGCACTCCCGTCTTCAGCGGCAACGTCTCGACGACCGGCGGCATCACGACCTTCACCGTTCCGGCGAGCTCGACCGAGCCGATCACGCTGACCAACCCGACGACTCGCCTCTACGGATCGTTCACCCTGACGAAGGACGTCAGCGGCCCGGCAGCTGGCACCCTCGCGACCGGTCACGACTTCACGGTCAACTACTCCTACCCCGGCATGCCGGGCACAGGCGTCATCACCGTCGAGGACGGCGAGCTGTTCACCTCGGAGAACATCCCGCTCGGCACCGACGTCACGATCACCGAGGTGACGCCGACCGGTGGGCTGCCCGCCGGATCCGGCTACGGCACGCCCGTGCTGCACATCGGCGCGACGACGATTGCCAACGGCTCCGTCATCCAGATCGCCGATGCGACGCCCATCGCCATCACCCTCGAGAACCCGACGTTCGTGACGCCGTCGGTGTCCATCCTGCGCGACGACCTCGTCGGCTCGACCTACCACGCGGCCGACACCATCGCGACGGCCGAGGTCTACCCGGCCGGATCGACGCGCGACATCGTCATCCGCGTGACCAACACCGGCACCGACCCGCTCCGCGACGTGGTGCTCGGCGACGTGCTGACCTCCGGCAACGACATCGACGACCTCGAGTGGACATTCCCCGACGGCACCGTCATCTCGGGTGCTGGTGCAACGACACAGTGGCCGAAGTCATTCGACGGCACCTCCACCTGGGCGCCCGGTGATGTCATCATCGGCCGCGCGACTCTCCTCGTCGCGCTCGGCGACCAGCCGCATATCGCGACGGCAACCGTCGACGCGGTCGGCGTGTTCTCCGGCGCGGCAGTCGATGATGCGAACGACTACAACGCGTTCACCGGCGGCATCCAGGTAATCAAGTACGACGGCAACGTCTCCGACCCAGCCATCGACGACGGACTGGGAGGCAACGTCACCCCGACGAAGGCCGGCATCCCGGACTCCCAGGACGCCGACACCACCGACGACGCTGTCGTCTACCCGGTGAACACGGCCCAGTCGGTTCGCCTCGTCGTGACCAACACGGGCACCACGAGCCTCACCGACATCTCCCTTGCCGATGCGACCTCCGTGGGTCCCTCGATCGACGCCGCATGGCGCGCTGACCTCAGCGCGCTCGGCGGACCGTCGAACTTCTCGTTCGCAGGCGGTGCCCAGTGGGGCGGCGTACTGCGTCCCGGTGAGTCGTTCTACGCCTACACGACCCTGACCCTCGCAGCGATGGAGTTCCACACGGGAGATGTCACCGTTGTTGGATCGATCGTGGTGCCGGAGCTCGACGGCTCCGGCGTGCCGACCGGGGAGCCGACTCTCACCGGTGGCGGTGCTCCCGTTGTCGCGCTCGTCGGCGGTTCGCCGGTCACGGTGACCGACAACGACCCGTTCAACGCGGAGACCGGAATCGGCCCGTCGGTCGACCTCGAGCTGGGCGACGGCAGCGGCTCGGCGATCGTCAACGACGCCGACACGATGGCCCTCGGCGAGGCCTACCTCCCCGGCGAGACGCGCACGATCGTCTTCACCCTGGTGAACGGGGGCGACGAGGCACTGCGCAACGTCGTCGTGACCGATGAGGTGCTCTCCGGTGCTGACCTCGGCACCCTTGTCTGGACCTTCCCCGACGGCTCGACCGCGACCGCGGTCATGGTCGGCGGTGTGCTTCGCGCGGAGTGGGCGGCATCCATCACCGGCTCCGCGTCGTGGGCGCCCGGCGTTGTCATCACGGGCATCGCGTCCTTGCGCATGGATCCCGCCGACCCGGCCCACGTCGACGTCGCCACGGTGACGGCGAACGGAGTGCTCTCCGGCATCCCGGTCACCGCGACCGACCCGTACAACGCTTTCACCGGCGCGGTGCAGATCATCGAGTACGACGGAAACAGCGCCGACCCGGTCGTCAAGGACGCCTTCGGCGACTGGGTCATCCCCGCCAAGCCGGCGGTTCCATCCGGACAGGATGCCGACACCTCTGGATCGGCCGTCACCCTTCCCGCGAACCAGCCGACCCCGGTTCGCTGGGTCGTCACCAACACGGGAACCACCTGGCTGACCAACATCACCCTCGTGAACGTGCTGACGAGCGGCACCGCCGTGAATCCCACCTGGACAGCCGACCTGTCACCGGTCGGAGGGCCCTCGTCCTACAACTTCGCAACGAGCGGACCGTGGACGGGCATGCTCGCCCCCGGCGAGTCGTTCTTCGCCCAGGGCACGCTGACGCTGCCGGCAGGTGGACGCCACGCGAACGTGGCGACCGTGACTGGCCGGGTCATCGTCCCTGAGGTCTCGCTTGCTGGGCTGCCGACCGGCGGAGCAAGCGTTGACGGCGCGGGCAACCCCCAGCTGGCGAGCTTCGCGGCGACCGGGGCGGACTTCGTCGTCAGCGCGTCCGATCCGTTCAACGCCCGCGTGCTCGCGGCTCTCGCCCACTCGGGAACCGACTCGCAGCTGCCGCTCGCCAGCGGCTTCCTGCTCCTGCTGCTCGGACTCGGCGCGGTGATCTTCGTCTCGCGTCGCCGTCGGCAGCTGGAGTAGTGCCGGGCCGCGCTAGCCTCGGAGGGTGACCGACGACGAGCCCAACCCCAGCGTCGAACTGACGACCAACGGGGTTGGACCGTGGGCTGGCGAGTGGCCGACAGAGTCGCATTTCGACCGGGAGCTCCTTGAGCGCGGGGACTCCCGCAACGTGGTCGACCGGTATCGCTACTGGAGCATGGAGGCGATTCGAGCCGACCTCGACGCGACGCGGCATCCATTCCACGTTGCCATCGAGAACTGGCAGCACGACATGAACATCGGTTCGATCGTGCGCAGCGCGAATGCGTTCGCGGCCGACACCGTGCACATCGTCGGCCGCCGACGCTGGAACAAGCGCGGCGCGATGGTCACTGATCGCTACCAGCATGTGCTCCACCACGAGACCGTCGCCGACCTCGTGCAGTGGGCGGCGTCGAACGAGCTGCCGATCATCGCCATCGACAATGTGCCAGGCTCCGTGATCATCGAGACCTTCGCGCTGCCGGAGCGCTGCATGCTGCTCTTCGGCCAAGAGGGCCCTGGACTCTCCGACGAGGCCATCGAGGCAGCGGATGCCGTCGTCGAGATCTCGCAGTTCGGCAGCACTCGCAGCATCAACGCCTCAGCCGCGGCAGCCGTCGCGATGCACAGCTGGATCACCCAGCACGTGCGCTTCTAGTCGAAGGTCTGCTGCTTTCTCGGCTGCAGCGCCCGAACTGGAGGCGGTCCGAGCCAGACGGCGAGCAGCAGGAGCCCGAGTCCGATCGCCCAACTGATAATCGGGATGAACCCGACCACGAGAATGATGCCGACACCCGCGACGGCGAACACGACTTTGAGCGCAGCGATGACCGCGGGCGTGCGGGTGTGAGTGAGGCGCAGTTGCGTCTTCTCCCAGCGCGCGAACACGACGACGAGGGGCACGAGCAGCACGACAGTGAAGACGAAGAACATCGGCCGGGTCTCCCACCAGTACCGGGTGAGCGGCTCAGGCATCGGCATGCGCGCGCCGATCATCGAGAGGGAGACGATCACGACCACGGGCACGTGCCACAGGTAGATGGTCATCGAGTTGCGGTTGACGGCGTTGGCTGCGGTCATGACGCCCGCCGTGGCAACCCGGTCGACCACGGGTCGCACAAAGCTGAACAGGAAGATCTGCCCGACACCGAGCACGAGGATGCAGGTGGTCGGCGGGTTGAGGTTGACGTACATATCGGTCGAGTAGCCGACGACGAGCGTCAGGAAGACCAGAGTGCCGAAGGAGGCGAGCGCGCCGCCCAGCAGCGCGAGCCGAGGCAGCCGGGAGAAGAAGCCGTCGGCCGTCCAGAATCCCAGCTGCTGGATGAAGAGCCAGACGAACAGGAAGTTGATGGCGCTCACACCGGGAAGGTGGAAGGTCACCGAGACGGTGTCGATGGTGAGGGCGGCGGCGAGCAGGGACGCGAGCGTGATGACCGGCGCTCTCTCGTGCAGCCGGGTCATCAGGGGGATGAAGGCGCAGCATCCGATGTAGACGGCGAGGAACCAGAGGGGCTGGCCGATGCGGAAGCCGGCCTCCTTGAGCTGCTCGGCCGGAACCCCGGCCAGCGCGAGGGCCGTGAGCACTCCGCCGACGAGGGCGATCGGCAGCACGGCCGGCCGGGCGAGTCGGTTGACCCGCTTGCGAACGTAGTCGGCGTGGCTGGAGCCGCCCTCCCGCATGCGTCGCCACTCGGTGATGCTCGAGAAGCCCCCGAGCAGGAAGAACAGCGGCATGACCTGCACACCCCAGGTCGACCACGCGAAGACCGGATTGCCCGCGAGCGCGTTGGTCAGGGTGAGCCCGTGAGGTCCGACGACGACGCCGGCCATGAGCACGTGGAGTACGACGACGACCATGAGGCAGAAGGCCTTGACGAGGTCGACGGCGGCGTCGCGCGAGGGAGCAGTGCGCGGCGCCTCGAGGCCAGCCGGTGCCGCCATGGCTAGCTCCTTCCGGGTGTCGTCCAGCGTTGTAGCGAGGCTAGTGGATGCCGCCACGCGACACACCGGGGGCTACCACCCCAGTTCTCGTGCCTAGGCTCCGATGGCGGAGGGGCGGATCTCGCGGAACCGGCGCACTCGTCCCTGCCGTCGCGCAGCGGCGGCGGTCACCCCGAGGGCGGCGACGAGCCAGGCGGCGAGCGGCAGGATCGCGGCCGTCAGCGCGGAGGATGTCCCCCCGTACATCAGCTGGCGCATGCCGTCGACGGCATGGCTCATCGGTAAGGCCTGGTGCAGTGCTCGCAGTGCCGCGGGAAGGGTCTGCCACGGGAAGGTGCCGCCCGCCGTGACGAGCTGCACGATCATGAGGAGGAGGCCGAGGAACTGCCCAACGCTGCCGAGGAGGGCGTTGAGGGCGAGCACGATGGCTGCGAATGTCGCCGAGACGAAGACCATGAAGACGAGCAGTCCGCCCGCGTTGGCGACATTCAGTCGAAGCACGAGAATTGCGACAAGGAAGAGGGCGACCATCTGCACGACTCCGAGCACGGCGGGAACGACATAGCCGGCGAGGGCGGTGCGGATCGGGGTGCGCACCGCGGTGAGCGCGCGGCGCGATAGCGGGCGGACAATGAGGAAGAGCGCGTAGATGCCGATCCACGCGGCGAGACTGAGGAAGAACGGCGCGAGGCCGGCGCCGTAGCTGCCCGCCTCGGTGATGGCATCCTGCTGCACGGCGACGGGGTCGGCGATCGCGGCGGCCGTGGTTTTCTGCTCGGCTGTCGTCGACTGCGGCACGTCGGCAACACCGTCGGAGAGGGAATGGCTGAGGGTGGTCGACCCGTCGGCGAGGGCGGTGATTCCTGCCGACAGCTCTGCGGCACCGTCGGCGGCCTCGGCGAGTCCCGCGGTGAGTGCAGGGGCGGATGCCGCGAGCGTCGCAGTACCCGACGACACCTGCGAGGCGCCCGCCGCGAGGGCCGCGATGCTCGGCTTCAACGAAGTCGAGACACCGCTGTCGATGCCGGCGGTATAGGAGGAGAGGCCGTCGAGGCGGGCGAGGATGGGGCCGCTCACCGCGGCATCCACTCCCTCTGACGCGAAGACGGCAGCAACCTGCGATCGCACCACCGGCGCGAGCGCGGCGGCCGATGCGGTGCTCGTCGACAGTGTTGCGACACCAGAGTTCGCGCGCGCCAGACCGGTGGCCACCGAGGTGGCTCCCTCGTTGAGGGCTGCGGAACTGGACGGAAGACTGGATGCCCCGGCACTCAGCCGCGCGAGCCCATCCCGCAGATCGCTGGCCCCGCTCGCCGCCGAGGTTGCTCCCGTGGCGAGCTGCGCGGCTCCGTCACTCGCGTCAACGAGTCCCTCGCGGATATCGCCGATCGCGCCGAGCAGAGCCGTCGCCGCCGACTCCCCGACGTTCGCGGCGATGCTCGAGCGCACCGTCGCCGCGGCCTGCTTGGCAAGGGTCGTGCTCAGGTAGCTGTTCGTGTCGTTGGTGGTCAGCACGAGTTCGGCCGCCGTCGGACTGTCGCTCGACGCTGACGCGAGGTCGGACGAGAAGCTTTCGGGAAAGGTGATGGCGAAGTCGTAGGTGCCATCGACGACGCCCTCGGCCGCCGCGGTATCGGAGACGACCACCCAGCCGAAGGTGCCGTCGTCGAGGAGGGCGTCGGCGGCATCCTGACCGAAGTTCTCCTTGGCGCCGTCGACCGTCGCGCCGGTGTCGTCGACGACGATCGCCGCGGGAACCTGGTCGAGGTTGCTGTACGGATCCTGGTTGCCCCAGAGGTAGAGGGCGCCGTAGACGACGGGCACGATCATGAGGGCGATGAGCGAGGCGATGCCGATGCGGCTCGCGGTCAGGCGGGCGAACTCAGCGCGAACAAGGGGGATGACTCTCATGATGCGGCTTTCGTGGTGGCGCCGAGGCGACCGAGGAGGGCGGAGGTGGCGGAGTCGGTGACGATCGCAACGACGAGGCCGCGCTCCGCAACCCCGCGGAGGGTCGCGAACCAGGCGGCCGGGTCGCCGCCATGACGCTCCGGAGAGGTGACGACGAGTGCCGTCACCCCTGGTCGCAGCGCGGCGAGCTCGCTGAGCAGCAGCACCCGGGCGGTGGACGGCAGAGCGCGCGTCGCGATGGCAGAGAAGGGAGCGAGGTCGTGGCTCTCGAGGAAGGCGCGTACCGCGCGACCGCCGCTCGGCAGCCCGGCGAACGCCAGCTCCTCTGCGACGGTGATCGAGAGGGCGACGCCGGGGCTCGGCTCGGAGGCGAAGGGGGTGTCGACGAGAGCGACCCGGCGGCGCAGCTCATCGGCGTTCTCGGCGCCGTCGACGAGGATGCTGCCGCTCGAGAGCGCGAGCCGACCCCCGAGCACGAGGGAGAGCACCATCGGGCGCTCGTCGGTCTCGACGGCGACGACCGTGGGCGCTCCTGGCTCGAGGGTGAGGCTGAGGGGCGGGAGGGCTGCGGCGAGGCCAGTGCCGATCGCGGCATCCACGAGTTCGATCGTTGTCATCGCAGGGCCTGCGTCGCGTCGATGAGTGCGCCGGCGGCCCGCCAGTCGAGCCCGAGGGTGCCGAGAACGCTGAGCATGACGAGACGGTGACCCTCGCTGGCGGAGAGCGAACTGCGGGTCGCCTCGTCGAAGACGCTGAGCAGGGAGTCCTCCACGAGGCGGGCTAGGCGCCGCGGCTCGATGTCGGTTCGCACCACGCCCTGCGCCTGGCCACGGTCGACCGCGAACAGCACCTTCGCCCGCAGCGGTGCCAGTGCGTCGGCGATGCTTGCGCGCAACGAGCCACGCACCGCGAACACCGCCATCACCTGGATGCTCTCGACCTCGCTCCACAGTCGCGCGGCGATGAGGGCGAGCTCGACCACGGGGTCGTCGTCTGCCGTGTCGGCGAGCGCGGCGGTGATGCGCTCCGCCCCGAGTGACGCGACCTCGCGCAGCAGGTCGTCGCGGGTCGGGAAGTGCCCGTAGACCGCGCGGCGGCTGAGGCCCGCCTCGGCGGCGATCGCCTCGAGAGAGGAGTCTGGGTCGCGGTTGAGCATGACGCGCGCGGCGGCGAGGAGGGCTGCGCGGTTCTCGACGGCATCGCGACGTGGTGTGGGCGGCATGGTGTCAGCGTAGTAACTTGCACATCGCTGTGCAAGTTATCCCAGCGAACACTCGGGCTAGAATTAGGGGTAATCCCGTTCCAACGAGAGGCTTCGCTATGCCAGCGATCGTGATCATCGGCGCCCAGTGGGGCGATGAGGGCAAGGGCAAGGCGACCGACCTGCTCGGCAGTCGCATCGACTACGTGGTCAAGTTCAACGGCGGCAACAACGCCGGCCACACCGTCGTCATCGGCGACCAGAAGTACGCGCTGCACCTGCTGCCGTCCGGCATCCTCACCGAGGGTGTCATCCCGGTGATCGCCAACGGCGTCGTCATCGACATCGAGGTTCTCTTCCACGAGCTCGACGCACTCATCGCGCGCGGCGTCGACGTCTCCCGCCTATTGGTCAGCGCGAATGCCCACGTCATCACGCACTACCACCGCACGATGGACAAGGTGACAGAGCGCTTCCTCGGCAAGCGCCAGATCGGCACGACGGGCCGCGGCATCGGACCGGCGTACGCCGACAAGATCAACCGCGTCGGCATCCGTATTCAAGACCTCTTCGACGAGAACATCCTGCGCCAGAAGGTCGAGGGTGCCCTCCACCAGAAGAACCACCTGCTCGTCAAGATCTACAACCGCCGCGCCATCGCCGTCGACGAGATCGTCACAGAGCTGCTTGGGTACGCCGACCGCCTCCGCCCGCTCGTCGCTGACACCGGCCTCGTGCTCAACGAGGCGCTCGACGCCGGCAAGACCGTGCTGTTCGAGGGCGGCCAGGCCACGATGCTGGATGTCGACCACGGCACCTATCCCTTCGTCACCTCCTCCAACTCCACGGCTGGCGGCGCCGCCACGGGATCCGGCGTCGGGCCCAACCGCCTCGAGCGCATCATCGGCATCGTGAAGGCCTACACGACCCGCGTCGGTGCGGGCCCCTTCCCGACCGAGCTGCACGACGAGTCGGGCGAGTGGCTGCGCGCCCGCGGCTTCGAGTTCGGAACGACCACCGGTCGCCCCCGCCGCACCGGCTGGTACGACGCTCCGATCGCCCGCTACTCCGCCCGCATCAACGGGGTCACCGACTTCGTCATGACGAAGCTCGACGTGCTCACCGGCCTCGACACCATCCCCGTGTGCGTCGCCTACGACGTCGATGGGGTGCGCGTCGACGAGGTGCCGGTGTCGCAGTCCGACTTCCACCACGCCGTGCCCATCTACGAGGAGTTCCCCGGCTGGCAGGAGGACATCACGGGCGTCCGCCGCTTCGAGGACCTCCCGCAGGCAGCGCAGGACTACGTGCTCGCGGTCGAGAAGATCTCGGGCGCCCGCATCTCCGCGATCGGCGTAGGCCCCGGCCGCGATGCGATCGTCGTGCGGCACGACCTGGTGGACTGAAGACTGCCGCGCTGACTCTCCTCGTCGCGCCCAGACTCGGTTATCTCTCGTCTCACTGGGCACGAGCCTGCGCCCGCCGCGTATCGTCAGCAGGCAAAGGTGCGCGACGCGCCGGTCGTTGGCCGTCGTCCACGGGCGTGTTGCCGATCTGACACACGGACGGTACGGGCTCGGAGAAGAGCCAGCCGTAGTGGCCGCGGGCAGTCCGGCCACCACGGCCGGATTGGCCTTGGGGCCGGATCGTCGGCCACTGGCAGGATGGATGCCGTGCCAGCAACCACGCCGCAACCCACCACCCTCGAGGGCCGCTTCATCCGCCTCGAACCGCTGACGGCCGACGACTTTCCCGACCTCTACTCCGCTATCGGGGTGCCGGAGGTCTTCGCGGGCGGCTACGGCGGGGGCCCCGCAGGGCTTCCCCCGACCCTCGAAGGCTTCCTTGAGTTCGCGCGGGGGTACTACGACTTCTCGGCACGACGGGTGTTCGCTGTCCGACTGCTCGACGGAACCCTCGTCGGCACCAGCTCGCTCGGCGACTTCGACGAGGTTCGCGAGCATGCCCACATCGGCTGGACTGCCTACAGCCCGTCGGTGTGGGGTGGCCAGGTGAACCCGGAGGCCAAGCTGCTCATGCTCGGTCACGCCTTCGACCACGGCTTCGGGCGGGTCAAGCTGCAGGCGGACTCGCTCAACAGCAGGTCGCGCGCCGCCATCCTCAAGCTCGGGGCGACGTTCGAGGGCATCGTTCGCCGAGACATGCTGCGCCCAGACGGTATCTGGCGGGACACCGCGGTCTACTCGATCCTCGTCGACGAGTGGCCTGCCGTTCGCGAGGCCCTGGAACGCCGCCTCGATGTCTAGGCTCTCCATCGCCCTCCAGTTCGCGGGCATGGGGCTGATCTGGGGCTCGAGCTTCCTCTTCATCAAGCTCGCGCTCGAAGGCGTCTCGTTCTACCAGGTCGCCTGGGCCCGGCTCGTGCTCGGCGGCCTGACCCTCGGCATCATCGTGCTCATCGCGCGACAGCGGCTGCCGCGCGAGAGGGCAGTCTGGCTGCACTTCCTGGTGATCGCGGTGACGAACTGCATCATCCCGCACCTCGCGTTCGCGTGGGCGGAGCAGTACGTCTCCTCCGGGCTCGCAAGCATCTACAACGCCGTCACCCCGATCACGACGGCGCTGTTCGCGACGCTCGCCTTCCGCGTCGAGAAGCTCAGCGGCGGCCAGGTCTTCGGCATCGCCCTCGGCATCTTCGGCGTCATCACGATCATCGGGCCGTGGCGCTATGCCGCCTTCACCGGAGACCTCGCCGGGCAGTTCGCCTGCCTGCTCGCGGCGATCTGCTACGGGTTCAGCTACGGGTACGTGCGCAAGCACCTCAGCCATCGGCCGATCCCCGGCGCGACCTTCGCCTTTCTCAACATCGGCATCGCCGGCTTCATCATGCTGCTGCTGACGCCGGTCATCGCCTGGCAGCCGGTTGAGCTGGATGCGGGGATCGTCGCGTCGCTGCTCGCCCTTGGCATCCTCGGCACCGGGATCGCGTACATCTGGAACATCAACGTGCTGCGCGCGTGGGGGCCGACCGCGGCATCCACCGTCACGTACGTAACCCCCGTGGTGGGTGTCGCTCTCGGGGTGCTCGTGCTGCGGGAGGTGCTGTCGTGGAACGAGCCCGTGGGAGCCCTGCTCGTGCTCGTGGGCATCCTGTTCGCGCAGCGGCGGGTGCGGTTGCGTCGTGCCACGATATCCTCGTGAGCATGGCAGAAGACACCGCAGCGCAGGAACTCGCGAGCCTCCGTCTCAGCATCGACAACATCGACGCAGCCCTCGTGCACATGCTCGCCGAGCGGTTCAAGTTCACCCAGCAGGTTGGCCGCCTCAAGGCCGCCAACGGCATGCCGCCGAGCGACCCGGAGCGCGAGCGCGTGCAGATCGGCCACCTCCGCGCCCTGGCCGAGACCGCGCAGCTCGACCCGGCTTTCGCCGAGAAGTTCCTGAACTTCATCGTCGCCGAGGTCATCCACCACCACCAGTCGATCGCGTCGACGGGCACCATTCCCACCCAGGCATAGCGCGCGAGTCCGCGTAGTCTCGAAGGATGACGTGGACACCCGCGAGGCTCCCTGACCAGTCCGGCCGCACCTTCGTCGTCACGGGCGGCAACTCCGGCATCGGATACTTCACCGCAGAGCAGCTCGCGGGCGCTGGCGCGCACGTTGTGCTGGCCGCGCGCGACCTGGCGAAGGCGGAGATGGCGGCCGGATCGATTCGGGGCCAGGTGCCGGGTGCATCCATTGATCTCATCCAGGTCGACCTGTCGTCGATGGAATCGGTGCGCGTCGCCGGGTCGACGCTGCGGGGCTACGACCGCATCGACGGTCTCGTGCTCAACGCCGGCATGACGACGGGCCCCCGGCGTCGGCAAGAGTCGGTGGATGGCAACGAGCTCACCCTTGCAACGAACTTCATCGGGCACTTCGCCCTCACCGCCGCGGCATGGCCCGCGCTTACCAGGTCGACGCGAGCCAGAGTCGTCGGACTCGGGAGCCTGAGCACCCTCATCGTGCCCTTCGATGTGATGGACATGCAGACCCGTCGGCGCCACACGTTCTTCGGCGCGTACGCGCAGTCCAAGCACGCCATGCACGCATTCATTCTCGAGCTCGACCGCCGGGCCCGCGCTTCGCGGTCTGGAGTTGCTGCCGTGCTCGCGCACCCCGGCTACGCCGTTGACGCGCTCAGCCCGTTCCGCCCGGGCATCTCGGAGTCGTCAACCCTCGCGCGCATCGGCGCCTCCCCGTTCGGCGTGGGAGCGCAGGGCAAGAACAGGGGCGCGGCGCCCTCGGTGCGCGCACTGCTTGACCCCGAGGTCGTGGGCGGCGAGTTCGTGGGCCCGGCCCAACTCACTCGTGGGCGCCCGGTGCTGCAGCTGCCTGTCGCGTCGAGCGCCTCGGGCGAAGCCGGAGCCGCGGTGTGGTCGCTCGCCGAGCGCTGGTCGGGCGTGCGCTTCGCGGTCTGAGCCGTCGGGGGACGGGTGGGTTACATCGGCTGGTGAGGATGCGCTCTCCGGGTGACGTGCGCGGCGGCATTCCGCGACAGCCGCGCCCCATACCCCCGTTTTGGAATCGGCCAAGGCTCGACCTAGCCGCCGACAACCGCCCCGAAGTGCTCGGCCAGGGTGCCGCGGTGAGCGCCGCCGAGCTCGTCGATCGAGATCGTGAAGACGTCCTGCACCTCGAGGGCGCTGGATGCGGCATCCGTCACGCCGATGCGCACGACCGGGTAGCCACGACCGTCGCACAGCCCACGGAACTTCACGTCGTCCTCCCGCGGAACGGACACGATCACGCGGCCGGTCGACTCGCTGAACAGGGCGGTGGTGATGTCGATGCCATCGCGCTCGAGCAGCTCACCGAGGAAGACGCGGGCGCCGACGCCGAAGCGCAGCACCGACTCGGCGAGCGCCTGGATGAGGCCGCCGTCGGCGAGGTCGTGCGCGCTCGCGATGATGTTCTGGTCGTTGCCGGCGGCAATGAGCTCGGCCAACGACTTCTCGGCAGCAAGGTCGACCGCGGGCGGCAGGCCGCCGAGGTGGTCGTGGATCGTTCCGGCCCAGGCCGAGCCGTCGAGTTCGAGCGAGGTGGTGCCGAGCAGGTAGAGGTTGTTGCCGTCATCCTGCCAGCCGCTCGGGATGCGGGTGGCGACATCCTGGATGACGCCGAGCACCGCGACAACCGGCGTCGGGTGGATCGGCACGTCGCCGGTCTGGTTGTAGAACGACACGTTGCCGCCCGTCACGGGGATCTCGAGCTCGAGGCAGCCATCCGCGAGGCCTTCGACCGCGCGCGAGAACTGCCACATGACCTCGGGGTTCTCCGGGCTGCCGAAGTTGAGGCAGTCGCTGACGCCGACGGGGGTGGCCCCCGTGACGGCGACGTTGCGGTAGGCCTCGGCGAGGGCAAGACGCGCACCGACGTAGGGGTCGAGCTGGCAGTAGCGGCCGTTCGCATCGGTGGCGACGGCGAATCCGAGGCCGCTCTCCTCATCCACCCGCACCATTCCGCCGTCGTCGGGGAAGGAGAGGGCGGTGTTGCCAAGAACGTAGCGGTCGTACTGGTTGGTGACCCAGCTCTTGTCGGCGAGGTTCGGGGAGCCGACGAGGGCTAGAGCCTGGTCGCGCAAGGCGAGGCCGTCGGAGGAGCGAGGAAGCGTGGATGCCGAGTCGGCCTGCAGCGCGTCGATCCAGGTCGGGTAGACGACGGGCCGGTCGTACACGGGGCCGTCGACCGCGACCGTACGCGGCAGCACGTTGACGATCTCCTCGCCGTGCCAGTTGATGACGAGGCGGCCGGTGTCGGTGACCTCGCCGAGCACGGAGGTCTCGACATCCCACTTCTTCACCACGGCAAGGAAGCCCTCGAGCTTTTCCGGCTTCACGATGGCCATCATGCGCTCCTGGCTCTCCGACATGAGGATCTCCTCAGCCGTGAGCGTCGGGTCGCGCAGCAGCACCTTCTCGAGCTCGATGAACATGCCGCCGTCGCCGTTGGACGCTAGTTCGGAGGTGGCGCACGAGATGCCGGCAGCGCCGAGATCCTGGATGCCCTCCACCAGATCCTGCGCGAACAGCTCGAGGCAGCACTCGATGAGTACCTTCTCTGCGAAGGGGTCGCCCACCTGCACCGCGGGGCGCTTGGTCGGGCCGCCCTCGGAGAACGAATCAGACGCCAGAATGGATGCCCCGCCAATGCCATCCCCGCCCGTGCGGGCACCGAAGAGAACGACCTTGTTTCCCACGCCACGGGCGTTGGCCAGGTGCAGGTCTTCGTGGCGCAGAACTCCCACGGCGAGAGCGTTGACGAGCGGATTGGCCTGGTAGACCGAGTCGAAGTAGGTCTCGCCGCCGATGTTCGGAAGGCCGAGGCAGTTGCCGTAGAAGCTGATGCCGCTCACGACGCCGTGCACGACGCGTGCGGTGTCTGGATCGTCGATCTTGCCGAAGCGCAGGGCATCCATGACGGCGACCGGGCGAGCGCCCATCGAGATGATGTCGCGCACGATGCCGCCGACGCCGGTGGCCGCGCCCTGGAACGGCTCGATGTACGAGGGGTGGTTGTGGCTCTCGATCTTGAAGGTCACCGCCCAGCCCTTGCCGATGTCGAGAACGCCGGCGTTCTCGCCCATGCCGACCATGAGGTCTTTCTTCATGGCAGGGGTGACCTTCTGGCCGAACTGGCGAAGGTAGTTCTTCGACGACTTGTAGGAGCAGTGCTCACTCCACATCACCGAGTACATGGCGAGCTCACCGCTCGTGGGGCGGCGCCCGAGGATCTCGCGGATGGCGAGGTATTCGTCGTCCTTCAGCCCGAGTGCGCCATACGGCTGCACCTTGTCGGGCGTCGCGGCTGCGTTCGCGGTTGTATCGGGAACGTGAGGGGTGGGGGTCACAGGGCTCCAGGAACGAGGGCGGCCGGTCGTGACGATTCTACCGCCTGAGCTGCTACGCCTTGGCCTCGACGAAGTAGGAGGCGAGCACCGCTGCATCGAAGAACGACAGCATGACGGTGGGGATATCCGCGAGCGGTGTCATGAAGTTGGCGAGCACTACCTGCTTGCTGCCAGGCACGGTGTACCAGTAGTCGGCGATCAGCGAGCCCATCTTCTGCTCTGGCACGTCGGGATGCAGCTCGACGTCCTGTTCGCGCACGATCCGCAGGATCGCGGATCCCTCGATCGCGAGTTCCGTTGCGCCGTCGATGCCCTCGATGCCCAGCTCGGTGAGACCTCGTTTGAGGATCGTCGAGACGGCTTGTGTACTGGTTCCGATCGCCGGCGTCATGCGCAGCTCGCGGGGGCTGTAGATCGTGATCATCACCGGCATGGGTGTGCCGGGGGCGATCTCCGAGGCGATCAGGGCAACGACCCCTCCCGCGTCCCGCGCGAGGGTGAGTGCCGTGGAGAGTCGGGTGCGCAGCAGCGCGCGTGCGCCAGCTTCCGAGTCGGCGGTTCCCAGGGTCTTCTCCGCGTAGGCGTGGATGCTCTCAGCCATGGAGTCCTCGGTGGCGAGGTCGAGCCGACTCCACTTGCCGGGAAGCTGAAACGACAGGGTAGGCAGCTGCTCAGCAGTCGCTGCGCTCACTTGCCGTACGCTTCGTCGAGGTAGGCGGTGGAGTACACGGCGGAGTCGACTCGAGTCGTGTGCTGGATGCCGAGGGCGGTGGCCGCCGCCGTTACGTCGATCGTCTTCTCTGCCGCATCCATCGTGGCGATCTCGATGGTCGAGACCTGTCCGAGCGACTTCTCGTAGGCTGCTCGCAGAGCGGCGTCGAGCTCCTCCGCCGTGAAACCGGCAGTGGTGATCTGCGGGGCTACCCACAGCCGCGTCGTCAGCCCGTCGATGCTGGTCTCGACGATCGTCGTCTCGATCGAGGCGCTCGTGGCGGTGACCGCCTGTGCGATCGCCGCAGTGTCAATCTTGCTCGTCATGCCGTTGCTGCTTTCGCCGGGGAGTTGGATGGGGAGACAGGCAGTGAGCAGCACGAGGAGAGCTGCCCCGATGGTGGCGCCGATGGCCGTTCGACGAACGGCTACTCCTGCCATGTGAACTGGTTCTGTTCTGTCACGGTGCCGGAGAACTCCTCGAAGTAGTCCTGATACGGGGCAAGCCCATCGGAGTAGGCAGCGGTCTCGTAGTACTTGTCGTTGTTGTGCGCGCCCATGCCGATGGTACCGTCCTGCGCGTCGAGCTGAACCGTCGTGTGGTTCGGGGTGTTCGGCTTGGGGTCGGTGAGATCGAGCATCGGCACGGGGTCGCCCGTGTGCTGGATGCTGAGCACACGGGTGCTCTCTGGGATATTCATCGCATCGATGGGCGCGCCGTAGACGAGCACGGCCTCGAAGTTGTAGGCGTTCGAACGGTTGGCGGCGAGGTGGCCGGCCATGATTCCGCCCTGGCTGAAGCCGACGAGCATGACCGGGTCGTTGGGGCCGATGCCCGCCATTTCCATCGCCTTGAGCACCGCCCTCTCGTACTGGGTCTGCTGCTCTGGGGTGAGCATCAGCGCGAGGTTGGAGTCGAGGTCGTTCGTCGCGGAGCTGTCGCCGTTGACGCCGGCAGACCAGTCCTGGGTGCTCGGCAGTGTCACGACCCATCGCTCTTCGCCGTCGGGACCGACGACCTTGCGAATGTCTACGACTCCGCGGTCCTCCTTGCCCATGGTGTCGGTCAGGCCCTCGGCAGCGACGTAGTCCTCGAGGGAGTACAGCCCGTCCGTTCCGTTCGCCTTGTCGTACGCGGTCCTGGATTCCGCGCTCTCGATGTCCTTGCGATCGAGGATGGTCACCGTGGGGTCTGGGGCGAAGATGTCACTGCCGACGCGCCAGAGGAGCCAGACCCCGACGAACGGGATGGCGACTCCGACGAGAAGGGCGAGCACTTGGGTGCGCCAGGATTCCAGACCGGGAACCAGCAACGTCACAAGCAGGACGCCGCCAATCAGGAGAAGGATTGGCAGCAGCATGAACATCGTCGTGAGGATCGACGCGAGGAGAAGCACCGCGAGAAGCAGCACGACGATGGCCCCGAGGGTGATCAGGATGACGTCGACGATCGTCTTGAGCACCTCGACGATCCAGGTTCCGATTGAGGCGAGCACGTCGCCGATGTTCGCGAAGAAGTCGCCGACGTGGTCCCAGAACCCGTCGTTGGTGCTCGACAGCGCGGTGTCGATCTTCGAGATCGCCTGCTCCGCAGCGGTGTTGAGGGCCGTCTGGGCGCGTGCGTACTGCTGCGTCGCGTCGTACTGGTAGCGCTCGTATCGGTCGCGCGCGTTGGCCCAGTCGCGCATCTCGTCGTCGATCTTCTCGAGCTTCGGGCTCGCCGGATCGTCGTCCTCGACGCGGCGTCGCTCGTCGCGCAGGTCGTTGATCTCGTTGGAGGCGTTCAGGGCGGCGCGGCCGTTGCTGTTCTCATCGCTGATCGCGTCGTTGGCGAGCGCGTGGGCGGACTGCAGGTCCACAGCGAAGGTGGCGAGCGCGGAGGCGGTGCCAGAGTAGCGCGTGTGCACGTTCTTGAGCTTGTCGGCGAGCTCATCCGCCTTTTCGGCGATGACGCTGATCGCCTCGCTGGTGCCGGCGAAGCCGAGAGCGAAGAGAGCTTCAGCGGCATCCTGGATCGCGAGTGCTGACTGACTCAGGTCGTCCGCTCGTGAGGCAAGTGCGGTGGGGTTTCCGGGCAGCGGATCCATTGTCATGGCCCTTCGGTGGAGGACACGGCTTTGGCCTGGGCGGCGTCGAGCTCGGTGAACGTATCGATGACGGCTGTCAGCGACTCGCTGATGAATACGAGGCTCTCTTGCAGCTTGTCGCGGTTGATGTCCCACGACTCGGAGAACTCGGTCACCTTCGACGCGAGGCCGCTGTGGCCGACGAGTCCGGCGATGTCGGAGGTCACCTGGTCGGCACGTCCGAACGCGGAAGCAACGTCGTCGACGTCGATGCGGGCCCGGCTGAGCTCGTCGTAGTCGATATTGAGGTTCGCCATCAGCCGATCGTCTCTGCGGGAGTGGTGCGCAGCGCGGCAAGACTCGCGTCGAGCTGGGTGAGCAACTCGGTCGCCCGAGCCGTTGCCGCGCTGGTGTCGGGCATGCTCGGGATCGCGCTCGAACCGGGAGCACCGGTCAAGGCGGCGGCGACAGCCGGCGAGAGCACAGACTTCAACAGCTCGCCGAGTTCAGTGCTGCTTGCCTCGAGTTCGGGCAGCCGCACGCGTGCTGCTTCTCGGATCGCTGTCGTGTCGTCGCTCACGCTGACTCCTGCCGGGTTGAGAACTTGAATGAAGCAAGCTCAATTGCTGTCCGGGCCGATGTTACGGGACGCGCCGCCACAGCGCCAAGGGCAGCACTACCCATGGGGATGCAATTGCCCGTGAGCGCTCCTGTTGGCAAGCTGGCGGCATGCCAGCGCTGGAGATCGATGAGACCCCGAAGCCCGTGCTCAGCTGGGCGCTGCTGCCTGCGGTGCTGCTGAGCGGCTCCGCACTGTTCCTTTATCCGCTGCGTGACGACTGGCGGCTGCTCGGGTACGGCGTGCTGGCCCTTGCCCTCGTGCTCGCCTTCGTCATCGATCGAACGAAGCTCTTCCGCGACCTGCTGCTCATCGCCTCCGGCATGCTCATCGTGAGCCTCGTCTCGGTCAAGGCCGACATCAGCTGGGGCAACTTCTTCCTCGTCGGGTTCATTCTCGCGGCGGCGGTCGCGACGCCGTACCTGCTGTCGCGGTTCGTGTTCAAGGACCGCGTCATCCGGTTCCCGTGGCGAGCCGGTAAGAAGTGGACGAAGCTGCAATGGTCGTACTTCGCGTTCATCCTGTTTCTCGGGTGGCTCATCCTGCCCACCTACTTCATCAGCTCTGGCGTCTACCTGAACTGGCCGGAGAGCGTCTCGGCGCCCGACGAGATCGGCCGCTTCCTCATCGGCGTCAACGCGGTTGGCACCTGGGACGAGCTGTTCTTCATCTGCACGGTCTTCGTGCTGTTCCGGCGGCACTTTCCCATGTGGCTCGCCAACCTGCTGCAGACGGTCGTGTTCGTGTCGTTCCTGTGGGAGCTCGGCTACGCCGCCTGGGGGCCATTGCTCACCATCCCCTTCGCTCTGCTCCAGGGATTCACCTTCACGATCACGCGGTCGCTGACCTACGTGCTGATCGTGCACCTGCTGTTCGACCTCGTGGTGTTCCTCGTGATCGTGCACGCGAGAAACCCGGAGATGTTCCCGTTCTTCGTGGTGTGGTTCTAGCGTGCTGCTCGGATGCGGAATCAGGCGCGGGGCGGACCAACGACAAACACTGCCCCCACAAGCAGGATCAGGGCGAAGACTAGTGGGTGCCGGACGTACCACCGCGTGAGCCGGTCGATCACTGTGGCGTCGCGCGGATCCTCAGTGGCTTCTCGGCGCCAATCGCCGTCCAGCTGGCCAGTCCGCGAGAGCCAGAGTGCGGCGGGGATGGTAGCGAGGGGGATGACCGCGCTTAACAGTGCCAGCACGGCGGCACCGATCGACCAGCGCAGGTTGATGGCCACAAGGAGAGCTGTGGCAGAGAAAGCGACCAGGGCTAGTGTGTGGATCCCGACCGCGAGCGTCAGAAAAGCATCGGACACGGTGGTGGATTGCACGACGAGCGCCGTGATGAGCAGAGTCCAGGTGATGGCCTCGAAAACCGCGAGAACGCGGATCAGGCGGCGGGGAGTCATCTGGAGCGCTAGACGGCGGCGAGGGCCGCGATCGCGCTCGTGAAGAAGGTGAGGCCGTCGGTGCCGCTTCGCATGGCGTCCTTCGTGTCCGGTCCGAAGCCGGCCTCGACGGCGTGCTCCGGGTGCGGCATGAGGCCGACCACGTTGCCACGGGCGTTGGTGATGCCGGCGATGTCATTGAGTGAGCCGTTCGGGTTCACATCGAGGTAGCGGAACACGACCTGACCCTCTCCCTCGAGGCGCGCGATCGTCTCAGCGTCGGCGATGAAGCCGCCCTCGCCGTTCTTGAGCGGGATGGTGATCTCCTGGTTCGCCGTGAACCCGGAGGTGAAGGCGGTCGAGGTGTTCTCGACGCGAAGGCGCTGGTCGCGGCAGATGAAGTCGCCGTGGTCGTTGCGCACGAGGCCGCCGGGCAGCAGGTGCGCCTCGACGAGGATCTGGAATCCGTTGCAGATGCCGAGCACGGGCATGCCGGCGTTGGCTGCGGAGACGACCTCCGCCATGATCGGCGAGTGTGCTGCGATGGCGCCGCAGCGGAGGTAGTCGCCGTAGCTGAAGCCGCCGGGCAGCACGATGGCGTCGACGCCCTTGAGGTCGTGGTCGCCGTGCCAGAGGGCGACGGACTCGCCGCCGGCCAGGCGAACCGCACGCTGTGCGTCGCGGTCGTCGAGTGATCCGGGGAAGGTGATGACGCCGATGCGCACGCTCTAGGCCTCCAGCACCGAGATGCTGACGACATCCTCGATGACCGAGTTGGAGAACATGTCGTCGGCGAGCTGGCGCACGTCGGCGAGGGTCGCCTCGTCGGCTGTCTCGACGGTGAGCTCGAAGCGCTTGCCGATGCGCACGGCGCTGAACTCGGTCTTGCCGAGCCGGGTGAGGGCTCCGGCGACGGCCTTGCCCTGGGGGTCGAGCAGCTCGGCCTTCGGCATGACCTCGACGACGATTGTTGGCACGGAAGAACTCCTGAGGGTTCGCGCGGGCGGGATGCCCTCAGTCTACGCGAAGCACGTGATCGGCCCGGCTCGCGGTGGCCTCGATGAGCAGCGCGTTGCGCTCGTCGGTTCCGAGTGCCCAGTCGCGGGCATCCTCCATCGACTTTCCGAATGCGACGTGCCGTTCGATGAGGCGCCTCTGCCGGATGCCCCGCTCGAGCTCGATGAACACCGTCACGTCGAGAAGCGGCGCGACGCGCTCCCAGCCGCCGGACTGCAGAAGGAGGTAGTTGCCCTCCACCACGACGTGCGAGACCTCGGGCTGGATCGCAATGGCATCGGCGACCGGCTCCTCGCGCTCGCGATCGAAGCCAGGAGCGAAGACGGTGCCTCCTCCCACGCGCAGGTCGGAGAGCACCTGCACGAAGCCGGCCACGTCGAAGGTGTCGGGCGCGCCCATGCGCTCGCGCCGGCCGAGCTCGACGAGTCGCGACGGGTGGAGGTGAAAGCCGTCCATGGGAAGGACGACGCCAGAGAGCCGCTCGGCGAGCGCGGCAGCCAGAGTCGACTTTCCCGCACCTGGAGGCCCGGCGATTCCGATGACCCGGTGCGCGCGGCTCAGGCTCGCGAGCTCGTCTAGCGCAGCCAATACGCCACCGATGCCTTGGCCCACGCCGCATAGCCGACGGCAGAGGGATGGAACTGGTCGACGGCGAAGAACCCCGGGGTGTCGATTGGCCACGGCGGCACGTGCACCGCGCTCGGGAACGCCCCGAGCACCTCGTGAGCGCCGGCATTGAGACGGTGGCCTCGCGCGCCGAGGATGGTGCCGAGCGGGTCGGGCAGTGAGTCGAAGCGCTCGAGCCGAGGGATGCCCGCGACGAAGATCGTGGCCGTGGGCGACGACAGGCTGAGAGTCTCGATGATCGCCCGGAGATCGCGCGCGAACTGGCCCTTGCGGCGCACGTGCAGCACGTCGTTGACGCCGATGGAGATGAAGACGAGATCATAGGTTCCCCGCGCGGCCCGCGGCAGGAAGTAGTTGCGCAGCTCGTTGCTCGATACACCGGAGCGGGCGATCGCCTTCCATCGCACACCGCGACCCAGTGCCGTCGACACCTCGACGGCGAGGGCGTGGGCGAGGCCCTCGGCCTGGTCGTCGACGCCGACCCCGGCGACGGTGGAGTCGCCGAACACGAGCAGTCGCAGCTCATCAGGGCCGTCGACCGTGCCCTTCCACTTGCCGTGCGCCTCGTCGAGCTTGGGCAGGTGGGAGAGGTAGACCCGACTCTGCGGGAACAGCAGCGGAGAGAGGGCGAGGGCGAGAAACCGGCTTCCGTAGCCGGTGGCGCGGGCCTTCACCGCAGGTGCCCGGTGGTGAAGGCGTCGTCGATGGCGAAGCGAGCCCAGTCACGGTAGCCCTGACTGCTCGGGTGAAACAGGTCGGATGCGAAGAAGCCGTCGGTGTACGGCGGGGGCTTCGGGCTCATCAGGGCGTTGTCGAACTCCCGCACCACCGCGCGGGCCGCGCTCTCGAGGCTGCTGGAGTGCAGGTACAGGCTGCGCTTGAGCGGCTGGGGCAGAAGCTCGAAGCGGTAGAAGGCGGGCAGCGATGACATCATCAGCACGGCATCCGGGTTGCGGTCGCGCAGCTGCGTCAGGATGCTGCGCACGTCGCGCGAGAACGCCCCGCGGGTGCGGATCTTCAGCGCGTCGTTCGCCCCGACGGTCAGGAACACGAAGTCGAACCCGGTCTCGAGCGCGGTGGGCAGAAACCGCTCGACGAGGTCGTGCGCGGTCGCGCCGCTCTCGCCGATCGCGACCCACTCCACCCCGCGGTGCCAGCGGGCCTGCAGCTCGCGGGCGAGGTTGCCGGGCAGGCCGTCATCCTGGGTCGCGGCACCGACCCCGACGGCCGTGGAGTCCCCGAGCACGAGAAGGCGGAGGGAGTTCTCGCCAGGTACGGTTCCGTGCCAGGGGAGGGCGGCATCCGGCAGTATCGGTGTCTCGCGACGCAGCCGCCGGCCCTGGGCGAACAGCACCGGCGCCACGGGGATCATGGCAACTCGACTCAGGCGCTCGGCGACGGGCATTGTTGGAGGTTAGCCGAAGAGGCCCTTCTTGCGCTTCCAGCCGTTGGCCTCGAGCAGGTCGAACAGGGGCCTCTTGATCTTCGCGGTGTCCCAGCTGTAGACGAGGGGCGCGAGGGTCGCATCCTCGCCCTTCTTCTTGTTGATGCCGCCGAACTCGAAGCTGGCGCCCTTGTTCATGCTCTTTCCAGAGAACGTGCTGGTGCTTGTACCGAAGCTGAGCCCGCCGCCGCTGGCCGCGGAGCTCGACTGCGTCGACTTCTCCTTGGGCTTCCAGGTGCCCTTCTTCTCGTCGAGCTCGACGCGGATCTCGAACTTCTTGTCGATCGACTTGTACCCGGTGGGATACAGCGACTTGGCGCTCACGATGTCCCACGTTCCGATGATCGTGGAGCCCTTCACCGCGTAGGAGAACGGCTGGGCGGGGTCGTTGAGCGTCGGAACGAGCGCGAGCAGGTCCTTCAGGGGGGTAGTCATGGTGCTCACCCTAGGGATGCCGCGCGTGCAGCGTCAGTCCCCACTACTGGGCGGCTTCTATCGGGCGGCGCGCACCTGGATGAGGTTCGCCCACGGGTCGTCGAAGCTGACCGTCTGACCGTCGTCACGGGCCGCCACTCCGTAGTGGCGCATCCTCTCGGTGAGTGCGCCGACGTCGTCGGGGCTCGGTACCTCGATGTCGACCCGGCCGAGGCCGAGGGCGAGCTGGCGTGGTCCGGCGCCGCGGCTGTTCCACGTGTTCATGGCCATGTGGTGGTGGTAGCCGCCGGCACTCACGAAGAGGGCCTGCCCGGGTATCTCGATCGTCGAGTCGAAGCCGAGCCGCCCGACGTAGAACTCGCGGGCGCTCTCGATGTCGCCCACCTGCAGGTGCACGTGGCCGACGCTCGCTCCGCCGATGACCGGGTCGGCGACGGCCGCCTCGGTGAGGTTCTGCTGCAGGAAGGCGTTGGGGTCGAGGTAGAGGGTGCCCATCTCTATGGAGCCGTGCACCCAGCTCCACTCGGTGCGGTCGCGGTCCCAGTAGAGCTCGACGCCGTTGTTCTCCGCGTCGTTGAAGTAGAAGGCCTTGCTCACGAGGTGGTCGGAGCTGCCGGTGAAGTTGCGGGGATAGTGCTGCGCGACCGAGTACACGGCGGCGGCAAGCGCCTCCTCGGTCTCGAACAGGATGGCGGTGTGAAAGAGCCCCGCGTCGCGAGGCGAGGCGTGCTTGAGGTCTGGTGAGTGCTCGAGGATGACGACGGGTGTCGATCCGCGACCGAGCGTCACGAGGGGGCCAGCCTCATCCAGCACCCGGAGCCCGACGCCGTCGCGGTAGTACGCCGTCATGGCGTCGAGGTCGGCGACGCGGAGCGTGACCGGGCCCATGTGCGTGTCTGCAGCGAGTTGTTCCATGACTCACCCAACATAGTTGAACTCTCAACTATTCCACTAGCATCGAGCTATGGCGCTCACACCGGAACAGAACGAGGCGTGGCGATCGCTCGTGCTCGTCACCCACGTGCTCGACGACGCCCTCGACCGGCAGTCGCAGCGCGACGGCGGCCTTCCCCACGCGTACTACAAGGTGCTCGTGTTTCTCTACGAGAGCCCCGGTCGGCGCATGACGATGTCAGACCTCGCGGCCCAGCAGCGCTACTCGTCGAGCCGCCTGACCCACGCCGTCTCGAGCATGGAGGCCTCCGGCTGGGTGCGGCGCACCAAGGCGGAGCATGACAAGCGCATCCGCTACGTAGAGCTGACCGAGGAGGGCATCGCCCTCGTGCGGGCGGTGAGCCCCCGCCAGGTCGAGGAGGTGCGCGAGAAGGCCTTCTCTCGACTCGACGCGGTTCAGGTGGCGCAGCTCAGCGCGATCAGCCTCGCCCTCGTCGACGGACTCGACGGCGAGCACCTCGGAGGCGGCCTCGATGGCGATGGCGACGGCGACGGCGACTAGGGGA
>Ga0307514_10001511_pt1 | contig 27872 bp, 38 predicted proteins | sample 16_EM_MG_FD_203088 | JGI IMG/M metagenome (GOLD analysis project Ga0307514, IMG submission 203088) | Populus trichocarpa ectomycorrhiza microbial communities from riparian zone in the Pacific Northwest, United States - 16_EM | ecosystem: Host-associated > Plants > Roots > Unclassified | place... | reverse complement strand
GCGGAACATGCGACGGCCTTGTGTTGCCACTATGGCTGATCGCAGATGTGAGAGCAATCTCGGTCCGATCCAACCAAGTATGCCCACTCGGACCGCCAAACCTCGACGCAGACAGCAGCCATTGCGACTCACCAAGAGGACCTCTACTCGAAAGCAGAAGCGACCGGATCCAACTGGTCCCACTGACGAGGAATTCGCAACTTGGAAAACGTTCAAATCCGCCAGAGGTGAAAGAAACACCGTCATACATCGTCGTTACAATTGTCGGAATTGACAAACGGATACAGTCTTGGATGCTGAAGGCAACGAGCACGAGTTCAGTACAGATGACGAGTACGGCTTCTCCTTTCTTTCGAACTATATACTTGATTGACCCCCTTGTCCCCAACACCAGCGTCCTGGTCGTGCCTTCCGGACAGGATCCTAATACAGCTCATCTCCAGCCAGACACCGAAAATTGGGTCGCAAAGATACGAAAGATAGCCAGGCGCAACAACGGCGAAGTCGGTTGTCCTCTAATACCCTTTCTCCATTCACGTCTGACGGGCGGTAGGTCTGGGCCAAAGTCGAGTGGTATTGGTCGCCACAACATGTAGCTTCCATGGTCAAGGGTTTGTAAGTCTGCCATCCCTCTCCATTGCCTTCTCACCTTATTGATTCGAGTCCGTTCCCAGTGACCTCGCGGATTATGCCACATACGAGTTGTTCCCTGAGGAAGACTCCCAAAACTATATCCCCGTCGAAAGTCTCGTCGGTGAGCGTCACCCCTTCATTTCCTGCACTTAGATCGGGCGCTGATACACCCATGAGGTTAGATACCGTCGATGTCATTCAGTACGATGATTGCGACCTCCAGCCTCTTTTCATTGGTCCAACAACCTTCTTCTTTCGTCAGACGTTCCGTCCCAAGACCAAGCACGTTACTGTAAGCTTACTCTATCCATCAATCATGAGCTTCGCTTTTAACTATCCGTGCCAGGCCTTTTCATCCAAGGAGGTTTGCTCGTTATGCCTACAACCGTACAATCCGGACGCTGCCCAACGACTTCCAGAGTCTTTCGCAATGCACTTTTGTCCCCGTGACACTTGCCAAACTGCGTGGCATAGGCAGTGTCTATCGACCCACCGTATAAGGAAACGACCAACCTGTACCGACAGAAAACTATCTCTCCTCTGTTCGATACCCACCGAGTTCCTCGAGCCTTCCGCTTCCACCTCTATCTCCACCTCGCCTCCATCGCTACTCTCTCTTCTCTCAAAATCGAAATCATCCCAAACCGAAACTAGGAAACGCAAACGTGCATCGGGAGTCGACCCACTCTCCTTGTTTGGGGACCTCCCTTCAGATCTAACCGAATTGGCTTCTCAGCCAATCGTCAAACCCACATTCCGGCCCTCCGACGTTTACGAAGAACCGCCCAAGACACGTATGGGTAAAAGAAAGGCTCCCAAAGTGCCGGAGAACGTTATTCACGATATCGCCGGGAACATCACCATAGTGCTCAAGGCACGCGTCCTCATAAGCGATGTCCTCCGGGGCACTACTGCTCTCCCGCGTGACTGGAGAAGGAAGATAGGATGGAACGACGGTGCCACCTCCAGCGTCATTGTAGACGATGGCGAGCACGGCTCATGTCCCTCACTCCTCTGTCCGACATGCGGCGAACATATCTGAACCGGAAGACTCTAGGGCATGGAGAGCAAATCTCCCATGTAACTTTCTTGTACCGTGAACCTTCGCGATAGCATGTAACCCCTATCCCTGATTCCAAATCTTCGTGTAGTACCCGGCATACGATGTTACTATCTCGCAGCGCTTCGCACTGTGTTAGAGCAATCGTTTCGGAATAAAATCGTACTGTATTCTACAATCTGCTCATATGGACTGTTAATGTGAAGGAATGAACGGGCTGTGTCTTTTCGTCTCAATACATAAGTAAATGTAAGATACTTTGCGGTCGCACCGCTTCCTGCCCAGGTGACGGGTTGAACGCAAGCGATGATTAAAACTCCACGAAGCTTACCACACTCGCTCTCCGAGGTCACCTGCCATTACATCAATTCACCCATAGCGGCCATTTCTGGGCTGCCGGTTTCCCTCATACCGATTTCCCAGTCTGTGAACATGACGCGTGAGAACCCGTGCAGAATATCTATGTACGAAAAAAAAAAACTTACAGCTATAGATAATGGTGACGGCCATGAGAATACCAGTTCCACTTCCGATGGCACCCATCAAGTCGGCGACGACGGACAAGAGGCCGAGAATAGCTCCACCAAGAGCAGCGGCAGTGGGAACAACACGCTTGAGCTCCTTGTACATGGAACCCTCACGGTGTCCAGCCATAACCATTTGCTGTTCCTTGAGTTGTTTAGCGATGTCCCTGGGGCCGCTCCCGGATACCTCGATCCAGGTCTTGGAGAACATCGCACAGGCCGACAAAGTGAAGGCAATGTAGATGATAGTGTGGAAGGGGTCGAGGAATGCGGCGGTCAAAGTGTGGGGAGGAGACATGTAATAGGCGACACCAGCGACGGCACTAAGCTGAGGTGAGTCGTCCAAAGGCTATCATTCCGATTGATGTCAGAAACGAAAATGGTCACACGACAAACAGAAAATGTTGTCTCACCTCCCAAACGCCGAGTAACCTGACGAGAATGTTATCGGGGAAACGGGTGAACAGCATCTGAGAGAGGATGAAGATGTTGGAGGTCAAGGCGGACTGCAACATGATGGGCATGTTGGAGGTGTAGAAGAGCTTGACGGGGTAGGAGCCGCGTTGTCCGCGGAACCTGTTGGATTTTACAGGTATCTCGATACGGAAGCCCTGGAGGTAGATGACAGCGGCGAAAACGATGACGGTGGCGATGAGGTTCATGACATTGGGCAAGCCACCACGCCAGAAAGCCTCACGAAGAGCACGGCCCTTGTCGTTCCATGTGAAGAGAAGGTGGAAGAGGGCAACGAAAGCACCCTCGAATTCTGGTCCACGACCGGTGTTGATGGTGGTGGGAGAGAATGCCTTCCAGACGATGGACTCGCAAATGTTGGTGGCGACGAAGAGCGAGATACCGGAGCCGAGACCGTAGCCCTTCTGAAGGAGTTCGTCGAGGAGAATGACAATGAGAGCGGCGACGATGAGTTGAATGATCAACAAGAGGCAAACGCCAGCGCCGAGGTCGCTTGGCTGGCCATAAAGACCGGTAAGGACGTAGACGGTCGCCTGACCAAGGGAGATGATCAACGCAAAGACTAGAGTCCCAACACCACGTCAGTTATTAGCGTGTCGACTACTGAATCCGGGATAGTGCGGTACTGACGTTTTTGGGCACCACTGAACAAAGCACGGTCTTCCTTGAGTGAAAAGTCGACCTCGACCAAGTTGGCACCGGCCAATAACTGCATGATCATCCCGGAGGTGATAATTGGAGTGATACCAAGCTCCATGAGAGTACCACGGTTGGAGGCAAGAATGACACGCATCCAGTACAGCGGATCAGACGAGTCCGAAGACATGATACCGTACAGCGGTACTTGTGAGCAAACCAAGAAGATGAGGAGGGTCACTGCGGTCCATCCTACTTTTTGGTTGAAGGGAACCTTGTGAAAGGGTCAGAATGGAGATGGGGGTCGTGACAGACTTGACACGTTACTTTGCGATCCGGTGAAGAAACCTCGGGGAGAAATGGCAAGAAGGGTTTTACGAGATTGAGGAAGCGGACTGTTTAGAAGAGTTAGAAACGAAGAAGAGAGGAGGAAGAGAGGAGGTGCTTACAACCGCTCATGGTGGGAGGAGAGAAACCGGGTGATGAGGTGGATGAACGTTATGCGATCGAAGTATATACGGGTCAAGTCACCCCAACACCGACGTGGCACCCCAGGTCACGTGTGTACCCTAGGATGGCTAGTAATATCGATAACCCTAACTTTAAGCATCCTCTCTCCTCATGACTGTCCTACAATTTGCGCCGTTTTCATCGCTCATCCAACCAGCGTTTTGGCATGAGCTCACATCCCTCAAGGTCGACGTATTGCGTTTATCTGACGATTCGGTTCCGGTAAACGCCTCCTACGCTCTTGGCAAATCGATCAAAGATAGAGAGACGGGCAAAGAGATCGCACTCGGTTGTAATCTCACCGTCGGCGGCGGTTCATTCAACGAGGGCTCTTTCCGGTATGCGTAGTTCACCCTCCCCCATAAGGCTCAGATGTAGATCACATCACAATAGATTACCTCCAAATTCCGTCCACGCTTCCGGAATACTCAAGAACTTCAATACCATCGAAGATTTCAAGGCAGCTGATAAGACCGCGCTCTTCAACCAGCTGGCTGATGAGGTACCGCCATCTTGTGGTAATAATCCTCGATGTATTCACTCTTTTTATGCAAGATCTGGGAGACCGCCATTTCCAAGCGCGACCCGTCAGCTTTGACCAAGTTCCTAGTCATCACATTTGCCGACTTGAAGAAGTACAAGTTCTTCTACTGGTTCGCCTTCCCAGCCTTTGTCTCAAAGCCTGCATGGGAGATATCAGATCGAGGTTGGACCAATGCCGATGAGGCCTTCTCCCAGGATGCTGTAGGTCCCCGTCGATATGTGAGGGAACCATCCGTGTGCTAACAGACCGTTAGTTGAAATCTATTCACCAATACCTGCATACGAACCCTACACCCTTCTTCCTGATCAAATCTGACGGAAGCAAAGCCGAAGTGGAATCGCTGGACAAGTACGAAGAATTCTTCGCAAACGTTCCTCCATTATCCGTGAGAGATTTGTGGAATACACAGAGGTTGCAGTATTGACCCTTAATCAGCAAGCTATCGGATTCCATGACCCTTCAGGCTTACCAACCAACCCCGGATGGCCGCTCCGAAATCTATTTGCATACCTGACGGTCCTATACCCCAACATTTACACTCTCCGAGTTCTTTGCTGGAGAGATGCTGATGTTCCTTCCGGGACTGGGCCGTGGAAGAGTCGTTTTGGCACCGTCACGTTACCTTCGCCGGTTGACAAGTCTACCACAAGGCCAAGTGCCGTAGGTTGGGAGAAGAATGTGCAGGGGAAGCTCGGTGCGAGACTAGCTGACCTGGCTCCGATGATGGACCCGACCAAATTGGCCGACCAGGCAGTCGATTTGAACTTGAAGCTTATGAGGTGGAGGATATTACCGTCACTGGACCTTGATAAGGTTGCCTCGACCAAGTGCCTGCTCTTGGGCGCTGGAACGTTGGGGTGCTACGTCGCCCGCGTGCTTATGGTGAGCATATAACTTTGAATCCTTTGGAACTTCTTGAACAGTGTCTTTGTGTAGGGTTGGGGAGTAAGGAACATCACTTTTGTGGATTCCGCTCGGGTGTCCTTCTCGAACCCAGTTCGCCAACCCCTTTTCGAGTTTGAAGACTGTCTGGATGGCGGGAAGATTAAAGCCGTCTGTGCAGCTGAAAGGCTGAAGAGGATCTTCCCCGGTGTCGTAGGTAGATGTTTGTGAACGTTTGGCTTGTCATCTGAATCTCGGGTTCTAGAATGCAGTCGGGCACGAATTATCCGTTCCAATGCCTGGGCACCCCGTCCCGCCAACTTCCGTTGACAAGACGAAGAAGGATATCGCAACGTTGGAGAAACTGATTGACGAGCATGACGCTGTTTTCCTCTTGATGGACTCCCGCGAAAGTAGATGGCTGCCGACGGTGATAGGAGCATCGAAAGGAAAGGTACGGAATGCTGCTTATGTGTATCATCTGGCGTCGTCAGCCAACCCGTATTTTCAGATTGTGCTCAACTCCGCACTCGGTTTCGATACGTACCTAGTCATGAGGCACGGTGCACGAGCCAAAATCATTCCGGCTGGACATCAGCGGTTGGGATGCTATTACTGCAATGACGTTGTGGCCCCCGCGGACGTATGTTGTTCCCCTCGTATGTCAAACCGGACCATGATGACCTGATTACAACACCGTAGAGTTTGACGGACAGAACGCTGGATCAAATGTGCACCGTTACCCGACCAGGGCTAGCATCTATCGCTGCCGCGACCGCCGTCGAACTCCTCGTTTCGTTGATCCAACATCCTGAAGGGTTGATGGCGCCTGCGCCCAAGCCACACACACCTCCCGAAGATGCCGCCTCGGAAGGTGGAATCCTAGGCATGGTCCCGCATCAGCTCCGTGGGTTCCTGGCACAGTTTAGGAACATCCCAATCGTCGGAGCAGCTTATGATAAGTGCACGGGATGCAGCGAGACCGTGAGTTGACATGCCGCCGTGCCTTTTTTTGCGACGTGGAATGTGACTTGTATTTTTTTATGGCGTAGGTGATCACGGCTTACGAGACCAAAGGATACGAGATGCTTGAGAAAGCGTTCAACGAGACTGGATACCTAGAGAAGCTTACGGGATTGGACAAGCTATACGAGGAAGCTACGGCCGTTATGGAGGACGTGGACTTTGATGGGGAGGGGGATGGAGACGATTTTTGAATGGCGGTGATTCCCATGATAGCCACGACGATATGTAACTGTACTCGTATGCTTCTCCTCCCTACATGAACCTATAGATGCAATGACATCCATGGACACTAGTGTGCGGTGGTCCTCCGTTCTTGGGAGGCCCTGATATTGGCCACTTTGATCATTCGAGTCTCACACGGAAAAGTCGTTCGACAAGGTAGCGATTGATTAATTCTGCCATGCAGTACGAAGTCTTGCAGGATAATGCGGAGCTCTTCAGTTATACACATCCGATAAATGATGAAAAGTAATGCGAGCGACGAAAACATTGTGGACCGATGCGAGAATGAGGAAAGTGCTACAGATGGAGATAATGTGCAAGGAAAAGTAGAGGGAATAAGAAGATTACGAGGATGAGGTAGATTCACCCATAACCTTATCTAGGTTACCGGTTGCCATCCCAAGAGCCAACAAGAGAACCTCCCACGCAGTATCGATGGTTTCCCAAAGCCCGGAGTCAAAGATACCGAGCGCGCAAACATTTCGCCACAATCCGTTAACGCGCATGGCGTATTGGAGGAGGGCGTGTGGGGTGTAAGTGGCGGCCAATTGCCTGGCGAACGAGAGAATCTTTTGCTGTTGCTTTGCAGCCTCTGCTGGTGTCTCGTCAGGGGAGGCGTATACATTGATTGGTGTTGGTGGCACGACAGGGAGAAGAGATTGGAGAAGGAGATCGGCACGTTTGGTGTAGAGGTACATCGACAATGGGGCGTAGAGCTCCGCAGCCGGGATGCACAGGGGTACAACGGGAACCGTGATGGAAGAGCCGGCGACCTTGGGAGCTGGATGCGTGATGGAGCGAAGGGATGGGAGGTTGGCACAGTGTGCAGCAAGGATGATATTGTGAGATGGATATAGGGTGACCTTGTTGCGACGGTTGGAGGGAGCATCGCTGGTCTGGGAAGAGTAGACGGCGAGCATGTGGGAGGGCATCTCGGAAGAGAGGTCGTTGATCATGATGGCGAGCTCCTGGGGCAGAGCCGGGGATGAAGGAAGAGGGGCTGGCTTGACACCTCCAAGGACCTTATACATTCTGAAGAGGAGATTAGAATACACCGAGGGATAGAAGAAGCAGTCAACTTACTCAGGTCCGAGGGCAGCAAGGCCTTCGTGGATGTACTCGATGGGAGCCTTGGTGAGTTCTGGATCAATAGCGGCGAGAGTTTCGCGGCTGATTTCCTTGTAATCGGGGCGGGCAAGATGCCTCGGGAGCTGGACGGTTGTCTTCTCCATGATCGGTTGCGTCGTCGGCTGGATGTCCTTCATCTCGACATCCTGGATGGGGATGGAGAAGGACTGGAACCGGAAGCGAAGGGGTTTTGGTGAGGATGGCTTCATTTTGCGCTGCTTGATGTGCTGGGCATAAGCTTGCTTGTGGGTGACGAAATGAGAGGTCGTGGAAAAGTTTCCGGCGACGCGGGCCCTTCGACGGCGGGAGGCATCCTTGAGGGAAGAGGAGACCGTCCTAAGTTTGACCTGAGGGATGTTCTCGGATGACTTGGCGGAGGACCTCTTCTTGGCGACGTTGTTCTTGTTGGAAGGCTGGAGGACCATTGTTGGAAGGGATGTGAGGTGAGGATGGCTAGTGGGAGGGGAGGAGTGGGCTGGGGGTGCTGGGAACTCTGAAGGGGAGAGATGGACGGCCCTTATATCCTAATCCTGGAATCACAGGCGGCTGACATGAGGGGCAGCTTGTGGACCTACAATATTAGTGGCCCAGTTCGTGGACCCACCCATACACACTCGCACACAGCGCTACACAATCCAGGAGAACTTTCCCCGTTCTATTGTCTATTGTGAGTCCATGTTGTAGCAACTGCCGTACACGGGATCCACACAACCCCATTCCCTCCCCAATACATCCGCCCATTGTATCACATTTGCGCCTCCCCGCCCTTTTTACCTATACCAGTAATTTTTATTCGATTTTCTGCTGATTTTCCGCACTGGCGCTTAACCCGTGGGATACCGATCTGTTCCGAATCATTCCGATCACAGGCGCGCGAGACACGTGTTGTGAAGGAACAGCCACAACCGTCACGTGCTCTCAAATCATTGTTGAACTTGTTCCTTTTCAACTTTTTCTCACACCTGTTCATCCTCGCCTCTGTCAATCATCCGGTCGTGATGTCCGCGTCGACCACGACGACCGAAATCCTCTTCAACTCCCCTGCCTTGCATTCCCTTAAGCGTGAACAACTTCTCAAGCTTTGTAAAATCCATAACATCAAAGCTGCTGGGAAGAGTCTCGATCTGATCGAACGTCTTAAGCAGCATGCCGCTACTCTCCCACCCGACGCGCCGCTAAATGTTGCCGTCAGAAGCGAAGATGACAGCGACTCCATGTCTGTTGACGAATCTCCGCAACGCCCTTCTTACCGTCACTCTGCAATGCCCCGGCCCAGTGAGGCTTGGGAGGTCGTCATGGATGACATTCAAGAGGCCCCGGAATCATCCTCCTCTCAGAACACCCTAACATCTCTTCGCACCGTAAACAGTAACAATGCCGGTGAGTTCGGAAGCGCAAACTCCAAATGTAAGCCCTTTGTCTCCGTTGCGTAAACGCTCAGCTCATCCTGGACTGCAGCGGGTGTCGGTTCCTCACTCCGTGCTTTCGCGAGTTCATTGGGTCTCAAAAGAGCACTACAGTCTACGAACTCGGAATCTCAAGTTGTATCACCCACCGCCCAGGACTCCCTCACTGCGAAAGCCATTCCATACATGTCCATCCCCGAATCCTCGCCCCCAAAGCAAGACCCCTTTGTCCTCAATGATCACCAAGGAGGCAATATTGACGCCCCATTGCCTGGCAACCCTTCATTACCTGGCCAGCCAGCACCCACAAATGCTCGGATGAGCATGACCGTCGCACCCACTAACACCACAATCCGTCTTGTGACCACTCCATTCGCCTCAACGTCCTCCGTCGTCGACACGCCTCCGAAACTCAGACCATTCCAAACATCTTTTGACATCATTCTCGGCAGTCCCCAATCCACCGCTCCCAGATGGCCCGCCTCTCCTCAAAACGCTGCATCAATATATCCTCCCATCCCTTACGACCTTCTCTCTCCCGCTAAGCCCTCCGAGAAAACCGCTCCCCAGAACAATGTTGTACTTACCCCGCACGAACCTGACATCTTTTCACCCGCTCCAGGGGAGAAGACTTCGAGTAAACTATTCTCCAACACTCCCTCCCGCCCAGAACCGTTCCTGTTTGGTTCTCCACTTCCAAAGAACCGACTCTCCAACCAAGACTTTGGGAACGCTGCTTCATCTGTGCTAGACGAGATGAACCGTAGGCTTGGACTCAGCGGAGATGACAAAGTTGGAATCTCTCTCCTTGAGAACCGTGACAAGTTCAAAGTCGATCCAACCACTTTCAAATCCACGTCCAGACCTGACCTCTTTGGTTTCAACAAAGCACACGAGGAAGCCTTCGCAAAGATGGACTCGATCGCTACCCATTATGCCGCGAAAAGAGGTGCCAACAATACGAACACAACCAACCCTCAGTCATCTGCGGCGGAGGAAGAGATCCCTGGGACGAAAAAGAGGAAGTCCATGGCTCTTGGTGTTGATGATAGGCAGCCAGAAAGGTCGAAGCGAGCGAGCGCTGCCAACACACGAGTCGTTAACAGTGGTTCAAGGAAGGTCCTTCCCGGTGGGTTCGGGGAAGATGAGGAGGAGGAGGAAGAAGACCATGAAGAGAACAGGAGGATGTCAAAGAGGCCAAGGATCCACCTAGCGGACCCTGCTCCTCCCGCGCCCGAACTTTCGGAAGAAGCCCGAAAAGAAGAAGGGGAGAGGAAGAAACAGAAAGAGATCGAAGCTGTTAGGAGGAGAGCTGACGCAAGACGGAGGAGTAGCCGTGTCAGCGGAGTTGGGCCGCGGAAGAGTGTTGGTCGTCCGTCTCTCGCCAACGCAAAAAGTGAGTCTCTGGTCCCCGTTGATGGGTAAGTTCTGACGAGTTCCTTAGAGAACAAAGGAACTACCTCAAAGTTCGGTTTCCTATCCTCAGCCAAGAACCTTGTAAAGAGCGTCTGGAAGGGAACTGGAACCGCCGAACCAAAGAAACCGACCAATATCCCAGTTGCTGTCAAGCCCGTCACTTCCACGTCCAAGCCGCCCCCCGTCGCCAATGAAAGTACCGCTTCAAAGAACTCGAAGGGTTCTTTCAAGCCCACCGGTCGCTTTGGATTTGGTTCAGGGTCCAAGGCCACCGCCACAACATCGACAACCACTTCTTCTACATCTAGCTCCCGCCATGACTCCATGGGTCAGAGGAAACGTGAATCCGAACTCCGTGGTACAGACAACACCAATGGAACCGCCAACAGCCGGGTGAGCAACGGCAGCAGCAACGGCAGCCTCGGAACTAGTCGTTCCACAGGAAGCACCGGGGTGAAGCGCTCCTCCTCGACACTCCTGGCGCCCACCGCGAGCTCGTTAGCAAAATCTCGGCCCTCATCCTCCGGCCCTGGTTCCAAGCGAACGAGTCTCACGACCGGAACGGGCGTCACGCAGCAGAAGAGATCGTCCCTTCTTGCAGCCAAGGAGAGGCAGAAGAGGATCTCTAAGGGGGTTACCTCCCCGGTTCTCAGTCAGAAACCTGCGCTAGAACCCATCACCAACGTAAAGACCGAGGGTGAAAGCTCGAGTAGGGTTGGTGGAGGAAATGGCGCGTCGTTGAAGAAGATCTTTGACCACCCTTTGACCACGGACACTTTTTCAAACCCCTCAAAGATCCCCGTCCCCGCTCCCAAGACTCACACCCGGGCCACTTCTTCTTCCTCTACTACGTCAAATAAAGAGGATATGGCACCGGTCAACGGCAAACCTACTCCCACAAACGGTGCATCAAGAAGAGCGGTCAACGCGAAGAACCGTGGTTTCGTCCCTCGTAAACCCAGGATTTCACGTTCACAAGTGATCGCCCGCTTGGGCGAGAAGCGAGCCGCCGCTGCGGCTGCGACCTCGTCCACCACTGGCACCAAACCCCACCCACAAACGTCGGCAACGTCAAAGAGGATGAGCGCAGATCTTGGGAAGGGAGGACGGGTTCGATCTAGTTTGGGCAGGCAGAGTTATGGAGGGGTGAACCTCAAGGGACGAGGGAGTGGTGCGGATGCGATGTTGAATGCGAAGAAGAGGGCGAGAGCGAGTGAGTATTATGCCAAGAAAGGTTTAAGGAACTCTGCCGTCGTTCAGACGTCCAAGGACGTCGAAGTTGACGGGTAGTCCCATCCCCAACGCCCACTGCCTCATCTCGCATCCTTGTGTCGTTGTTGTTTTCTTTGCGTTCTTGTCAGCTCCACGAACTTGTAGCTTTCCCGTTGTCGCCTCGCTCGCTGTTTATCCTCTTGCCTTCTTGTACACTACCACACGCGGGACGTTTCTCTCGGCCGATCCAAATTGAAATGGTGATACAGACGTTTTGCCTTTTAGTACTATACAACATTACACCGTTGAAACACAAACAGAAGTACGAAACAAGAATCAGAAGCCTGCCAGCTTTTCCCAAGGTGCCTGGCTAAAGTACGATGGCAACTTTTCCCAAGTGTCTTCCTTGGCCTTAGACAGCTCCTGCGAGAATACTTGCGAGCACTGAACACAGTACCCGGATCCCGAAAAATCCCCCCTCTCCAGAATCCCGCTTTGCGTAGCCACCGCAGGAAGGATCCAGTCAAAGACTTGGACACGGCTGGCGGGGGTTTGCCCTGAACACCTCCACGCCCTGCAATCCTGCAAGGCAAGCCTCTTCGCGAGCTTCACCTCCTCCGCCTTCAACTGTGCTTGACCACGAAGGGCCGCCTTGAGGGTGTTAGGGGGGAGTGCGATTTCCTTGGCGGTCGTGTTCAACGATGCGGGATCACCAGCTATGCACGCTCTGTAGTAAGCGAAGGGGAGAGCGAATGCGACCTCGCACTCCATAAAGAGGTTCAAGACCGAGTTCGGATGCGGGAGAGGGGTTCCAAAGACCACTTCTCCGAGGCGAGAGGACGTCTTGTATTCGGAGAGCGAAGTGGGGTATGCTGGGAGAAGGTCGAGGATGATCTGGGATCGGATCTCTTGGAACTCGTACTTTGTAGTCATTCGCAAGAGCGAAGAGAACGTGGCGAAATCTGGAGTCTTGTGCCTATGAAGGAACCTACAATCGGGGAGACCACGGTCAGAGTGGTGCGCGCAGCGAGAGTTATTGCATGGCACACGCACCCAGAGGTATAGAAAATTCTGAGAAGGGTAGCAAAGTCCTCCGCAGCGTCCGATAAGTGGACGCACGGGCACCCGTCGCTCAGGTGCTCCCGTTTCGAGCGTGCCTGCTTTATCGTGTTTGCGAACGTTGGTGAATTGTTGGAGAGGAGGTCGGACTGGACTCGGAATGATGTGTCTTGACAGACGAAAACGACGTCGCCGCTTCCGAAGTAAAACTTGGGGTGCTTTGGCTTGCAAAACTGGGGTACGGCCCGTTTTTCACCGGCGCCCAGGTGTACTGTTTCGCCGTCCCATTGGACGTCATCTGAAGGAGGGGGACGTCCTGAGGCCGGCTGCGCAGCCAACTCCTAGTAGGGATTGCTTAGCGCAAGTGCTATTACGGATCTTGCAGACCCACCTGTACTCTGTGCCGGATACGCGCAGAAATTCCATCTCCCCTCGAAGCCGACAGCATGACTTTGATGGCAGCATCAAAGCATTGCATCCCGTCAGGATCTTCGCAGAGTGCATATCCGGTCGCCTCAAGAAGTGTACATGCAACCTCAAGGCCAAGGTTTGACCCTACGCCGCAAAGCGCACTGACAGAGGGACGCAGAGCATCGGGTTGTAACAATCCGTTATCGCAGAGCTCGCCCGCAAAGGCAACCAGGGCAACGTATTCTGGCCAACTTCCTGCTTCCGCAATATCGTTTGCTGCCAATTCAACGCCGGCGATATGGGTTTCTTGCTTCCACAAAGAAGTGAGGAATCTAGAAGACTCCCCGTCGGTGGCAGTGTCGAGGATTCTACAGAAGCGTCCCAAAACACGGTGGAAGTCTTGGTCAGGTCGTTCCATCGCCTTCTCCAAAACGAGATCTGCGGACAACTGCAGGAGTCCGCGAAAGCGGTCATCGTGATCCTTGGATGAATCGATCCATCCGCAGACCTGTTTCGCGGTCGACTCTACAGATGTAGCGTCGAGGTTTGCGATCAAAGAACGGAGGCGACGGGTTAGGATCTGGGAAGGTGGCGTGGATGTACCTTCGGTCATGGTTGGGGTTGAACACAAGACCCGCCACACTTCTTGAGAAGCCGCAGGGTATAAAACTAGCGCCCAGTTATATTCTCTAAACATGAAAACAAGAAAGACAGAAATACATACGACGCCGCCGGTGTAACTTACTTATCCAGGCACCTACTGATGCACCTACTTCCAACCAAGAACCATACCGAAAGAAATCATTCTGTTTCAAACTCCCAATCACTCTCATCCGCCTCTACATCCTCCTCCATGAGTAGGTGAGGTGGCATCCAAGTATCTGAAACCTGGCCCAAACAGTCGAGTACAGCCTCTATGCTGGGCCGGCTTCCCGATTGCATTTCCCAACACTGAGTTAGTGTCTCCCATAGATCGTCGGTGAACCACACCCCCTCTGACCCCCCTGGCCTTTCTGGGTGTTCACCCTCAATGACCTTCCGCATCACGATGAACTCCTTGAACTGTGCGAATGGAACTTGACCGCTGAGCACTTCATAGATGACCATCCCTAATGCATAGCAATCCGATCCCTTCGTCGGTCGACTCTCCTTGAGACCGAAAAGGTCTGGGTGGAGGAGTTCAGGACTCATCCATCGTGTCGTACCATGTGCCATGGTGCTACTTGAGGCTGTGAAGTTTGTGGGGTCTGAGATGGCTGTGAGAAGCCCAAAATCTGCTAGGCGTGCGTGGCCATCTCGGTCGATCAGGATGTTGGCCTTGAGGAAAAGTGCATTAGAACGCGGGGCAGGATCAACCGTCTAATGCCAATGTCATACCCCCTTCAAGTCCCCATGTATCATTGCTTGACCGTGCATGTATATTAACCCCCTGGTAGCATCTTCGAGCTATCAGAAGCGATCAGTGACAATGGCAGCCAACAGCAGCGGCAAAGTCCTACAAGTCCGAATGGGTTCACATCCCTATGAGCCTTGGCGAACTCAGTGATGTTCCCATTTTCCATCCACTCTGATGCCATCGCAAAGTAGTTTTTACTCGTCATCACGCCCAACAGTTGCAACACATTTGGATGACGAAGGGCTCCCCATACCACGACCTCCTTGCAGAACCGCTACAATGATCAGGGTTAGTTGGTCAGCACACACTCTTGTTGACAGATCACGAGAACACACCCTCGTGATCTTATCATAGTCACTCGTTGAATAAACCCTCAGAACCTTGACTGCAACATGAAAACCCTGGTGTTCGCCCTTCCACACGTCAGCGTACCCGCCACGATACAACGGGGTATCTGATCGATCGTAGCGGGGTGCGATTTGCAGTGATCTCGGGAGCAAACCCTGGGAGCCACATAACCTACACAAAGCGGTCAAACATTTTCTCCGAAGCCCAGGTGGGAGGCTGGGGAGGTCTAAGGCCTAATAGGTGGGAGGTGAAGGTTCGAAAGGGAAGAGCCAAATAGACAGGCGCACCCCGTGTACCACTTCGATAAAGGTCTGAGCGGCGTTTCCACGTAGACCACGGACCATCCTAACTTCTTCCTTGTCCGCAAAGATCGCCTCAATGAGAGAGATGACTTCGTGCGTGGTGAAGGCAAGGCTAATCAAGCGCCTGCATGCCGGAGCTTCAGGTCCGACGAGGATGGGTGAATCGGAGACCGGTTGGATTGTCGAAGGCTGCAGGGCCCGAATGGGTGTCTTGAAAAGAGAGCCCCTAGATTGAACACTTGGTTCTGTCATATCGCCGAGAGCGGCGTGAATCCTGTTCACCGAGTGGAGCTCAGCACCAGTCTCACGACTCTTCTGGAGTTCACCTTGGAGACGACTGAGAATGTGGTCGAAAGTAAGTCCGCTCTTTCCGGGTGGGCGCATGCTACCGCCCATGCCACCCATGCCGACAAGCCCCTGAGGTTGCATTGTAACGCGATGTCGGCTTGAGAGGACATATTCGGGTGTAATCTGAGCGAGCTGTTGTTGCTCCGCATGGGCAGCGGTTTGAGCGTCCTGCTCGTTGAGGACGCAGAGAACACGGGCAGCGACCTTGTGGTGGATGATGGTCTTGTAGTCTTCGTCGAAAATGTCGGTGCCAAACTCCTGATTAGATGTGGGTGTTTTATGTAGCTGCGTATGACGTCGGGAGCGTGTGGAGGCGACTTACGACGACATCGTCGGACTTGAGTTCGAAGGGCTCGGATTCCAGGCCTTCACCACTGAGCCTCTCGCCGTTGATGAATGTACCATTAGAACTTTTGACATCCTTGATGTAAATCTGGAAAGCAAGGTCACCCTCGTGTACCCGAACGAGAAGACGAAGTAGCAATTACCTTTCCGTCTTGTTCCCATACTTCGGCATGTTGCCTGCTGAGGGCTTGTGAATGGAAGTAACCGTTGCGTTCTGCTGGGACAGTCTTTCCATTCGTTTGACGACCAATCTTTACGCGCTGTCGCAGAATGAGGGCGATGTGTTTAGGATCGAAGGTGTGATTTAGTGGGTAGAGATAAAGAGCAGGGGTGGTCAGCTGTTGACCGGACATCTCTAGCGACGATGGAAGTCTATCTATGGGGCGTTCTTGCAGGCACGTGAACCAGGCTTTATTACTATTCGTGAGGATGAGAGATTGGAGGAGGTGAGGTGGGTGGATACTGAGACCGGGGTATAGAGGAATGCAGTGGGTGACACAAAACCCCACGAGGCTATGCCGCATGTTCCCCATCCTGTGTCCGTAAATCCTTGTACGCACTTGGAGGCGAGTGGTGCGGCCTTCCCTCACCTCTTATAGTCGAACACTTCAGCTATGGCGATTTGCAATGAATGCACAAAATCCCTTCAACGCGCAATTCGCTGGACAACAGGAAGGATTAGCGCCCAGAAATCGAGCAGGATCTTCTAATACATGACAACAGCGTGAATGACGCAAACAGCTGAATGTGCAGCACCAGAGTTGTTTGCGTGTTCAAACACATACGATGCACTTACTTCCTAAGATTCATCGGTACTATATGAGTAGGCCTCAGCGTCGACCCTCCCCCTTTCCACGTCAACACTCAGAAGTATCGGAATGGCGAGCCATATCATGAAAACCATGAAGAAGAACCCATAACGTATGTTACCGGTCAGGTCGGCGATCAAACCGACGGCCAAAGGTCCAACAAACGAGGAGGACTGATATACGAATGAGATTTCGCTTCAAGCGAGAGAACAATCGAATTCCCTGACCTTGTCCGTGATGGAAAACAGAGCATACCACTTGGCTTCCTCTCCTCTGGGGATTAGCTCAGCGTAGAATGCCCGAGCGTAGGCTTGAAAGGCACCATACACAAAGCCTATCACTGTTCAGTCAAGAGCACGAAACGATACAGAAAAAGATCGTAGTGACGCACCAAAATACACCGCCAGACCATATATCTCACCAGGGCTATTCAACCCTCCAAATCCGATCCGTTGGAAAACTGGTAGGAAACCCAAACACCCGTATACCGGTACCATCAAAGCGAGAACAACAAGGATGATGATAACCCTGAGATTTCCGAGACCCAGGCGACGTTGCAGATACGGCCATGCGAACGACCCCATGATGCCAGAGATTGGAACTATGATCCCAATGAATATAAGCGAAGAAGCTGGCATAAACAAAACAGTCTTGGCGAAGAGCACTGCTGTCGAGGTGATAGTGGTGAAGCCTGGGATGGGAGTTGTAAGCGGATACTATTAAAGGAATGGCACAAACTGACGGACCATCGGAGAGGAGAAACCAAGCCGCCAAGTACTTGAATGTGTTCCGTAGTTTCTTTATTTCCGTCCAACGGAGCATTGCCCCTAGCCTCCTCCAGGAGAACAATATTTGCTTCCAGACAGTTTGTTTCTCTGACACCTCAGCGCTCGCTGAGCCGGAGGGGAGCCACATGACCGCAGGCAAGGAGAAAAATCCCCACCAGACGCCGCTCATACCTATCGCAAGCCTGAGGGACAGTGTGGATCCCTTCAATTTGGTGACAGGGATAAGCGCGATGATGATCAGGATGATGCCAGCGATGTATCCAGTGGCAATACCCCTCGAAGATATACGAGACGTTGCTGTTGCAAGCGCCTTTGAGTATTCGGCTTTGGCGTCCACAAGCGCAGGGGGTATCTCTGACGTCAAGAGGCCCGCATTTTCAGAGTCGTCAGTTTCCTCCGAATTTCCCGTTGAACCCGGGGCGTCTGCAAATGCGGCAGCAGCTTTGGCGACCTCTTCAGAGTTCCGAGCGAGAGATGGCAGATAAGCGTTCAGGGTAACCATGGAGGCCCCGAAACACACGTTCGAAATTATTGCCAGTAGGGAAGCCGTTTGCCAGATGGGCGAGGACGAAGGAAGGATGAAGAACACCATCGCGGAGATGGCGCCGGTGAAAGCGAAGGATAGTAGAAGTTGTTTCCTATGGTGGGCTATGTGATGTCTTCCTGAGCTTGGTGCACGTTACTTGGGTGCACCCAACTCACGGTGATCAGCGACCTCGCCCATTGAGATGACCGTCAAAGCCTGCAAAGCCACAGAAATCGAGTTCGTGTAGAGACTACCACGCAGGTGAGTATTCGCAACGTAGAGCAGGTCACTTAGATGAGCACCTGAAGCTAGCCGTGTCAATCCAAGCCCATCCTATCTTCACGACACATCTGGCTTCCTCGGCAGTGATCACGGCGGAAACGCAACGGGTCTTGTGGTCCGGCTCGTAATATCCATTGTCCCGAGCGAATTGCTCAAGACATATAGGGAGGAATAACGTCAAAGAGACCACGACAAAAACCTCGCTGGTAAGGTTCAAGTCAGGGGAGGTTGCTCCATGGCGGTACAAGCCGACTGGACTTGCCTTGCGAATGCATAACTCAGCCAACCCCGGACTTGCTTCTTATACGGGATAGGACTCGTGTTGCTTTCATCCGCTCGCCAAAGCATCGAGAGAACACTGTAGGTGGTAAGTGTACCGCTAGAATGGCAAGGAACGTGAGGCAAGCGTCTTGAAATGAAATGATTAGCGCGCCCGGCGTCGCAGCCTCAGTAGTGGGAGCGGAGGGATTGCCCGAGAAATTCTGGCCTCTAAACCCAAGCATACAGGTTATATAAGATACTGCTCATATATACATCCAATCCTAATTACTCTTCTTTGCGGCCGCCTGGTACGCCTCTAGCGCCTTCAAACGCTCCGTTAAAGTCGGGTGAGAATGATGGTATGCAGAGTACAACCAATCGACCCAGACGGTCGACAAATTCTTCACATGGAGAGTGATCAAAGCCGTTCCAAGCCTGTCGCCCATGTCCTTCATCTCCTCAGATTTCAACTTGTGCTGGAGTTCACAAGCGAACTGGTCAGCTTCAAACTCGAAACGCCTGCTGATGGCGTTCATGGCCATTCCGATAACGGCTTCCATGGGCATAAGGATCATCTGGAACATGATGAACGAAAGGATCGTCGGGGTTTGTGCCGCAACCTCTGGCGAGAAGTCGAATGCCCGAAGGAACCTCGGGGCGTGGATGAAGGCAGGGAAGAGAGCGAGGATCGAGAATACATGGACTTGGGAAACTACGAGGAGTTTGGTTGGGTGCATGTAGTACCAGTGGCCGAGTTCATGAGCTGGAGAGGCATCAGAACCAACGAAAACAGATAAGGAGAAGTTGTCCTTACCAAGGACGGCTTCAACTTCTTCAGGCTTGCTCTGTTTGATCAGCGTATCGAAGATGACGATATGCTTGCTCTACGAAGACATGAGCAAACCTTCACGGTGACAGGTAGAACCACAATTACCCATGGGAGACCAAAGAAGTAGGCATTGCTGTGCGAACTGCGCTTGGAACCATCGATCTCATACAAGTGCTTGAGTGGGAACTTGAGTCGGGAAGCCAAACGTTCGATCCTCTCTCGAAGGTCCCCTTCAGAAAGTGGTGTCAACTTGTTGAAGAGTGGCTGAATGACAGTCGGGTAGATAAGGACCATCAAAATCTGGAGGGAAAGCCTGGACGCTGATGTTTCAGTTTTAGAACCAAGGATTTTTCATCCTGAACGAACTCACAAGAACGCCATCAAGAACGGAATGAAGCTGTCACCAGCCCACTTGAATATTTTCAAGAAAGCGGCAAGGAATGGGGCACCGAGCACGAATCCGACCAGCCAGCCTTTGATGGCATCCGTAATGAACAACCTCAGGGTCATCTTGTTAAACCCATGCTTTTCCTCGAGAACAAAGGTTTGATAGGCGGAAATCGGGATGTTTGGAATAAATGAGATGAAGAACAAAATAGCAGCGAAGAAGAGCGACTGAATGATCTATGGAGGCCGGACAGATTAGTGACATCGAGAACAAACGAATGATCCAGCTGACCTCGTATTCAGGTCCGTACCCGAGAGTCGAACGTATACCGCCGGCAACATCCCACGACCACGCGTACACACCGTAGTGGAGCAGGGCTGAATCCAGGGCTTGTTTAAACAAGCCATTGCACAGGGAGAATTTCGCCTTGTCTTTGCCGTACTCTTGGGATTTCTTGAAGGTATCATCTTTAAAGTGTTCCTTTAGAACCGCAGGAGGCTCTGCCTTCGAGTATAGCGGAAACTGTCGGAAACTTGGGAATGTTAGCCAGTGGAACCCGGGGATTAAGAGACGTCCTCGCTTACAGCAAATAAGACTCGAATAAGCAGACACTCCATGTGAAGACTTGAACGTAAAACTTCCAGTCTACTGGCTCTGTAGAGACGAAGTCTGTGAGCTTTTGCTCCAGTGTGCCTGCTGCAGCAAACATCGTTGCGGTTTGAGATTTACTGGGCCAAGCGACCACAAAGACACGTAGTCGATCAATGATCACGTGATGGGACACGATCGAATAGGTCGGCCAGCCGGGAACAAGATCAATGGGTAAAATATTGGGCATAGCGGGAAAGTACGACTACAAGATGTATCTAACGAAACAACGAAAACATATACATGTCAATGGGGGGACAGCAAACTGCAGAATGTGTAACATGCGAGGCTAGAGTATAGATATCTCGAAACAACCGGAAAATGGTTATACACGATAATTAGGGTAACATTTACTGTTATATCAGTGAAATGACTGGAGGGTGGAAATACTTTGCTGCGGGGGATGGAAGGTCTGGCGCAAAATTATCGGAACTCTCGAAGATGACCCGTTTGTGGTAGTCGAATCATCCGCGATTTCGATTTCACCCGGTCCCCTCCCAGCTTCGTGATGGCATTCAGCAGATCGCTCCTACGTAAGGGCTCTGCGGGGATGTTAGGGACCCTCTATAAATCCGAAATGCAATGAACTCACTCGTAATATGATCATCCATCCCAGCCTGCAAACACCTCTCGCGATCACCAATCACTGGGGAAATTTTGAGATAGGAAACCTCTCAATGACATGACGCAACGTACTGGCATGAGCGGTCAACGCGATGATAGGAATAGGATCTAAACCGTGTTGCATCTCGTAGGCTCGGATGTGCTCTGTTGCTTCCATACCACCCATGAACGGCATGGAAACATCCATCTGAATGGAACGGTGACATCAACACTAGGGTGACTCTGCGCCACAGGATGCTCACTAGGATGATATCAAACGCTCGGTTCTTCTGAACCCTGGCCTTGAAGGCCTCGACAGCCAGGGACCCGTTCTCAGCGATTTCGACAACGTGGCCGTATTTTTCCAGGATCTTTACCGCCAGTTTCTGGTTGACCAAGTTGTCCTCGGCAAGCAGGATGTCGAACGTGACATCGTTCGTGGCGGATACAGGGCTAACGGTGCTCGACTCCAGGGCAGATATGAGAGCAGACGCCAGGTCTGCAGCCGACACAGGTGTTGTCACCTGCGAGCTGATACTGTTGTCCAGACACCACTTCACTGTCGCTACGTCAGTAATGTATCACCTGAATTCGACAGGGGTAGCTGCTCACGGTTGAGACTCGTCATGGACTGCGATGTGTTGTGATCAGGGTGGTGGGCAAGAAGGGAGATGGAGGGACACGTACGGGAGTTAACAAAACGATCGGGATGTACCGTAGATGTTCGTACTCTCGGAGATTTTCAGTCTATCAGATGGAAGATTTTAGATGTCGTCACTGATACTAGACCAATTCAGGCATACCACGTTTAAGGAATCGACCACTATGGTATCGATATGGGGGCAAGCCGATTTGTCGGCAACTTGCGCAACCTCGTGTACAACGTACGGTCGGAGACCAAGTTCCGTAATCCTTTCCACCACACCAGTGGTGTCGTACACTGCGTCAACGAATAGGATGCAACGGTTTGCAAACGGTGACATTTTCGCGAGCGTTTGTTCCATCGTCTGGTAACTGAGTTGGGAAGTGATGGTGAAGTAGAACTTGCTCCCCCTGGAGACTTCACTCTCCACCCACATGTTGCCTTGCATAAGGTTGACGAGACGCTTCGAAATCGATAGCCCCAAGCCGGTGCCGCCATACTCCTATCAACCCGTGATGTCAATTGAAATGGAGTGGTGTATCCAGGTCAGCAGACGCACCCTCGTAGTGGAACCGTCTGCCTGTGCGAATGTATCGAAGATCATCGACAGCTTATCCTTCGCGATTCCTATTCCGGTGTCTGAAACACAGAACTCCAGTGTGACTGTGGCGTCTTGGATGGATACCAGTCTGCAGGTGAGGGCAACGTGACCCTTACGGGACATCTTCGATGGAGTGAACTTGATGGCATTGCCAACCAAGTTGGTGATGACTTGACGGAGACGTAATGAATCACCAATAAGTTGATCGGGTATTTCTGGGTCAACGTCGTAGGTGAGGTCCAAGTTGTTCTGGGAGGCGCGAACGACGAGGGTCTTCAAGATGCCGAAGACCAGTTGTCGGTGAGAGTACGAGACTTGTTCCATGGTCATACGACCGGCCTCAACTGGGAGATCAAAGTGATCAGGACCAAGCGTGTGACGTGAAACGGTTGCTTACTCTTCGAGATATCCAAGATATCATCGATGATCAATAATAGTGACCTAGCGAGACTGTGAACTAGCAGCAAACTTTCGCGCTGGGATCTGTTCAAGTCGCTATCTAGTGTCAACTCGGTCATTCCGATGATACCGTTCATGGGAGTCCTTTATGTAAACCACGGTCAGCAGACAACGTGTTACGACAAACCTTAGTCACGAACCGAATCTCGTGGGACATGTTTGCCAAGAATTCAGATTTACTCCTGTTCGCCAGCTCGGCAGCTTCCCTGGCAGCCGTATTCTTCTGGATGCTGTCTCGCAAGTTGAAAACCATCTGGTTGATCTGTGTCTTCAAAGAATCCATCTCTCCACTGGCCTCAACAGTAATGAAACGAGTGAAGTCCCCGTCCATGGCCGCAGCAGAAATTTGACCGAAACCTCGCACTTGGGTCGTCAAGTTACTGGCCATCGTATTGACGGACATACTATGTGAGGATCAGGGCCAGTGCAGTGACCTGTTTGAAGAAACGAAGGGCGTACGTGATCTCTTGCCAAATCCCCTGAACATTCCCAACCTCGGCTTGGACACCTAGTTTCCCCTCGGTACCGACCTCACGAGCCACTTTCTTGACTTCAGAAGCAAATATTGACAATTGGTCGATCATACTGTTGATGGTGTTGACGAGATCCAGGATTTCTCCGAACACCGGTACGCCTACGACTTTCTGGGTCAAGTCTCCCCTGGCCACAGCCGTCTGTGGAGCATATCAGTGGCTGTCACCAAATGACAGGAGCTCCTCACCGTTGCCACGGCAATCGTCCGCACTTGTAAAGTCAACTACAAGAAGGTTAATATCCACTCACTGCTGATCGGATACGGACAAACGTTATCGGCCATAGTGTTGACATTATCGGTCAAAGCCTGGATACCATGGGTAAGCACGAGTGGCGCGTTCCGAGGTTGGGGAATGTAGCCTACCTTCCAAGTTCCGCTCACGTTCTCCACCTTAGCCTGGCCGCCCAGTTTTCCCTCGGTTCCAACCTCGCGAGCGACTCGTGTGACTTCGTTGGCGAACACACTCAAACTCTCCGTCATTCCATTCACGGTCTCCTTCAGGTCTAGCATCTCGCCCCGGACATCAACAGTAATGCGTTTAGTCAGGTCTCCACCGGCAACAGCCTTGGTGACTTCCGCGATAGATCGCACTTGATTCGTCAGGTTCATTGCCATGAGGTTAACTTTATCGACCAAAACCTGTGGGAGTCACGTTAGCTGTTTAGACCGGTAAAACCGTCGCTTCCAACATACCTTCCATTCGCCCTGGACATCCGGGACGAATGCTTGACCTCCCAATATACCTTCCGTTCCTACCTCCAACGACACCCGGGACACTTCACGGGCCAATGTGGACAGTTGGCGAACCATAGAGTTTACGGTCAGCTTTAAATCAAGCATCTCCCCTTGAACGTCAACATCGATCGTTCGTGTCAAGTCGCCCAATGCTACGGCCTTGGTAACTTCCGAAATGGACCGTACTTGGTCAGTCAAGTTGGTGGCCATTTTCTGCGAGGGGCAAGGTGTCAATAATTAGGTCCTCGCAGGATCTCAGCGCTTCCTGTACGCACGTTAACGTTCCTCGTCAGATCCGCCCAAGTTCCCTGGACCCCTTCGACCCTGGCCTGACCTCCCAAAATACCCTGTGTGCCAACTTCCAACGCTACTCGGGTGACTTCTGCTGCAAACGCCCCCAGTTGATCAACCATAGAGTTGACGGTTCCTTTCAAAGTAGCCATCTCTCCCTCGACCTCAATTTCGACTTTCTGGGTCAAGTTTCCCTGGGCAACAGCGGTGGTGACTACAGCGATGGACCGTACTTGATCCGTCAAGCTCGAACACATACGGTTCACCTTGAATCGCCGAGCATCAGCGGGTGGTGTTGCGTGTAGATATGGCAAAAGCCGCTCACATTTCGCGTCAATTCCAGCCAAACACCTTCTACATCTGGGACATTGGCTTGACCGCCCAACTTTCCTTGAGAACCGACCTCCAACGTGACTCGTGTGACCTCCGCGGCTAGCGTTCGTAGTCTGACGACCATTCCGTTGACGGTGTTCTTCAAATCCAGAATTTCACCTCGGGCATCGACATCGATTTGTTTGGACAAGTCTCCGAGGGCAACAGCTTTGGTGACCGTAGCGATACTCCGGACTTGACTGGTCAAGTTGGCAGCGAGTTTGTTGACCGTTCCCGTCAACTCACGCCAAGTTCCTTCGACGTCGAGGACTAGAGCTTGGCCTCCCAATTTGCCCTCAGTCCCGACTTCCTGACTGACACGAGTGACTTCCTTAGCGAATTTGCCGAGGTTCTCGACCTTGACCGGCATCAGACTTTATTACCGTTTAGGAATTTGACTTTACATACCATTGTGTTGATGACGTCTTTCAACTGCACCATGACCACGCCCTGAACTGGAACGGTGATCTTCTGTGATAAATCACCCCGGGCGACAGCGTTGCAAACGCGAGCAACGTCCTGAACTTGAGCTTTCAGGAGGCGAAGTTCTTCCACAGCGCTCAAACCGCTCTCGAAAGCAGCAGCGACAAGGGGACCGGGGGGGACGACGAGGGGCGAACCGTCTTCACTTGTTCCATTGTAGGGGTGAAGTCTTGTGAAAATCGTGTAATCACCGAGAGATTTGCCGCATGTAGGGCAGGGGATCACGTCGGCATGAGACGAGGAAGGCGCAGACCAGGATGTGTTCCCTGCAGAAGAGGGATATCGTCGAGCATCGAACCTAACGGAGTCGAGATAACCCAAACCATCGAGTGAGATAGACATGGGAGAGCCAGCCCGCTTGACATCCTTCCCGTTAATCGTGGAATCGCTAGTAGCCGAAGTGCAAGTGGGGGTGCGGTCGACCATCATGTCGTTATCGGAGTCTGAGACGGAGGACGACACCTCTCGAATGCCGTTGACGGGGAAAGTAGGCTGATAAAGATCAGAAAAAAAAACAGATGGTCCGGGTTTGTTGTTTGTAAAGCTGTTGTAGCTGGACATGGAAGACTCGATGGATTGAATGGTTTCGGGGATGTCGAGGCTGCGTCGCTTTTTGGTTTCGGGGCCAATATTCTCTGCTGCCCTGACCTGAGCGAGCATATCTTCGGCGGTGTAAGCTCGTCTTGCGAGTTTGGCGAGAGCCTTTAGAATTCGCTCGATCCTTTCGTCCGGCGGGCCATTGTAGTTGGGCAGACTGGATTGCAACGGACCTGCTTCGTAGTGAGATGAGATGAGATCGATATAGTCAATTATGAGAGAGTATTGGAGTTCTTGATGCTGGGCGATTGCGGTCATTTCGACCGACGCCTGGCAGGGGATCGCGAAGGGAGGGCAGCTGGGGGCAACACAGACGAGGCGTCTTTTTGTTCGATAGGCCATCTCCCAAAAGTTGTAACCGCGTGGTTTCCACGTGGCATTCGTCCAACGTGACCCACCAAAAAACGGATGGCAGCAGTCATTATCAGCGCGCAGCTTTTCCTCACAGAGGAAAGCGTCGGTTATCCGATTAACGGTTAATATTTCATAATAAAACTCTTTTTAGCCTACTATCCATCCTATGACCCTCCGTTTCCAGGTGGTGGAGTCTGACCGGATGTCGAGTCGGAAACGGAAACACGGCGCGAGCCCCAACACCGGAGATCTCGACAACCGTCTCCTTCATATCCAAGCGTATGAAGCTGACATTCGTTGCAGTCAAACCTCGGCTAGATCCCTTGAAGTCAACCCCCTCCATGTAGGGGAGGCTCTCATCAACCACTCCGCAGGGGACTCGGAAATATGGCTCGACAGGTGTGTAAGATCCATCCCTTCGTTACGGAACCCCGTGTGTTCAATGCGCTCCGGAACGGCGACTGATATCCTCTTAACCTTCACCTCTTCCACGTCCTCTTGTCGTCTTGGTGGGACCCCCGCTTACTTGTAGTCCATATCAGATACGATGTACGCCTCATCTTGGATCCGCCATCCACGTACCAAGGGCCAGGAGAGCGGCGGTCACCATCCCCATCTGGGTGGTCCGATATTCCTTCGGATACAGAGAACACTTTCTTCTTCGGTAAGACAGAAGCCGAAAATTACCGTAGAGATAAGCGTCGCCGCCTCTTAGAAAGCGCACGTGAAGAAAGGTTGCGGGCGCTAGAAGTACTGGAACCGGCGGACGAACCCCAGGAAACGTGTTGGGAGAGCGATGAAGAAGTACGTGTATCGGAGCCACTATCTTTAATTCACGGATCTAACCTGCCGCTCGGCGTAAAACAGCCTGACAAGGTTCAAAAGGACCTCATGCAAAGGACAGCCCTGCACATTCAATCTTCGCCTAATCCTGCCCAACTCGAGATGAAGATTCTTGCGAATCACGGTGCTGATCACCGTTTTGCGTTCCTGAGAGGGCGCTGGTCGAGATGCTGGAAAGCTACGACGGATCACGCCCGGGCGGAATTTTTAAAACGAGATGAACCCGCAGGTTTGGGTGGATTGGCTGGGTATGGGTCCGACGATGATTCGGATGCAGACAGTGGCGCACAGGGTTAGGGTTTTGCTGAATGAATGAGATTTAATGTACGAGTACGGATGACGTCTACGAGAATCAACCTCACACGCGGAAACCTGAGGGAAAACCTACCCCCCGCAGTCCCATGTTTGAGGGACAAATGCACACCACTTAGCCGCCGACGAGATTCGGATCTTTGTTCGTGTGGATTCGTTGTCAAACACATCGCATCATCTCCGTTCGGCTGTTGTCAACATTCTGATTGTTCTGTGAGACTCTTTTTGACGTCGGAAGCACAGGTTCCGATGGATTCTTTCTGAAGCCGGTGGGGATGAATCCGAATAACGTGTAATGCAGCTTTCGTTCAACCGAACCACCAAGAATTGCAGTCTGTTGTGGGAGAAAAACACGCGCGGTACTTATTTTCCTGCCAGGTACACTTTGGATAGCGTTCTCGGCTCAAACATACAACATACACAAGGAAGTATCCTTCCAAGCATTGCATCCTGACGAGGAATTTGACACGCCAGTTTAAATATAGATAGGTAGGGTCGGATTGTATCCCTTCCATTCGACACCGGAAACGAACTCTTTATCTTCAATCAAGAAGTCCTGGTGAACGCGACAGATCAGTGTTGGTAAAGTTTGGGACTTGGAGAGGCTGCCTCACGATAGGTGCTTCGACCA
>Ga0307514_10001510_pt1 | contig 27876 bp, 23 predicted proteins | sample 16_EM_MG_FD_203088 | JGI IMG/M metagenome (GOLD analysis project Ga0307514, IMG submission 203088) | Populus trichocarpa ectomycorrhiza microbial communities from riparian zone in the Pacific Northwest, United States - 16_EM | ecosystem: Host-associated > Plants > Roots > Unclassified | place... | reverse complement strand
TTGCTACATGTATAATTTATATACAAAAAAAAGCAAATAGTAGTGGACCATAGAGCCCCCTCTCCGCTACGTCTGCCTGGTCTATCTAATAAACCCCATCACTCTCTCACACCAATCCTCGTCACTCCACATCTGCTCTGTCGACCTCCCTTTTCCATCCCCCACCCACGGGCAGCGTTGAAGATGCACTGCATTCTATGGTGTCCATATATCGCACACGCACCAGGATTCCCAATCTCCAATAGCCACTGACGCTGTGGTCCTTTGTCCGTCACCATATAGGCCAGCCTCTAATCGGCGCCGAGGACCCCGCATATGTGCTGGCGCTTTGGGATGCATCGGGTATGCTTGCCTGATGCCTGTCGGTGTCGCTGCGTCCGGGACGTGTATTCTCCACCCCATCTCCACTTTCTCCTTCGATCTCTCGTCCACCTTCTCATTCCCTTCTATCCCTTGGTGCCCCTTCACCCACATCAGCTTCCTTGGCCTCGCTTGCATCTGCGATTTCAGAGTCTCCTCGATCCATGAGTGTGGGGTTTGATACTGTAGGCACCAGGCCCTCTGAATCACTCCTTGACTATCTAGGGCTACCCTGCCGCACTCCTCCCATCACTCCTACGGACTCCACATCTGCCACCGCCGCCACTGTGCCTAAGTACGTCTCTCTTGTCCGGCTGGCCCTCGCAGCCCTTTCGTTACTCCTGCTGCCATCTGCCCACTCTTCCACCTTCTCTTGCCTCAGCTCTTCTATTTCCACCCTCCCCTGTTCACCCTTGCTTCCTTTCATCCACCGCAGCTCGGTGTCTTCGAGTAATTCTCGCAGGAACGGCTCCACAATCTCTCTGAGCTCTGGTATATGTCTCCCATACACCGGCGCCGCCCATCTAATCCTCTTGCACGCCATCAACTCCCCTAAGCCGCTTATCCCACATAGCGCCTGCGCCTTGTCCGCCCTGCTTCCTCTGTACGCCCCGACTACCCACCTCTCCATCTCGTTAGCTAGCCTCCTTTGCTGCTCGCTCCGTGTTAGGTACACTTCACACCCGTATGTCAGGATCGGGAGTAGTTGTTGTACCACTATCCTTCTAGTCTCCTCACCAGTTCCCACGCCGCATTTGCTTTTTGGCTTCTGTATTTCTGGTGGCGTCGCTGGTCTTGCATGATCACGCCCAGGTGTTTTCTAAGATTTCCTTGACGTCCTTTCCAATCTTTCGACCTGTCCCACCGTATTCTGGCAGCCCGCGCCGCTTCTTCCAATGCCTCGTCCATCTCTCCTTCACCGCCTACTCTCACTCCGTTGACATCGTCAATATAGAATAGTGGCCAGTAGCTCGTTCTTCGCTCGTGTCTTAGCTCTCTCCCGCCGCCTCTCTGAGCTAGCCGCCTTTCCGCTTCCCATACCATGCTGGACATGTAGATCAGTGGACTGTCCTCCGGTGTCCCTCTGGTCACCGTCACGGCGCCTAGGGCATTCCCGTCTAGCTCTACACCAAACCTTCTTGGCGCCAACCAGTCATCTATCCACTCTCTCAGCCATTTGCGGTTGCGGAGAATCTTCGTTACATGTTCTCTCCGTACCGTATTGAATGCTGATTGTGCGTCTCGCCCGGTTATTTCTCCTTTGGGGTGAGTACTAAAATATTGGTACGACAGTGTAGTGGTGGCCACGGTATTTTTTTACACCCAGACATAGCTATATATTATTAGAGGGTGAGTGAGTTCCAGTCCCCTTTCATGTTTCCTTGTTTACCCCACCTGAATATGTTAATGCACTGCCTATGCCTGCATAGTTCTGCCTTCCAACTATAGCTGTGTATCACTACTACCAACCCTTGTCGTCGGTTGCCAAAGCTAAATTAATCGTATCCCGATAACTGGGGTGGGGATATGTACCGGCATATTTCCTGACACCTACCTATCATATATCCAACCAGACTATCATATACCTGCTAGAAACCCAGGACACTAGGTTTTCCAAGTTCTATTAACTTGCCTTGATCTACTGTTGTTCACATGTTTAAGTTAAGGCCAAACTAAATGTATACAAAACCGGAAACGCACTGACAATCTTTCCACTTATGTTACAACATGCATCACTTTAATAAAAACCATCTTGACAGTCCTAGGAGGACATAGTTCTCCAAATCCAGAATGCCACACCTGTATCTGCTCCCCTGACTGTACCTATCCAAATTTGTAGCCATTCAACTATCACCTGAGTAAGCACACCAGACTCCGCAAAAGGTTCGAGACTATCCACAAACTTTACATTCCTGTTAGCCTAGACATTAGCACATAAATTGTCCGCTATGAAGACCTATCTCAGACTAGCCATGACCCATACTAAAAGCACCCAATAGCCCTATTTACTATCTAGCCCACAAATAACTTACAGATAAACCCCGTGGTCCCCTGGTCCAAAATCATTCAAACTCCCACCAAAAAGAACACTGGCCCCGTACTCCCAACTGAGAAACCTCCTTGAACCCGCCTACCTATCTAATATTAATATTCAGTCAGTACCCCTCAGATCCCCTACACCCTCTAACCCGACAAACCAGCCAGGGTTTGTTTACCCTCCAGCCCCACAAAGACGTTATGCCACACTTGATCTGTTGCCATGCGTTTATAGCTATATCCCGGGTCGCCCCTCACCTATTTCAATATCCAGAGGATTGTTTGCAAAAATAATAGGGAAAGACACAAAGAACTACCCATAGTTATAGGAATAAGAAAAAATGATAGATCAATAGAAAAAAACAGGTCAGGTGTGGACGGCTGAATGCATATAGAAGAAAGGCCACCCTCGGTTCACCTATAAGTTATAGGTGCCATCGCAGCTGACCTTGTTGAGATTCACAGCTCCCAAAGCCCACTGCGGACCAAAATGTAGCGGTGCCACAGAATCTGAAAGGATCCCCTCAATGGGGCCCCATGGGGCTATTCCGGCTCAGAGCTACTGAGATATTCCTTATGAACCCATTTGTCCCACTCAGGTGAATTGCCCCTAAGCAATGGGGATCGCCTATCAGTCGAGGAAGATTGGTCATCAACTTGGGGCTGTTGGGCGGTGTTTTCATTTCGTTGGCTTAATAGCTGGGAAGGCTGGGATTCACTGGTGTTCAGGGAGCTGGAAGGAGGGCTTTCACTGTCTGTACCATTATCAAGGGGGGGCACTTCAATCTCCTCTAGGCTACCAGTCCCCTCGCTGGAGCTAGGAGCAGGTATTGCAGGTGGGAGACGATCACCCGCTCCGTACCTAGGGTTGAGGCCTGTCGAAAACGCCCTGACTCCAGTGTCATGTTGGGCCCCGGGTTGACGATTGATTGACCCGTTCACAGGGGAACAACCATATGCTGTAAAATCGTGATCAAAACGCTCAAGGATTTTCCTGACCTCTGGGCCAACATCGCCGCCTTGTGGCACATTATCCAATTCGTCCATTGTCCGCTGTGGAAGAGCGTTGGACTGTTGATATCTTGAATCAAACAAAAAAGGATCAAACAGTAAAGGTTTGTGCGTCTCGTCGTCGAGGGTCATAGTATTAATGCCATTGCCGAACTCTGACTCCACCTCTCCCTCGCTTCTACTTGGGATACATCGTGGATATGATCTCGGGGTTTGAATGTGAAATTTTACCCTCCCTCGCTCTGACGAGGCGTCCAACTGAGATGTACTCGAAGTAGTGTGCTTGTTTTCATGTCCCTTTAGATCCCTGGGCCGTTTAAACGATTTCTCACAAACATTACACTTATGGGGTCGGAGCTCAGAGTGGTTGAGCATATGGTCTTTAAGTGTCCAAGAATCCCTGCATTTTGTCCTGCACGATGGACATATCAAAGCTTTCTTTGCCCTTCCGGCGGAGGCTCTACTAGTGGAAGCTCTGCTGGTGGAAGGTCTAGATCTGCTGGTAGCCTGGCCTGGAGGAAGCTCTGCTGCGGTAGGAATCGCCTGGGTTTGCGGTGACGGATGTACCAGGGGTTGAGCGGGATAACCAGGAGTATATGGGGCCCAGATTTGGCCAGCAAGGAGACTTGTTGTTTGTGGCATTACTGCACTGATATGACATTAGAAAACCGAGGCTCCTGGCAAATGCGCGCATGAACTTACAAAGCAGATTATTACTTTTCCTAGCCGTGGTTAAGTTGAACTCGATGTGGGGGATAGTCCTCGCGTCGGAATGACCACCACCGTTGAGAGTGTACACCTGATGGCAAGCTGATTAAGGCTTTAATTGTAGAAAATAGCCTTGCTGCTAACGGTGAGGCCAGCAAAGCATAGGGAATATCAACTGCGGCGTAAATGGAGGGAGAAAGAGAGAGAGAAGAATTTGCAAATAATTCCATAGCCCATTTCCTAAATGAGCGTACACACTCCGCGGCATACTTCCAGATTGAGTTTAGATCTAGAGCAGGCAACGACTTAGGGAGCAGGGATCAGCGAGCAACTCGGCCTGTGTCCACCGGTTTACTATGAACCTGGTGTTTCTAGATGGATAAGCCAGCCGACATAATGGTCAAGAAGCTCCACCAGAGCCATGCCATGTCAGTGCCCCAAGAGGTTTCCTCTAGGCTGGTGGTGCAATTGCCGTATATTGCTTTTACCGGTCTAGAATGAAGCGTGCTGGTCAGAACCACGTTCATGGAACAGGAAACCATCTCGCTTTTTTGAATTCTGCAATATAGTGTGTTGATAGCAGCTCCCGTAAGGAGGTAGGTCATCACAATCGGAGAAGGTAGAGTGGTTGATTGAGCATCAGATGCTGGCGTTTGGGTTTGGCCCCTATATATATGCCTTCCTAACTTCTCCTCGCTACATAGCAGTTATTGGCCCAATACTCCAGTTTTCTGACGTAATCAGATATCGGCAGTAGTTATAAAGCATTTTGGTCCGTCAAGTAAATTTGTAAAGCAGCGGCATAGAGAAAGATTCTCAACGCCATCTGCTCCACTCACAGCTATCCCAGTAGCACTGCAACCCCTCATCCCCCACTAGCGCTGGCCTTGTTGAGTGGTTGGTACTGGATTCACACCATGGTCCCACCCAGTTTCCATCTGTATCTCCAAGGAGCAATAAAGATTCCAATGGTAGGCACGCTGTGTTGAAATCTGGTAACACTGCTAGCCATCCAATATCAAAAATGGTCAGCTTGTTCAGGTTATCTCAGCACCTGCTACTCCAGGACAATATCTCTATGGAACTGGTATTCAGCGAGCTTGTACTGAGATGGCGCTTCTGTTGGCTTGGCAAACCACCCCCAGCACATACGGGACTCTCTCCTTTTCCGGAGACACTCTGGTCTGATATCAGCAGACCTAGCAATGTAGCTTGGTTGGTTTGTGGGAATCAAAATGTGTATATGAACTTGAAATCATAGGCAGACAGCATTTCTGCTGATTCCGGTTCGACAAACAAATGTGGTATATGCCTCAAGGTGTCGGACAAAGCTTTGTACAGGTGTAGGTCATGCTCTATGAACATTTGCACTGTCTGTAAGGCGATCGGTTCCATGTAGTGAGATGGGAGTGGCAGGCGCCAAGTAGGCAAGTGAGTGAGAATACAGATGGCCTTGGAAACAGGTATCCCGTCACTCGAAGACCACCATTAACTGACAGCCAACAACCCAGCTAATGCGGACTTTTGAGTGGGGTGAATTGAAATTTGGGGTTTGCGCCATAGTAGTGATGTGTACTGTGCATAGATGCTTGGTTTGATTGGGAGCTTCCAAATATCTAGGCTCAATTAGCTAAGAATCTCGTGACCTCCGAATGGTTCACCATCAACTTCAAGTTCCTCTCGTCAGTTTGGTGTAGAGTCAGTGATCCTTAAATCAAGTCGCTCTTTGTGACTATATAATCGACTCGCGTGTGGTTCAGGGTCTCACCACTCATTAGTACTGCGTTCCTAAATCAAAATCCCAGGAAACCGTCGAAATGTCAAACAATTACTTTGCCAAAGGCTACCAGATCACGGATAGCGAACGTATCAACCCCATGATCGTATATTGGCTATTGTTATTTTTGTATTCCAGGTACGGTTTCTTCTGTTGTTAATTTAGAACTTGGGATAGAGATCCTTCCGGTTGATCGAGTCCATAAAGTAGCTCCCTGTCCCGAAGCAGAGCATCCTCAACAGATCGGCGGGGTGTTATATTTGTCCAGAGGATGTAGCAACAAGGAGTGGGAAAGGCTCTTTCGGCCATGGTCCCAAAAGGTTTGTGACAAAGAATCCAATAGGAGGGAAGCACACCTCTAACTATCCATCGCAGCAGCAGAGGGCAGAGGGTCCTATATATCATGCTGGTGGCCAGTAATTATATGTATGTTTGATGGGTGTGGGTGTACGGGTACTTAAAGATATTTACGTACTTGCGGAGGCCGACACCCGCTAGACTAAACGCATTGGGTTATTGGCCCTATTTACGTACTTGCGGAGGCCGATATCCGCTAGACTAAACGCATTGGGTTATTGGCTTACCGGGCCTAACCTCCTCTTACACCGATCATGCTGCGCGAACACAATTTGAGCCATAACGCTGTGTCGAGCACAATTTGAGCCATAACACCGTGTTCGATGCAAAGCCAACAGCATTGCGGACTTGAATCTCTGTGGGGGTGAAAGCGTTTAAAAGTCCTATTAGCAGGTCCTGGTGATGGATTAGAAGGAAAACATACCTCAACTCGCAAGGCTCATGCCAATACTTACCGGTAGTATTCCTATCGCTGATCATGGAATGTACTAAAAACTGCGTCTCATTCCCGCTCTTGCATACTGAAGCACGGGAATTCCCGCAGCTGGGTGCAGCAGTCCAATCCTGAGTTCAAGAGTAATCTCGGGGTTCCCATTAACATCTACCTATAGGTATTATTATTATAGCTGATTGTCTTACCTCCTCTTCTTCGACAGGACAGGCTCGATTGCCTCTAATGGCCACTGAGACCATCCACAAGGTCCGCCTACCTCAGCTGGCTCATCTTCATGATTTTGTTTGCTTTTTCGATATTTATGAATAGCGTTAGGTTCTCATACATAAAAGCAATGGTACCTTTCTCTGTTTGCACGGCAGGTGGAAACCAGCCTTGAAATATGGATACCATGAGGGATTACCGGGGATGTAGGACTGGGACAAGGCTAGCAAAATGCTTTTCCCCCAAACTGGTGCAAAGGCATCCCTGTGTCCACCGACCGGCATACCAAGAAGAGGGGACCAAGAGGGGTAGGATGTCAATATGTAGTTCCTGTTAATCTGCCATAGTCTCGAACCGCTTGGGTCTGCTTGGCAGTGCCACCACATGTCGGCACGAGAGCAATAAGGGCTAACTTGGCTATCTCTTATCTTCCATTCTCTATTTTGGGAGCCGGCACCAGCGGTGTCTCTTATTGGGGAGTCCAAGTGCGTTGCTAGTCTGGTTGTACGACCCGTCCTTTGGAGGGTGCCTAGCTACTGTACGTACTCTACTGACGTTATCGCCCCAAATGTGCAATACGAAACCAGGGGGGTCTGGTTGGCACAAGCCCCCCGCCAAACTGCAAATCTAACGTCCTTCACAATCATCTACAACTCGATTCAACTATTCCTCCGATCACATAATCCTACACATCCCATCAGCGGAGCAAGTTTTTGGCGGCACGTGACCGAAGCACAATGGCTGGTGTATTATGTTGGGTGGGGGGTCTTTAGGAATGCAGTACTGGCATTCCAAAAGAGCATATATAGCTAGCGCAGATAACCTAAGAGTCTGGGAACGAGGGCCTGGGTTTGAGGCTAGTCTGGTTACCACTTCGATTTATAGTGCACGTGCCAGCCAGACTATCGCCAATATAGTCTCGCTCGTAATGTAACTAGACTACCAAAAGAGGTAATGGAAAGGCACAGCTTTAGGTTAGCCTACTTCCATGATGCGTTAGTCTTACTTGGGATACGCTAAAGACCCAATACCCGATGTAAAAAAGTTGGGGACTACGGAGGAGGGTCGTGCCAACCAGACTAGTTGGGAACTGTGATTGTATACATCAAGCTAGGGAAAGGGGGATTGTAAATGAAACTAGCGACAAACTTCAGCAGATTCCCTCCTATACCCAGATTTCCGCGAGACTTTGCCCTTCAAAGAGCAAAGGGACTCCTTCCTAACCCTTTATCTGACCGAACCTTATCTGCAATTTTCTTAATTACCCTCCAGTACCATTTCTCCCCTACAAACCCATTGAGAGCGGTAAGCATAGCTAAACCTCCTAGGACAAGTGATAAAATCCCGTTCCCCACGAGTACGCCCTGCCAATCTCCTCGACTGGTTGAGAAATCCCCGTCATTCCCCAGTGGGCCTGCACTCCGGCCAAACAGTATATTCCACCGTTTAACCGTCTGCTCTACACTTAGGACCACCAGAGCAAAGCCCAAAAGCCTGAGAATCATTACGAGATATGAAATGTTAATAGGATTACCGAAACCGTACTGAATCTCAAGGTGTCTGCGGGCATGGCTGAGGATCACGAGTTGCAAGTTGGCTTTATACCGAAGCCACCCCCCTACGCCACTTTCCGCGTGCTCCATGCCTAGATCAGCGTGAGGCTCTTTGATGATAGGTGATCTTTGGGGGAGTTCACCATCACGGAAGAGTGTGTGCAAGCTGGCAATAGCTGGTAAGCCGTCTGAGATTTCCACACTGTGGTACGCGCCAAAAGTGTCCGCAGGGCGAGAAAAGTAGAAATATTGCCTAATCTTGCATACCCATCGGATTGTGATGAAGACCCAAACCAGGATAGCCATAGTAGCCCAGGAGATCATGAAGTCTGCCCAAATATTGCTGTCTAGAATAATGTTTGTTGATGCAAAGACTGCCCTTCTTCCGCAGAGGTTTTCTCCTTCGTATGCGACTTCCGTTGCCGAGCCATCATAAACTCGCCTCATGTCTGAATTCCGGCTCCGGGTGATCTGGTACTGGCGCATATCCATGCCTAAAAAGCGATTCTTGGGGGCTGAGATCACGATCTGAGTGAAAGCAAGGAAAATGACTACCACAGACTGAAACAAGAACGTGAGGATCATTGTCCCGGGATTGAGGCTCGTTGCATGAGCCGGTATGCGCAGGGGACTTGTACACAGCATGGTAAGCCAGCTAGGTAGAGCAACGAGGAATAACTCAAGAGCCATTGGGTACCGCCCAGGGTCCGAGTGACGTGCTAGTTTCAAGTCGTGGAGAAGCTGAATGCAAAGCGTGACGATTAGTGCACAGAGTGGCATGATGATGTTTGCTTGTGAGGACGGTGAGAACAGGCGTGAAAGGAGAAGCGCCCCGGCATACATGAACAGCCCAGAACGGACAAACGGGCTTGCCAGACCATCGACACCGGGAGTGTTACACCATCGTTCATTTGAGAGGCTGGATTGGAGAAGTGGTGCGACTTGAAAGACCGGCGGGGCCTTGGGGACGGCAGCAGCTAATGGTAACGAGTAAGAGAATGCTAGAGCAACGAAGACTACCAAGTGAGTTATACGACCTATAGGTAGTAGTGTCGCCATGATTAATCGATTCGGTGGGTAAGTTGATGGTAACTGAAAATCCCTTCTCTGAAATACTGACTGAATGTGTCAGCGGGCTAGCGTAACCTCCGGATGTCGCCAGATTATGTAAGTAGTAATGCAACGGGATACAATGAGGTTCATAATTTTAACAAGAACTTTTTTGTGAAGGTCTATAGTCAGAGTTAAGGAGGATGAGGAGGATGAGGAGTGTGAGGAGGGTGGCAGGAGTACAGGTTGAAGGAGAAAAGAGGAACAGAAAAATGCAGGTGGAGGTAAGGAAGAGAAAGGAAGGAAGGAGGATAGGGAGTGAGGATGTCAGATTGATTACCTTACAAGGACTTCTCCGATTGAGCGTTGGGGGGGTGCGGATCGTCTTTATTGAACCCGCTTATCCTTTCCACAAACTTTTTTCTCTCCCCTAGCCTCTTTGAGGCTCTGTTGTCTTCTCACCATCTTTTCTACAATTGTTCTCTACAAGAACACCTCTCATCCTGTCTGGGCACAAGAACTCTCTCATCCTGTTCCCTTCCAATAGTCCATTGAAAAATTAGAAGGGTTTACCACACTCCAAAAATAAATCGGTCTGGGCACGAGATCAATTAGAAGGAGGAATCCTAACACTGTTCTGTTCTCGTGCCAAGATTCTTTGTATCTGACACGTAATTATTCAAGGAGCGCCAGCTACTTCTAAATTTGACCCACATTTCAGTGTCTCAACTAAATCTTCTTCAAACTCTGAATCCTCCTGTTTTTTCTGTGCTTTCATCTCTCACTGACCCACCCGTATCCCAAGACCCTTCTTCTATCAGACTTTTGCCCTTCTCGTGTTGGGCTAGGTGTTGGAAGTGACTGTGCTTTTTTTCTGGAAAATCATTACTCACATTCAGTCTATCTAGGAGAGACCGCACCTACATGTAGGTTATCCTACCCGCAGCCAGTCTCTATTCCCTCGCCCCCTTAATAAATACATAAAAGACATGGGAGACATCAGCACTGGAGGAATCCTACTATCTCCCAGCACCACTCCGGGTCCCGCCATGCCTCCTTTTCCGTTCTCCCCCCTCCCATCCCCTATCAATGCGCACTACCTCAGATGGACCGCGTTCTGAGAAATCGTCCTCTGCCCTCCCAATGACCCACTGTCCACAGCTACCGTTTCAGAGACCGTGATCCGTGGCTCTGTAAGTGTGCCCCCGTATGGCCTTTTTATTTTATTTTTAGGAATCATTACCTCCTATGACCTCTCTATCCCATTCTAGGTGTGCTGGTTTGGAGTGGATGGGGAAATGTTTGATCCCAGCCGGTGTTGCTATCTCAAGCTTTTGCATCCGAGCTCCCACCCATCTTACCTCCCCCACCATCCTGTCTGCCTCCTCGCTCCCTTTTGTGCCGTTGTGGTCTTTGACCCATGCCAATCTTCGGTTCTCTCCCTGTGACAGTTCCTGCGGCTCCTCTCCCTCCCACGATCTGGCCTTCGTAGGGTCTAACTGTGATATCCTGGTGATTACTCCTTGGCTGTCCAGGGCTACTGTGTTCACTTCCCCTTCCCATGCTAGCTTGACTCCTAGCTCTTCTGCATCCATCACCGCCACATACCACCCCAGGTACAGTCCTGTGCTGCCTGCTGCCATCCCCTCCGGCCGACTCCCTTCTGAGAGCTGTTGAGCTTGTTGTAGTTCTGGGGTCTTGTGTCTCTCAGCATTGCTAGGACTCAGAGTGCTTAACGATCGGTCCTCTTCCCCAACTTCGACATTATTGATCTAATTTTCGACAAAGGTTGGCTTGTATATCAACTGTAAGTATGAGTGCTGGAGTTCCGATTGGGGTTGCAATGCGCTACTCTAGAGGGTCCTTGAAACTCAGTAGAAAGCAACCACAACAGCTGGCGAATAGCAAGCTACCACGGTTAGTCTTGGTGTTTTTTTGTTTTTGTTTTGAGACGGCCCCGTTCCCTCCCCTTTGAAGATTTGGGTGTACTCACGGAACAACAAGCTGCTGAATACGATTAATGGCTCCTTAAAATAAAAAAAAGGCTGCTTAAACGCCCTGCCTCCCGAGCCTAGGAAAAACAAAGAGACCCGAGAGATAATATCACACCCTTCACCGCCACACCCTCTTGTCTCTGGCTAGCTCCCCTGTAAGCACACGATTATAACAAAGGAAACTCGTTAATGCATGTCTCCTGCATTTCCTGCACTCGGAGTCCATAGTGTCATAGATCTTGTTGCGCCAGGCCTGGAGATTACCTTTGCCTGTCCGGCAGTGGACATAGTTCACCCTCGCCTTCCGATTCTACCTCACTACCTTCCTCATGCCCGCACCCTTCACCCTCCTCTCTTCCTCCCTCATCTTTTCCCACCTCTGCCTCAGCTCCCCCTCCGTCACCTTTTCAATCCCGGTCCCCTCCACTCTTCAGACAAGGCCCCCCCCTTTTCGCCATCTAGTCTGCTACTTCGTTACCCTCGGTGCCGACATGCACCTTCACCCAGCCGAATCTCACTGCGTCTGGCCCCAGCCTGGCTTGCCCGTCCCCTATCTTCTCTACCACCTCCCTCAGCTCCGTTGCGGTGTGCCCTGCCTCTCGTACGACTGCTATTGCCGCCTGGAATCCGATGGGATTAAGACTTTCCGGTCAGCTGGAACCCCCATCAGCCCCCCATGTACTCCCGACACCTCCCCATCCCACACCATCGCCGTGGTCCCTAACCCTCTCATATAACCTTCCTCCCCTCGATATACCACCCCGCCCCCACATTCCCCCTCTCGCCCATGCTCCCGTCGGTGGAGACTCCAGCGGCGCCCTCTCTGGCTTCGTAGATGGCTAATTCCCAGTCCGCCAGTTTGGACTCTTTATTGGCCTGGAGCTTGACCTCTGGGATTTCCACCTTGTCCCTACGTTTGTACTGGCTTAAAGGGTGGCAAAACTCAACTCTAAGGATTTTACAATAAAATCAAGCCTGCTAGTAATGTTAGTTACTTAGGGAGTACGGTAGGGGGCAGAGGCCGGCCCCGTGGTGGATAACTACCTGTAGGTAGGTTAGTCTGTTTGGCACAAGCCCCTCGGTACCTGTAGGTGCGACCTCTCGATGATTTTTCCCCCCCCCAAAAAAAAAGCTTGCTAGAGGCTTAAAATTATCTTTGGTATGGTAAGTACTTGGGTTTATTCTGGCCACCGGGCCGCTTAACTGTGTAGGGCTAGGCCTACAGCCCATAACCTCAGATACCCACATAACTAACTGCGTGCACTTTCGACCATGGTTTTGTCACAGGCCTTCGGGTTTCGATACAGTCGAACCTCTATATTAGCATACTCTATATATGCATAACCTCCCTATTAGCATTGAGCATGCCGGCCCGAATTTGGGACTATGGCTAGACAAAATCTCTATAAACGCATAACCTCTCTAATAGCATCGGATCTTCCGAGGCTAATATAGAGGTTCGACTGTATAACGTTAGCGAGGCTAGTAATGGTGTAGCTTTGTAGCTCGCGAGCTCGCGCTTCTGGCGGGCTCGTCATATCCCTCCTACCTGATAGGGGTGTATACGAGTAATATAATGAGTATTAAACAGAACAGGAAAGAAAAGAGAAAAGAAACTGTTCTGCCCAGACCGATTTAAGAACCCTAAAAATAAATCAGTCTGGGCACGAGAACAAAAAGAAACCCTAGTCCGCCTAGGTATTTTCCTTTTTTGATGTGATGCGTGATATGACAGATTATGTACTTAGTACATACTCAGTTAATACGCTCGGGAGACATTCAAGCCACCAGTTAAATCTACGAGTCTACTGTTAGAAGCATTTGATAGCTTGAAATATGCCCCACGCTGTGAGTACCCTTGTTGGGATTGAACTCTTGAGCTGGGCCCTGTGTATATGACATATTTCTGCAAATTCTGCATCCCGCCTCTCGCTATTATCCAGCCTTAGAAACAACAACCCCGGGATAAACATATTGCACATTGAGTTTGCCCAGACCTCAAAAAGCAACTGAGTAGAATGATTGCCACCTACCAGAGCCTTTATGCAACTCTCCTATCCATGAATTCGTGATCTGAGAAAGTAGATTTTTACACTCTGGCGGCTGACCTCTCACCCGGGGCCATACCTACCCACTTTCCAATACCAACCAGCAAGTCTAACACAAATTAAGCCCCATACTGTGGTGACTACTACGAAGCTATCAAGGAACTGGAAAAAACCATTTGATGCACTACCTGGTGATGGTTCACTACCCCGTTATGTCATGCTATACTTCAGGTTGCAACTCAGACTGTGATCAGAAACCGAGGTTGTGGGTTTCTGTATTGACGCCCCAGCCGCCATATGCCTGTATCGATATTGTTACACACAACCCTCTAGGTAGATCATAGTTATAGATCATGTAAATATCCCACCTCACCCCTCTCGGTGGGGGTTGGATTCCAATATTTTCCTTGCTGTATAGAGATAGAGATGACTATAACCAACGGGTGAGTTGAAATTTATCGAAATCTAGGCTGTAAGGAACCAAATCGACAGCCCTAGCCCCTATCTATTACTCGCACACCAAATAAAAAAATAAGAACCAAGAAGGTTGTGGATCAGACCCCTCTTGAGAGTGGCCACTGGAGGTCCTCATGTGGAATGCACCACCTGAATAACCCCATCATCCTGATTGGGGTAGGATTGAGGGCCATCTTTCCTTGACGGAGGGTGAGAAAACTAAGCTCGTATACCCGTGGAATGGCTACACTGCTGTCCCAGTCTGATTCCATCAGACCTTAATTCCGTACAGCCATTCCGCAAGCTCCGCTGGTCTTTCTCTCTCGGTCATCATCACATCCTTGTACATTTATGTTTTGTTTCATTTCTTTCTTACAGTATAGTATCGAGCAACACTTATAAATTCCTTCGTCCGTCAATTCCATGAAGCCAATTTCCTCAGTATGCTTCTTCAAAAAAATCCGACCACTTATGAATTAACCACACTGGGGCGAAGTTGACACTCCAATTTGCACTCCCACTGTCTCGGTTCCGGAACATTATGGCAGGGTCAACTGGCTATAATCCAGCTCTCTCTGCGAAACAGCTCGCTGATAACAAACGAACAGCATGGATCTATGCTGCAATACTTTCTGGCCTCATAATGATTTTCATTGTGGCCCATTTCTCCCGAACTTTATTCCAACTCAATAGCAGCAGACGAAGATCAGAGGTCGGATTTCTCAGTAGGGCTATTGTTACTCCATTCCGGTATGCTATATCTAGGTCTTAGCAAGAATGTACAAAGTAAATTTGCTCATACTTCATTTTTAGCTTGTACCGGCGAACATTCTTGAGGAAGCTGCCCAAGGTCTCTTCGGTAGGCCATCTAACTCTGATACTTGTGTATCTGGGTTTGAATCTAGCACTTACTGTCCATGATGAGGACTTCAAGTTTCCATATTCACACCTTGCAAAGCGCTGTGGTTGGTACGTAGTCTTCCCAAAAATTATAACATTCTAATGTACTAACTGGAATTCAGGATGGCAATCACGAACACGTGCCTAGCACTTCTGCTTGCAATGAAGAACAACCCACTGGCTTGTCTCACTGGCTACTCGCACGAACGACTAAACGTTCTTCATAGATGGGTTGGCAGAGCCATCGTTGTATATGCTCTCCTCCATGTCTAGTAAGTATAGCGATTGTGTGGGCTCCATAGAGCATCCAAACTAATAGTCTCTAGTATTTACGTGGGTAGCTTAGCTGTTCAACAAAAGGCGGCTAAGCTTGCTAAAATTCAGCAAATTTACGGCTGGGTTGCTGTCAGTGCCCTCAAAATAATTTACATTACCTCTCTGCAATTCTTCCGCAAACGATTTTACGAGCTCTTCTACATTGTTCACGTCACCATGTTCGTCGTGACAGTCGTCTTCCTGGGGCTCCACAAGCCACATAAGTTTGCACCAGTTATGTACGCTGTTGGAACATTCTGGTGCATAGACAGGTTACTTAAGATTACCAGAATGATGATCCACAGCCACAATAACACTGCTACCCTTATCCCTCTCGCTGGCCTTGCCACCAAGGTTGTCTTGTCAAAACCTATCTGGGGCCAGCCAGGGTCCCACGCTTTCCTCTCAATCCCAAAAATCAGAAACTTTCAGAGTCATCCGTTTACAATTTCTAGCAGCAATGGGGTTGAGTTTGTCATCAAGGCCCAGAATGGGTTTACGCTAGATCTCCATAAATACGCCCTTAAGCACCCGGGTGTCAAAGTGAAAGCCATGTTTGACGGGCCGTATGGGGCCGTGCCTGACTTTGGCCGATTCAACCGAGTGGTATTATTTGCTGGTGGAAGTGGCGGAACTTTCACATTCCCCATCGCGATGGACTTGGTGAGAAACATGGGGCGCTTCTGTACCGTTGCTGTGGAGTTCATTTGGGTCATACGAGATGAGCGTAGGTGTATGTATCGCAAGCGCTTCTGATCATAGAGGCTAACTTGTATTTGTTTGTCGTAGGCCACATTACCTGGTTCGAATCTGAAATTGATACTCTACAGAAAGCACCAAATGTCAACGTCAGCATCTATGTCACCACCAAAACAGATCCCATCGTTACCTCTCAGCCCGTCGAGGTGGAAGTAGCAGCGGAAGAAGACGTTAGAAACTCCCTCTACATTGATGATGATGTAGACACCGTCGACCCAGAAAGGCGGTTACAAACTACATCATCTGATTCTACATTCCCACCTCCCGCGGTCATGGTGCACGAGAAAAGCGATATCAAGCGACTCGAGGGCCTGAATGAATTGGACCTTGGGGCCTTGAAAGAAATAGGAACTAGTGCCGGGGTATCTAACCACTTGAGAGTTCATCGAACCCAAAGCTCTAAGAACAGGAACTCTGTAATTCTAGAGAGCCAGATCGATCAACAACCCATCATTAACGTGAAGACCATAGGCGGAAGGCCAGATATTGGCGCTATTGTGAAGTGTGTGGCCAAGGCCGCTGAAGAGAGGGACTTGGTTGCAGTGGCGGCGTGCGGGCCTATAGAACTTGTGAGGGTTGCGAGAAATGCAGTAGCGGATAGCATAGATATTGGGGGTGCTAGTATCACTTTGCATTGTGAGCAATTTGGGTGGGGTTAGTTGTTCATGACAAACTTGGTGTTTCTTATTAACCGTACGGGGCACGCTTCAGGCACTCGATCTGTATATAATATTTTTACACTCTAAGGTCACGATTCTGGTAAACTTCGGGATGAAGAAAATGTTAGAGGGAGGTGTGGGAATATTTGTAGTAAATCTATTTCACGTGCACGTCCCACCAATGACAGTACAATTTGTGATTCCCGTGTTCGCCATAAAATAATAGCTTTGAGGGCTGCGGGTAAAGTATCCAGTGTTGGAAGAAATTGTGCAGCGCTACTAGGTACTGTACCTGCTGTCTTTGCTACTATCTTTATGCATTCTGCAATTGTCTTAACCTTAATTGTGCTCGCCTCATTATGATTAATATTACAAAATATTAGTTTGTGGACTAGAATTCGGAATATAAGCTCGCACCATGGCTTCTTCGTCTTCACTTGAGTTGGGAACACTCAAATGTGCTTTCTCTCACCACCCTGGTTTCCACAGGACCAGTCCTATTGCGGGCCCGAGGTGAGAACATCACTTTGTAAAAGTATAGTTAAGGCCTAACTGCCAAAATCCCATTGAGACTCCTCAAGACTGCCGTCTCCAAGGGATTGGGGGTTTTGGAGGTGCGTAGACATCCGCACGTACTATGCATATCAGTCCTGCCGTTCCGGCCTTAATATAAAAAGCCCAATGTATATTAAAAAGCTACGTCAAGTTTTGCGGTGCATGGGAGGGAATTTTCCAGTGATAATTTCTTGGTATTCGAATACAACCACATATATTCACGTAGTACCCAGTCAGAGGATTTACCAGTAGAGTAGTATAGCGAATTTGAGATAATACTGTAAGAGTGTTCTTTGTACCAAATATTTTCCATATTCTCTCTCTGGCCTCCGCAGGCACCATTAATACCTCTTCAGCATGTGCATCCTACAGATGGGGAATAGATTTCACCTGGAATAGGTCAACACTTAGGGGGGGGTTGCCGGCACTTAGTTCACACCTATGCTTGGGGTGGCATATGGCCTCCATAGCATCTAATGGGAGCATCCTAGAAGATGATTAGGTATTACCAATAGAATATTTACCCTCCTCAATCTAGTGTATACCTATGCCTATGTCTACGCCTGATGAAATCGATTCCCCACCTGCCGAGTACAGGGAGAAGTGTGGGTTATTGCTGGTGACATCAATCTCCACCCACAGTGTGGCTGGGAGAGTTTAGCTCTGCTGAGTGTTTACCTATGCCTGGCGACATCCATTCTCCATCTCTTTATTTTTATAGTTCGCTCCCATGGACGCGAGCCTGTTAGGGTTGTTTTGCTAGGCGATACTAATACAAAGTGGTGCATCGTATGGAGATGTGACATCACAACTGCTAATCTAAGCTCTCGATTTTGTCTGGGTAATAATACCTCCATGGCCCATAACTCAAAGAATCTCCAGTATTCAAAGGAGAAAAATCAATAAACATGAAACATACATAAATTGCTGCTCAAATAGGCACTTACTACTTCTGGGATTTTGCCAAAACCCGCCTCCAAAGCCCTGAATATTCCATCCCCTGCCTCCGTCATGCCAGGTCCCTGCTGATACTTCAACACAGAGTTGCAGTCTCAATGCGTTGTGGTAGTAACACTCTATGATTGATACAATAGAGTGAAACTGCAAGCAGATGCTCTAATTGTACTGTAATATACCCCCATCGGAAGAGCTAATAACGTGCTCCGAGCCTTACTCCCTCCTTTCTCGGGAGAAGTATTGCAAGGCTAAGCCTATTAAGGCAGTGACTTCCTAATTCGGCGTAGGTACTACAGCACAACAACCCCAACAGGCTCGTGTGTAGGCAGGAGCAAACTATAAAATTAATTAACAAGGCTTGATACAGTTGGGAGTTGGATTCATTCATATAAGTGTGGGGAGTTGATTTCATCAGGCCTAGGTATCCACTCCAGTGGGTGGGAGCCCGATTTCTCCAGGCAAAGGTAAACACTTTTGTGGATAGGGGTTCGACCTCACGAGCGATGACACCTCTCCCTATACCCGGCAGATGGGGAAAGATGGGGAATCATAGGCAATGGGTCTCCCAGGATTTTGTAGGGTGTAGGAATGCTTCTTCATTCGGGAATCACTTGAGAGACCTGGCATGAGACTAGAAATAATCGAAATAGATATAGAAGTATCCCGAGCTATCTGGAAGCTATTACCGAGTGTGGTTGCAACTGTTGCCTAATACTTACTGTACAAAAAAGTGATGTTGGACACTATGCAGCAGAAACGATGATTGAGCTCGTTAGGCATACGTAAACACTCGGTACGGAATTGATTTGAACTTCTAGGAGAATTAATTTTTCTGGGATGGTCAATATCTCTAGAGGTATTAAGGATGCCCTAGGAGGTAGGGAGGAAATATGGACAGAACATGTAGACAGATTTGTCTCATTCTGGGAGTTTGTGGTCTTAAAGTCCGCTCACGAAAACTGTGTGCTGGGCAACGCTCTTGTCAACCAGACTAAAATCCCTTACGTGGAGGTGCGCTCGGTGTGTATTTTGCGAATTCGCACCCAAGGGAACATTATATTTCGGGCTCTGAATCAACCTGACTCTAGCCATGGAGATCCTCGCAATTACTTGATCATGAGGATACGCCTCATAGCATCTGGTTTTAGGTTTGATACAACTCCAAATCATCAACATCGTACATAACCCATTGCCAGTAGTGTAAAACGCTGGCAATGTCATGAGGAGCGTCGAGTTGATTTGGGGAACTGTGGCACTCCTGGAAACCAGCGTGGGCAAGCTGGGTAGTCGGGAACTTGCTGTATTTAACCGGCGTTGGTAGGATTCGGATTTCTTAAAAACAACGGTGTATTTAGCGGGTAATTTAGGCCTAAATGCGTCTGGTGGCACTATAAGAGGGTATGCTTAGGCATGAGCTGAATGGCGAAATCTACAGTCAGAATATTATTGCGAATCTCGAGAACTAATCCACCGTATATGCCCCAAAGTGCTGCCTAACCGACTCACATGAGTTTTTTTCTAACATCTACAACCAAACAAACACCTGACTCTGGCAGAAATAATTTCCATAGACACATAAACACAGCAATAAAAAGAATAATACTCGACAAAGAAAGAGGTTTCTTCCAACACGAACGCGTTTGCTCAGAAGTAAACAGTCTTTTACCTTGAACTGATCATGAGTCTCAGTGATTGCCTCTCCATCTGTGACACCATCTGGCCAGACGATGTCTACAATGTCTCCCGTGTTGAGGTTTGGCGGGTAGAATAACGCTGCCGGCTAATCCGACTTTGTCAAAATCGATAATTAATGCCTTTTCTGATTCCTCTGAGACGAATATATTGGACGGGCGTAAATCTCCCTGGGCGGAACCATTTATGGAGCAAAGAAACTCTCCTCCCAATTGAGTTTCGGAACCCTTCCTTTTCCTTTCATTCTAGCTTGCTAAGGCTTGATACGGTTTCCTCATAGCCACCACTTTCCACCCCCCTGGGATACCCTCAAATCCGAGGAGCTTTGGCGTCAAGCCCTCATCCGGTAAGAGTTTATGTGCGTCTAGAGAGTATCATCGTGTATACTTTATGATGGGCACATCTGGCCAGAAACAGGAGCTTATCACCGTATGCGCGGCTAAGTACGCAAGGTTGACTGGATTGGAACCACCGCCAAGTGGTATAGATGATGTTTAATAAGGGAACATACACCCCGAGGATGGCAAATCGGGCATGAGTTGAAGGCCTCCGTAGGGTGGGCAGTGCAACCCCGCATGGGGAGCTGCCCCTCCGGCAGCAAGGTAGCCACTTGAGAGGTAACTCATAAGGAAGAGGGGAACAGGCTGCCAGATATACCCCGAAAAGCTAACCGATACCCCAACTGCCAGTGGTTATCTGCTGGCCCATTTGTGTAAGTGCTAGCTGGGGCGACAGGTCACCTCTCGTGCGCGAGTCGGGAAAGCGAGCAGAGTAGGCCTGCGCAGCGTACCCTTAGGGTCCTGCCGAGGCACCAGTATAGCGGCCAGACTAAGAGGCCTGAACAAAGCATCATAGCCTTTGGCTGAATACGCGGAATACATGAACCCCCCAAAAAAGAGGCCTGAACAGCCATACCGGTATGCGGATCTACGGTACTGACTGGCTCAACTAGGCAGCTGGAAAGGGATTAAAAAACCCGGGTGGCGGCCAATAAATCGGAAGGGTTTATTGGCCTCGACAGGACAGTTCTAATCCCGGGCCAGTCTCAGCGATTTCCTAACTCAATACCTACGCCGAAGAAACTCAAACCCTCAAGCGGTGGTAGTCATAACGGCTACGCTTGTCTTCGAGTCCTGTTGGCGGCCCCTGACAGTGGAAGGCTGTAGTTGGGTCGAAATGCAACTGGGGCAAGCAAGTGCAGCGACTTCTAAGTACTCGCCAGAGGGGCAGAGGACCATAGTCGACTCTGGCGTGAGTGGAGTTTGGGGAAGAGGCTTAAGGTGCAAAGGCGCGCCTACTTGCATGGGCCTTGAATGGGGGTGGCTCCAACCTCAATCGCCATAAGGTGCCAGTGATTACCTCACCTGGAGGGAGACGATCATGCAAAGGGTCGGGGCGAGACTGCAGTTGAGAATGCGGACCCGGCGAGGCCTTGAGCTCCAGAGCGTTGGTCAGGGTAAAGGAAGAGAAGAGACATTGGGTAGAGAGAAAGAAAAGCGAGAACAGTCTGGGAAGTGGTGAAATACTACCGCCCAGGGTGAAAAAACAGCTGATATCTGTGATGACATCGTATGTGTTGTGGACAGTATTGTCAACGGGCTAGGCCACAAACCAGGCCGCCCGTGGCCTGGCCTGAGGGCCTGGGTCCGTGCTGGTCTGAAACAGCCTGGTCCGGCACGGCCGAGGATTTGGTGGCCTGGGGCGGCCTGCAGGCTATGCAGACCAGCCCAGGCCATATGCAGGCCGGTCCAGGCGGTCCAGGCTGTATGCAGGCCGGCCCAGGCCATGCAGACCGGCCCAGGCGGTCCAGGCCATACCGGCAGGGTTAGGTGGTAATACTACTGGCACTGTTTAAAATCTGATGTATATGTATACATATATATATGTAAAATGTGTCGGCCTATCATTATGTTAATAATTCGGTGTGGGCACGTTGATATGTAGCGACCTATCAGTGTGTTAAATATTCGGTGTTGGTCATTGTGTTCAAGACATCCCGAGCCCAGGCCATGCAGGCCAGCCCAGGCGGCCCAGGCCGGTCCAGGCGGTCCAGGCCGGTCCAGGCGGTCCAGGCCGGTCCAGGCGGTCCAGGCCGGTCCAGGCGGTCCAGGCGAGTCCAGGCCAAGACTCGCGCGGCCTGGTTATTTGGGCGAGGCCCTGGCTGAACCATACACCGTCCAGGCCGTTTCCGGCCGTCCTTGTGGCCGGCCTAGCCCGCCCGTTGAGAAGACTGGAACTTGTGGACAGAGCCTAAGGACTAAGCCTAGCATACGAGATGTCTGTAATCGTGCCCATGCTGACAAAGCGTGGTACCCTCGCATCTCTCCCCGAAGCTCGATTAATCAGCGAAGGGTCGGGCGCGCTAAGCTCTTCTGATACGGCTATCTACTGAGCTATCGTATATCTGGAAGGCTATCTGCTGAGCTATCATATATCTGGAAGGCTATCTGCTGGGCTATCGTATATTTGGAAGGCTATCTGCTGAGTTATTGCCTGACAGTATCCCTACGAGATGCCGGGGCCGCCAGACTACAGGAACAGCTTATACCGATCCTCACGTACGGATCCGAGCTCCACCAAAAGCCCAGCGAGTCGATGAAAGCCTGGTGAGAGAATGGCAAAGGTGGATACTACCGACAGGAGGATGGCGGGGCGCAAGATGGTGCCTGCCCAGCAAAGTCTGTTAACATATCTTTAACACCTTCATCTCGCCTTCCTCTCTTTGGGGGCTCCTTTGTGCGAAGTTCTAACGGAGGATCTTTAACGACGGCAGCACTTCTAACAAGTATGTGCTGGAAAGGAATGAGTATTGTTTACTTACGGGGTGTCTTATTGCGATGTGGACTCTTCCTATCATGACCTGAATCATACCCACACTGGGAGCTGAGCATCGAACTCGTTTCTCGCTTTGTCGGTATCAGGGATGTTGGCAACGCAAAGCTTGGCAGCCTTGAGATCCATTTCGGCAATCATGTCATTTGAACCAATAGGTATTGACAACGAAGGGATCTGTGTCCTCGAGAACCCAACAAAACAGGCCAGTTTTCACTCACTCAGGAAGAAAGCAATTGGCTTGGAGCTTTGACAGTTGATTTACTATATCAAAAGCTATAATATAATAGAAAATCGGAATATCCCCTCCTAGCATAAGTCCGGATTTGGAAATTTAGGGATGCTCCCAGTTTGTGCACTCACTAGATGTGAACCACTCTGGTCAGGCCTATGATTCTGAGAAAAGACATTCCCTCATCATATATTTGGACCTGGGAAACTATGATAGGTAATTGGAATCAGAACTATTTGTTTAATTATTCTAAAAACCCCGCAAGTGGCTGGAGACGAATGGTGCCTCACTGTAGAAACAAGACACGACTTTAAATATAAGCGCTGGGCCAGTAGCAACCTTTGAAATACCACTTGCTTGACTGAGACTCCTTTGAGACACCGCTCGCTTAGTGGAACATGTTTAAGATACCATACCAGGCCATCCCCTCCTAGTCGCGGCGATATGCAAAAACCCCCTTATTATACACAGCAACTAACAGCTCTACCAACTCCACTTCTCCCTCCTCCCTAGGCTCTGCCAAACCCGCTTCCTGTCAGCTTCAGTCCCCTACCGTAGGATCGGCTAAGTTCTGCTGGCTCCACTACACTCATCCACCTCCATTACGCTCATATAGACTCATATAGGTTTATCCGCGTGCCTTTAGCCCACCCAACTCCATTCCACTCATATATACATCCAAAGGTTATGTAGAAACATAAGCAATACAAAATGAACAATACCTGCTGCGTAATACATTGCATGACACTATTGCGCAAGGGAACATGATGAAAACAAGTAGAACTAGGTGGATAATTGATCTCGTTCCCAGACTCTTAGGTTAGCCGAAGATAGCTAGCGCAGATAACCTAAGAGTCTGGGAACGAGATCAGTGGATAATAGAAGCACACTGCGCAATTAGAAAACCATAAAACTGAGCAATAGCTTCATAGTCCAGGACGAGTAATTGAGAACTTCCTAGAACGTTCTAGTAGGTTTTAGTTTGAGTACCAAATCGGGATGCAGTCGCTTGCTAGTCTCGTGCTCAGACCCTCGAAAGAAGTCACGAGTTGTCTGGAACAGGACCATAATAGTAATAGAAGTACTGCAAAGCCGTTCTGAGTTAGGGTCAGGTCGAGCCACACATGAATGTAGACTGGCAAAATCATTGCTAGTACAAGACTGGTCTCGGGATAGCTGGTCGTAACAATATAGAATATGTGCTAATATGCAATGGGTACGAAATGAGAGTTAGTGATGCGAAAAGGAGAAGAAAGAGTTGGATACAATACAGATGCCATAAGTCGGATAATGGATTCTGTGAAGGAAGTACAAAGATAAATATTACATGAGGATAGAGATGAAAAAGTTGTGATACAGATGGTAGGATGGGAGCTAAAAACCAGCAGGCTATGAGATGTGTACAGGGTAGATACAGAGAGTAATGTAGAAATGAGAGACATCCTGGGGGTAGTGAAGAGGGTAGAAATAGTGGAGAAAGGGCAGGAAAGAGATAGACACAATGCGTCGGAGTGGAGGCATGGGAGAAGAGGTTGCAGGGGAAACAGATTGAGAGCAGTAGGGAAGTGGAGATCACGTGCAAGAGGAAGACAGGGGTAAAGATGGGAAGAGACACAATATGTTGGAAAAGTGAGTAGATCTTACAGGGTGGGAATAGGAAGATTGTGACAGGAGTGTAGAGGAAATATACCTGCGCCGCGAGCGTTCATGCGATGGCCGCCTCGTGACTACATATCACAGGTCTTAGTCATGTAGTATGCAAGGTTACCCACACCTACCTAATATTTGCTTATTTTCCAAACCCCACCAGACTACAGATCGCTATCCGATCTGGAGCCAGATTCAAGATCCCAAGGATAGCCATACTTTGGGGGGAAATATAGGTGGGGGAGTGGGGTTGACCAGATTTTACAAAATCAGGCGGGGGTGCTCAATAATATTTGCAGCTGACAGTCACAGGTCCGAATTCGTTTCTGTGCCCCCATCAGTGGAAGCCCATGCAAGATACCCCACGTTAGACCCTTAATGCAAGGGCAATTGACTAACGGGGCTCTCCTTTATGAACACTATAGTAGTCTAAAGATAAGGGACTGAAAAAAACCAGGTACGAGGAACGAAATACATGCAAAGACATCGTCCAGGGAAAACAAGAGCCCTATGACGATATCCCCAAAGTGGTGGAAATGGTAGAGACAGTACCCTGGCAGCTGGACCCTTCCCCACAACCCATAGCGTATGTGTCTTTCCCTTTGCATGAACATAATGTGAGCACAACTGCAGCACCAGGAGCTCCGTACCAATCCACTGAAAGGTTGGAATTTCTTCTGCACAAGTTCCTCCCTCTATCGAACTCCCTTCCAACCCCAGCACCAGTTCTCATACAGTCCTGTTGAGAGATGACCATCCGCGAGTAGCTCTCCACATCACGAAAAGACAAGCAACAAAAGAAGGGAGGTTGGGATGTAGACACTTTTTCTGTTTTGGATGCAAGATTACTGTGAATCGGTTTCTCTTATCTGGATCGAGCAGAGTACCCAGAGGTATCGGACAACAATCACATCACATCGCATAAAGAAAGACGCCAACAAATAGGAAGGGCTGCCAGAAAGGTGATGGAAACAAACGGGTAATATCTAGGCACAAAAGAGGATAGAAAAATAATAATTTATCCACATACTCTAAACTAATGTACTGTATATGCAAGGCAGGTAACGTCTGCAGAGCGTGGATCTGTACCGTCGCGAATTCCAAACTGGGCTGGAAATCCAATTGGAACCCCAGTTGTGGTATATGCTTGGTACCTAGATTACCCGACAGCCGTGGGTGTATTCGGAGTATCAGCCATTTGAAAAAGCTAGGAAGTGGAAGTACCACATGACAACCTAACGAGCCAGTCTGATGCTTATGGTGCTGAGAGGTAGATCCATGGGCAGTGTGTTTCGTTGCCTTTTAGGGCGACGCCGTACCCACACCGAAGATATGCTGTCACCTTGGGCATGTGGCAATTGTATGCTTCGACCCCATGTAGTGAGAGTCATACAGTGAGAGAGAATATGCAATTAATTGGGGATGCATTGACTGAATCATGGTGATTGCCCTCAACCAAGCCTTCTTGAATTTGTCTTGGAGGACTTTCGGAGTCAATGATACCATTGCCCCCTTACACCGTGTAGTTCAACAGTGATTGTGTTGAATGCGAGAGGCAGGTGTTTGCTGTAAGTATATATAGATATATGTATATGTACCCCGTATTTTTAATATGAATATCTACAGGTAGGCCGGTAGTTCAAGTCACGTAACAATCCAGAAAGAAAGGATGCCTCATAGCTATGAAGAGAGGTACATCACATGAGCTAGAACATGCAGGACAATGACAGGCAGCCCGAAGTCTCAACCAGAGGGTGGATGCAAACATGTGAGGGGCTCGTGGTTGGCACGGGCATTCGAATATCCATTACGGTGTGAAAACTGATTAGAGCATAATGTACATACTGGCGATGACACAACTCATGATTGGTAATGACCAATCAACTAGAGGAAGTGTCCAAATCCTAGAGTGTCTGGGAACGAGAACAGTCCAAATCAATCGTTACCGCCCAAAAGAAATAAGCGCTGGGGGCTACATATATAGAGTCGTACACTGGCCGAATCCAATGTCCTGTAGCTGACTAAGTAAGGGCAAGGAAGCTAATTTCTTTTCTTTTTTTTCCCAGGCCCCCCTTTTTGCCAGATCCCATGACCGAAATTCACATGTCAGGAACCAATCTGGCCTTGCGCGCCAAGACGCAAAGCGGAAGTCTCTAAAAGTCAAAGAGAGCAGTAAAATCAGTAATATATAGTCTGGTTGCACGGTAAGTACGAATTAGATGTACATAACCTACAGCGTAGCTACCGAAGCACAGCGCGCTAGATTGCCTCATGTTAAGTAGGTACCATAACTCTACAATAAACAAACATACAGGAGCAATTCCACATTTGCCGGCGGGGTCCCATGGTAAAATACAATTTAGGGAAAGGTCTCCGGCATTTTTTCAAAAAGCATGCAGCTTTGTTATGCCTTGCTGGGGGCATCGGGTCGATCAGTAAAGGTTGTTCTGAGTTCGGATTCGTATACGAGGCTGGGCTGTTGCTTATGATACCCATGCGACCTAGTTACCTACCTATGTGGCATCAGCGTGCGTCGATGTCATCGCCTTTAGCGTTTGACATGTGAGCATTCGCTGAAAAAAGTTCTGAAACCCCACGCCCCAAACCAGAACTACACGCCCCACGTCTTTTGTTCGCCAACATCCTGCTTAGAGCAGCGTCGACTCAGAGGAGGGGGGTCGGAAGGAGACTCTCAGGTCGGCTGTCGGTTATTATAGGAGCTAGCATTTCGGATATTGCTCCCCGTCCCCTCCTCCCCACCTCCTAGGCGTCATAGTTCGGCCACTGCTGCATACATACATACATACATACATGCTGTTCTCTACATAAGGATGTGCTTGCTTGGGGTCGATGGCCTTGGGCGGCATGTATGTACGTAGTGTAGCCCAATTGCCGACACAAGAGCCCGCCACGGATCATGGGTTCTGCTACGTGAGTTGCGACGGCGGCAGGAAAAGAATGTACTTACTCCGTACTTACGTCGTTGGCTGTGTGACAGCATCGTCTGCACATGTTGTATGTAGTCTGACTGTATGCTGTACTGTATTGTACCGTACCGTACCGTACCGTACTGTACTCATCTATACCATGCTGTACTGTACATTGCTACATGTACAATGTACATCACTATACATCACCTCGTCCAATATCCATAGTCAGTGACCCACGAAGCCTTCGGTTTTAGGAGCTCCACGCCTCCATCTTGTGTGCCCGTGCCTCCCTTTCATGATCTCGCTTCAGCTCGATGCTTCGAGCTGTTCCCGCTACTGTACTTGTTCCCCTCCCCCTCCCCCACTCTGCTCACCCAGGCATCCCTCAT
>Ga0307514_10001509_pt1 | contig 27878 bp, 29 predicted proteins | sample 16_EM_MG_FD_203088 | JGI IMG/M metagenome (GOLD analysis project Ga0307514, IMG submission 203088) | Populus trichocarpa ectomycorrhiza microbial communities from riparian zone in the Pacific Northwest, United States - 16_EM | ecosystem: Host-associated > Plants > Roots > Unclassified | place... | reverse complement strand
ACCACCCCCACCGCCGTCTTTCCCCCCCGTGCTTGTCGACCCCTTCCGTTGTTGGGGTGGATAGGTAGGGCTACTGGGCATGGAAAGACGGTCAACATCGATGCCATCGACGGTGTTGATAAAGTCCAAATCATTATACAAGGACGCCATGCCTGTTGAATCTCGGTGGTAGGGTGATTGTCGATGGCAGAGGCGAAAAGCGACGCAGCCTCGTCTGTGAGTTACACCAGGTAGCCCACTTTGAAAGAACAGAAACGCGACGATATGGGAAAAGGCTGCGACCATGCTCAGGGGTCCTTCCCCGGATATATTTGTTTGAAAGTCCCGCGGCGTGATCTAGAGCGGGTTTCTGTTTATTTTCGGGACCCGATTAGGGCAAAGTTTGAGGTGAGTTGAAGGAGAAACTAGCCCATCGATCCCAGCTGCAGGGAGCAATTATAATTATAGCTAATTAAGGTCGTTTGTTTTCTTTTTCTTTTCTTTTTTTGTGGCTTGGATCGGCAGGGCTGCAGCTGAAATAAAGGAGAAGCGACGCAGGTACCTGAATACCGATGGTACGGAGTATGATACCTAGAATGTGAATGCAATACCAGCATATTATGCATGTCTTGGGCACTGGATATGCATTGCCAAGATGTCGCATAAACCCACCTCACATGGACCTGCAACGTCCCTCCAGCTCGAGAAAGGAGCCTTGCTTCAGGATGACATCCCTCCGCCCATTCAGTGCATTAGACCTCTTCACCTTCAATGGCACAAACCTAGATGTTCTCACCGAGAACTACGATATCAAGTTCTATCTCTCATACCTAGCCCGATGGCCGACAATGTTCACAGTGGTAGAAAGCCCACAGAGTAACATCATGGGGTACAGTAAGTCACTCCTATCCCATATACACCATCCAAAAGTCAAGCTTGCCATACCTCATCTCATTAAGCCCATCTCTTTATCAATTATTGTGTAATTCTTCATGAACCAATGCCTCCTTGCACACTTCACCCCCTGCTCACCACTTGCCCGCCCCCACCCCAGTCATGGGTAAAACAGAAGGCCGTTCAACCGACTGGCACGGTCATGTCACCGCCCTCACCGTCGGCCCCAACTACCGCCGTCTCGGCCTCGCTCGAACACTCATGGCAGAGCTTGAGCGGATCACGCAGGACGTTGCCAATGGGTACTTTGTTGATCTATTTGTGCGGATGAGCAATGAGATTGCAATCGGGATGTATCGGAGACTGGGGTATAGTGTGTTTAGGAGGGTGGTTGGGTATTATAGTGGGGATGGGGGGGGGCCAGGAGATGGGGATGAGGATGCTTATGGTGAGCCTTCTATCTATATTTGTGTGAGTAAGAGTAGCTAATGAGTGGGAATGCTGCTCCCTTGTTCTTGGTAGATATGAGGAAGCCAATGAGGAGGGATAAGTTAAGGCAGAGTATAAGAGAGAATGGGGAGAATTTCTGTGTACCACCAGAGAGTGTATACTTCTGATTCAGCTTTCAACCCCCTGCGTTAATGTATTGGAAGACGGCATCACATCATTTGCACCTGGAATTTCCAGTTGGGCAACTACTCGCATTTTTCTCGGCCTTGCATGTTTCCTTTAGGTATATGTAAGCATGGCTCAGCATCCCCTCCAAGCGTTACACACTCGACAGATACAAAGAGTCTTGGCATGAGAACACTGCTCATCGTTCAGCTTATGCACGTGCTACATATAATATTAATATATGTAAGTATGACCCGCTGTGCACTCAGCACATATGCTTTATGCACACCAGTCCCACTACAGCTTTGTGGGTGGGTATATTGTTCACCGTTTCCCTTTCTTGCCCCTGCTTATGGCCATGCTTTCGATATTTAGTCGCTTGTTGATACTAATTATCGTACTCTATACGCATCTCTGAAGAAGGTTGTGGCACAGACATCCCTCCAATTGCCCGACTTTTGGGGCATTTGTCAAGTTATCAAAGCTGATATCCTTCCCGCCTATTATCCTAACCAGTCTATTCTATTGACAATGATCCCTCATCCATCCTCTCACTAATCTAATAAACCAAATCCCCCAACATCTCCAAGTACGCATCTGGCACCACCTCTGCCCCCACCTCAATAAACTCCTCCTCCTTACTAACCCCCGTCAGCACCGCCAGTGTTCCCCCCAGCCCTCCCTCAATCCCAAACTTGATGTCCGTATTCAGCCTATCCCCCACCATACATGCCCTACTCTTATCAAACCTAAACTTACCCTCAATCGCCTCCATCATGGCCTGACTCGGCTTCCCCAGGCTCAGCGGCCTCCTCCCCCCAAGCATATATGCTAACGGTGCAGACATACTCCCCGCACCAGGAAACAACTTCCCGTGTGTGGGGAACGTGGAATCGATATTCGTTGCGAGGAACCGGCAATTGGGGTTTTGTAGGAATTGGTACGCGCGAGCGAGTTTCTTGTAGCAGATGTTGTGGTCGAGGCCGCAGAGGACAACGGTGACGGTTGGATCTGGACCGAAGGTGTCGTAGTCTGAGGGGGTCATGGGGCCGCAGTCGGTGGGGTCGGTGCCCCCGAGGAAGGTGATGTTTTCGGACCGAAGCTCGGCTTCGATGCCGGCTTCACCGAGGACGTAGACTCGCTCTGTTGGGGGGAGGCGGAGGACTCTGGAGATGTAGATGGCGGAGGAGTAGGCGGAGCCGAAGATTTCGTCCTGTTGGGGAAGGGGGGGTTAGTGAGAGGTTATGAGGGACAGGAAGTGAAGTGGGGGAGCTTACGACTTCGGCTTGGATCCCGAGTCTGGCGAGTTTCTTTTTGTATTCTTCGCGAGACTTGGTGGAGTTGTTTGTTACAAAGACGATCTGCTTGCCTGACCAGCACAGCCAATAGCGTGAGCTTGCAGTCCTCAATCCATATAGTGTATCTCCGTACCTTTACCCCGTAGCATATCCAGGGTCTCTACCACCTTTGGGAGGAGCTTGTCCCCTTGCCATAGTACACCTGTACCCACTCATCAGCTCCAATTCACTTCTTCCCCTGCCCCAGCAACATTATGGCACATACCATCGCAATCGAACAAAAACACCTACAAGACACTCACTCGTTAACGGCACAAACTTCCCCCCGAAACCTGGATATACAAACATCAAACCTCGCCAAAAACTCCTCAATCAATGCCGGCTTCCCCGTCAACTTCACTGGCCTCTTCTGAGTTTGTAGGGTTACCGGCTCGGCCACTTCAGTGGTCTGCGCCTGCACGGGCGGGGGAATTACGGTGCCCATCTCGTCTCCAAGATGAGTAAATTCAAATGAACGAGCGTACTGAGTATGTCTAGCTATAGCGCAGGGACCTTCGTCTCGAGTGGAGTAAAGAAGGGCACTGATGAAGTTAACTTGGTTAGGGTGTACAAGTGCATCTGGTCACGTGTTTTTATTTTTATTTTTAAGTTTCCGCATCACTTTCTTCCATTGTAAATTTTTAGCAACGTTGGTCACCAGCGGCCTGTTGTAGGAAATTGTCATCCAGCAAGAAAGCACCATGGGTGGGCCTCAGGAAGCTCAGTTTTGCAATATGGCGTCGGGTGCTTCTGAAGCACCTGACGCAGACTAAATTCTTGGTGATGACTAGATACATCCTGCCACATATTTTGCCACATCTTCTTGCCATCCATCCCAAACGAAATTCCTTGATACCAGCTCTTGAGTTTGGTGCCTTCCCCAATGCCCTGCCACCTCATTTCAATACCTTGATCTCAACTGTCACGCAAATAACTTCACCTAGAGCCGTCAACAGGCAACACTGCAAAAAAGTAAAATTATTACCCCCAGCCCCAAAACCCCTTCACACCACACATAATATTATCCTGATAAACAACGAAAAAAAAAAGTAGAACGCATCTTTACCTGACCCACATCTACCCTCTACCATCCCAATAAACTCATCACTTAACTGGCCCCGGTAACAGCCAATCTGTAGGTGACAACGTTAGCATAATGTTGATGCACATACCCTTTAATGGGAAGGACTTACTTCATCAAATGCTCCATGAAGGTCTGCAAACTAACATCATCTGTGAAGATTGTCTGGGCATTTTGTGGCACTCCACCCCAAGCGGCATTCTGGTGTGTGGTACTTGGGTTGAGCTTGCTCAACAAGAAACGTGCCTGCGATCCACCAGCGTCGCACACGATGAAACGAGGAAGCGGGAATCGATCGCCAATAAGTTCCTGTTAGGCCAAGTCAGCCCCAACTTCCCTAAAGCATGTGATGGGAGGGGGTCATACCCTAGCATCCTCCTTCGGCGCTTCAAGCAGCTCCCTGAAGTTCTCGTAGCCCTCCTGGTCCTGGTACCCAATCTTGCGCCACTCCGCAATGGTCTCTCCGTGGAATATCAGAATATGGAAGAACGTATCTAATAGCAGAATGTGATTCGGCTGTATACTCGTCGAGTCCAGAAGTACCGGGCGAGAAGGCTGGTCGAATGTGTACGAGTCTAGGGTTGGCTGAATCATGATCAACGAGTTACCCACATCCTCCCTGTTCAGCACATGGCGGTAAAATGCCGTCTCATCGGGAGAGTTGTTGAAAACTTGCAAGAACTGTGACCGGCGAAGATGGAACATGAATTGCGGATATAGGGTAAAATTCTTCTCGAGACGGAATGATGATGCATCGTCCTTGCGGTAGTCTGCAAACCGGGAGCAGAGTCGAATAAGCATTCTGTCGACCCACCGCAAAACATCTGGGCCATCATCTACTTCAGCTTTAAAGACAGCAATACGTGCCATGAGCACAGCAGCAGTCTCCTGGTCGAAACTATGCGCAATTGATGGATCACCAGCAGGTCCACTGAGGTCCCGGCCGATGGTGGTCACCCGGAGGTGGAATTGTCCAGAGGAGTGCTGGTAGTAAGTCAAAAACTGGATTAAGGCCTTCTGTGGGCCTTGCTGTTGATGCTGTATAGGACCAGCTTGAGCGGTGACTTCGAAGTATGTAGCCACGGAAGTGTTTGGTGTAATTCCGCACATCTTCCAGCTACATGTATTTCCAATACCACACTCAGTCTCTCCCACGGATGTAGATTTCTTGTTCATAGAGATAGCATGCCCAATCAAACCAGTAACCTTAAGCTCTTTTGTAGTGAGAACTTCAAGAGAGGCATTGAATCCCATGAGCAGATTGTCTTGCGCATCCCTATCGAAAATCCTTGCGAACGACTGTCTGAACATAGAAGATGTGAAAGAGTCGGTAAGAATCATGTGCCCCCCGGTTGAGTTAGCAAGGGACTTCATTTCCAAGAGACCAACTTGGTCAAGACACCCAGCGAAAATGTCAATAATATGGCCATTGTGGGCTGTTCGCTTCGCCAGAGTGTCATAGAACTATGTCGGCATTAGCATCGCTCATGAAGACTCCGCTTGCCATGCTTACCTTAACAGCCTTCTTGTAATACTTGATGTTGTCTTTCTCAATATCGTGGTGAGAGCGGATTGGTTCCCTAAGCTCAGGGCCAACAACCAACCCTGGTCCTTCCGTACTTGGTCCACCAGCAAAGAGCATGATTCTTGCACCGGTATTCTGGAATGAGGTCTCCAAAAGCCCCACAGCAACGCTCATCGCCACACCAGTACATCTCAGAGGTCTCTTATCGTTAGCCACTGGCCATGGATCTTTCTGGAGCTGCTCAAGTGCATTAGTCAACTCAATCTCACACTGCTGTACTGGCAGCAAGAATCTTGAGGACGGGTTCATCCTTTGCTGTGGGTGTTGGCCTGGCATCATAGGTGCCCCCTGCGGGCGGGTGCCCAGTGCTAGGAGGCCAAGCATCTCCTGAACCTGCTTTGCAGTATAGTCCTTGTTACCCCTGAATACATATGACTTTGCGCATTCGGTGTATCCAAGCTCGTGAACTTGCGCCTGTTCAACATCTTAGTCTCCATTATAGCAGTCCTATGAGTCAATTGAATAAAGAAATACCATTGTCCCATATGTAATCAACCCCACAAGCGCCGTACTCGGAAGAAAGCTCAGACTCATAATCAACGAATCCTTGAGTGCCTTTAAGCTGTCCTCCTCCTGGCAGGTATCCACGACGAACAAGAAAATTGGAGGCGCAGATGCAGGCCTGGCAAGCTTATATTCGATGGTGGAAAATCCAGGGGAGAGCTCGAGGGGCCATGAGCTGGGATTGATATCCTTGTAGTGTGGAGGAAGTGCATTCCTTTGGAGACAGAAGGGGCAAATCCATAGCTTTGCGCGGACATCAACAGTACTTGACGTCTTTTGTTAGCTTGGTTGTGACTACCGAGGGGGGTGGACACGACGAACCAGTATGAGTTGAGAACGGCTCGGCAGGGAGCTTTACATGCGACTGGCTCGTACTGCACGACACTATTCTCGGCCTTCTCTTTTAGGGGAGTGTATAGCACACCGATAGGTACGACCAGACGTGATGCTTCCAAACGAGAGGAGGGTATGACATTCCAACTACATAGGCACCAAAAATTAGTATCAAGTCGATGTAGGGGCCCGGGGGGTTTGGATGTTCAAACCAACCTCAATCTAACTCCATCAGTATCTTCAATACTGGACCACTGGTCCTTCAACTGTTCAAGCTCCATTGCTATCCCTCGAGATTTTGAGATATGTGGTCTCGTATGAGGCCGGTTTGGGTTTCAAGGATTCTGAAAGAAAAAGTTAAACCTCACACAGTGGTAGTATGCCAGCGATAATCTAACAGGATGCCTGTTGGAAGGGGATTATAGGATGTATAGAGGGTAATTTGTTGGCTGGTTGCAATGTATAATATAGGTATAGAGGGGTGTTTGGTGGGATGTGTCCTGTTTCTCTCCGTGCTACTTTATTACATATGGCATAGGCGCCAAGATTTCGGAGGTCCCAGCTGTTTTATTCTGCAGCGACGTCCCACTCAACTCAATATACAACCAAAGGGCGAGCTTCTCTTGCAAGGAACCCTTTAATTAAACCTAGTCATAGTGAGCATCTCCCTCCAGTGATATACCCAACAAACCCACTCCCCACTAACTCTCCCTCTCACCAGACAGACCAGCCGCCCACCCCCAATGGCTACCGTCAACAACAAAGCCTTCCCCCTCGCGGACGCCGCGCTCTCTCAACAAATCCTCGACCTCGTGCAACAGGCCTCCCACTACAGGCAGCTCAAGAAGGGAGCCAACGAAGCCACCAAGACCCTCAATCGTGGTACTGCTGAGTTCATCGTCCTCGCCGCTGACACCGAGCCTCTCGAGATTCTCCTCCATCTCCCTCTTCTTTGTGAAGACAAGAACGTCCCCTACGTGTTCATCCCCAGCAAGATCGCCTTGGGCAGAGCGTGTGGTGTGAGCAGATCCGTTATCAGTGCTAGTGTCACTTCCAATGAGGCGAGTGAGTTGCAGAGCCAGATCAGAGCTATCAAGGATAAGATTGAGAGATTATTGATCTAAGCGTGGAAGCTGTGCAAAAGTCATGATGGGGTATGTCTTGAGCTATGTGAGGCAGGCACTTGCGTTTGCCCACGGATCTGCAGTGCGCTAAACATGAAGTTGTGTGTACATGATTCTTGAAATAGCAAATAATATACAGTATGTAAAGTAATTAATTTCTTCGTTATGGGGCCTATTCACACACCAATCCAGGAAATAATATCAGCAAGGGGATAAACCATTTATCACATTTTCTTGCAACTAGGTGGATAATATTATATGCAGCAATATACATGAGTGTTGGTTGGGGACGAAGGCCAACGAAAACCAACTGATAACACCTTAAACGGGGGAAGGATATGTATACATTAGTACGTAAACTATGCTGTCCAGGAGTAAGACCGTTGTTGTAAATGCAGGGTAATGAGTGCCCGCCGCTGTAAATGAAGGGTGATGACTAAAGACTGAACACAGGTACAAGTCGAAGAGCCGAAATAGAATATACAGATGGAGGAATGGTTGCCCCCATTTCACGAATGAATACGCACTTAAACAGATGAACAAAGGATGAACACCCGACCAGAGTCGTTCATTGATGCCTCCTATGCAAAACCAGGAATAATACGCAGAACCCCAACCAGCTCTACTGCGAGGCACAATACATGTAGTCCGCCCTCTTAGACTATAAACTCCGCTGTGCTGGCGTCAAAAATCAACGCACAGCATAGACCATGTATGTAGATCCAATTCCAACCACAAGCGACCCGCAGTCAAAAACGGAACACGAAGACAACAGGACCCGAAGGAAACAAAACCTCAAACAAGCGGAGCACTAACAACACAAGAGAGAAGTGAAAAAACAAAAGCGAGGTAACATGATGATAAGTGATAACCAAATATTTCAAGAGAGGAGGATAGCCGTTGGGACAATAAAGATTCAGTGCAGTAGAGCTCGTAAATCGACGCTCCCTACTTTCGATCGCGAGAGCTATTATTGTGGCTGCTATTTCCAAAGTCCGGAGGTGGTGGTTTAGCCGGTTTAACTTTCTGGGGCTTAACCTGGAACTCCGCGAGAAGGGCAATATGGCTGTAGGAAACTTCAGTAAGAATCAACTTCAGGGGAGCCACATAGACTTACTCGCTAGGAAAGTGTACATTGGGAAAACCTGCAACCCGCTCCATATATCTGTCGTCCACTTCTCCCAAAAGTCCCGAGACCTGTAATGAATTTGTCGAGTACCAGACGTAATCTATAACCCCACTAAATCCAGGCGTATAGTTCGTGAAAGACAACTCCCCGACATTGGCGTAGGATGATTTCAGCGAGAATGGGTGGGACATTCCATCCTTGGTAAAGTTTCCGTATGTTCGTCCAGCTAAGTCGTCATGCTCACTATGCACCTGACCTCTGGCCAATAATTCATACACACCACTGTCCGGCGTGGAGTTGAAATCCCCACATATTATGAGAGGTATCTGTGTTCCTTCGGCATACTTGACAGCTGGAGGTGGCGTCTCGCCAGCTGGAGTCCTAGTGGGAGGGTGTGTCCTTGCAAACTTTTCTGAGATCTTCCCTAGCTCCTCCATTAACATAGCCGTCTGGACGAGCTTGACATCCTTGAAAGCCGGGTCCCATGTGATGTGTACATTGGCAATGATCACTCTGTACCCAGTGAGCTTGTTCTCGAGGAAGGTAACGACAGCGATATTGTCCTTGGGCATTACTCGGTTATAGATATCTGCTGTCTTTTTCATATCCTCTCTGGCAATAGCGGAAGAGGAGAAGTCAATGACCTGTTTATCTATAAGGGTATACCTTTTCCATATTTAGCATCGGATCTGCCCTTCAATAGCAAGGAAGCAACCTACTTCGTGGTTTTGAAGAACGTCGCACAACCATCTACATTCTTTTTCTCGGAGTCGGACATGATCTTCGCACGGCTCTTCGGCCAGAAGACACCCTTGTACTCGTGATAGGCCAATGCGGGTGAGAATATCTCCTCGAAATTGTCCGTGGCAACCTCTTGCAAGCACACAATGTCGGCATTATGACTCTGAAGCTCCTGCAGGATAAGATCCTTCCGGTAATCCCAATTGAGTGCCCATGAAGCTGTGTAGCCATACATAGTTTGTGTAGCGTACTTGTCACAAAGTATGTTATAGCAGAGAACCGTGAATCTATCCTCTTCCTTACCATTGGGTTTTTCACCATCGTTGAGAACAACCCAGTCTCGGGCAGTCGGTGGTACCGCTGCTAGGTCAATATGAGTCAGTGAGGATAGCTAACATAGCTATGGGGTAACTAGGAAGACCCTACCTGGACAATTCTCACGGAGATAGGTTATCAGTGCTCTTGTTCCTTCTTTCATCATAATTTGTTTCAATGGGTCTGCAATTGGATTCCCTTCTATACCCAGCATTTCCAATTGATACAGGGTGCCCAGCTCAGGCGGGATATTGGTAATCTGATTATCGAACAACAACAATTGGCGCAAGTTCGTCAACATACCAAGCTCGACAGGCAGGTCAACGAGATTATTGCTTGAGGCATCAAGATGTGTGAGCAGTTTCAGGCGACCAATCGCAGACGGCAGCTTGGTTAATTTATTATGATTAATATAAAGCTTATCCAAGAAGGTATACTTGAATAGAGCATTCGATACTGCCCGAAGGCCTTGCCCGCTAAAATCAAGTGCTAGCCAATCTTGCCGAGGAAAGTTCCCCTTCGCCCTCTTCTTCTCTTCTTCCTCCTCCTTCTTAGTCTTGGTCCCTGACACTGACTGCCCTGGACGATGAGCAGGACTTCGAGCATGGTGATGAGGAGACCCATTAGATCTCGTCTGTTGACATAACTGAAGCTGTTCCTGCCAATGAACAGGCGCTGGTTGCGCTGGGCCCCCATTTCCAGTGTGCTGTTGAGCATTGAAGGTATTCCCCGGATTGCCAACAGTCGAGAATGCATGTTGATGTGTCCCTGTCAAAGCTCCTGAGGAATTGCTATTTTGTACGTGTGCAAGGTTGTGTTCCATATGCTGGTGTGGTTGCTGCTGTTGGTATTTAAAGGCTGCAGAAGCTAAATTACTATGCATCTGTAGCCGCCCTTGTCCACCCATCATTGCATTATGTTGCCCTTGATAGAAACTGCTGAGTGCATTGGCTGGTGACTGCGGGGCCGGTGACTGAGAAGGAGAAGGGGTATCATTTGGCCGAGGCGGAGAGCTCCTACCTAACCGCTGCAGATTCTGGAGATAGTACCGCGGCGGAGGCTGCTGGTATGGAGTGTATGCATCAGCCATACGGCTTAAGATGGTTTATATTGTCGGAAATGGAGGTGATATCAGCAGTATTTTCTTCTTGTTGTATCGTGACTCAAGTTTGATGAGCTTTTGGTGGTAACTGTGGCTTTGGTTTTAACATTTAAGGAAGGCCCTGATGTGCGCTGAAGGGGCCCACCAGCCGGGAACTCTGAACCCAACCAAAGCAAGGGCTTAATCGGTCAGATAGATATAACTTCTAACACCTGCACGTAATATAACAAGCTCTCTGATGAGGAAATGGCCCAATGTAGATTCTGGAAAGTGGGGAGAGCAGCACTGATAGCTACTGGGCGATAGGCGGTAGGAAAAGTTTCAATGTGCACTGACCAGGTTGTGGAATACAGGGAGCAAGCTGTGTGAGACCAAAGTCAGCAACCGTTGCGACAGCCTGTGAGCAAGAAGGCCAACCTTCTCGATTCCTAGTTGGAGAAGTCGTCGTTACGGTTAGAAGGGATCGGAGTAGCACACAGGGCAGCCGGAAAAGGGAGAGTATTAAACGCTGATTATTCGTACGAATACTTGGAGCTGTTGGAAGGAGGGGGGTTGGTGGTTGTACCTGACTCCTATCTGCAAAATCTAATGATGAGGTTTACGCGATGCACAAGTATATCTGTGCCCTCAGATCGGGTCGGAGAAAAACTTAACTTCGACCTTTTTCCACGTACCCTGCCATGTTTATTGTCCATACATCTCTCTACGGGAGGCCGGTGCCCGCCAGACTACCATATATCTCCACCCTGTATTATGTGTTACCAAAGTGCGTAAAGCCTAGTCTCATGCCCAGACTCTCGAAAGAGGGTAAAACCGCCTTAAAGTATCGCGCAAATACTTAATAAGTCGAGAGCCTGGCCCGAGAACTATCATATAGGGTTTTTGTATTAGAGTTCCGCAAACACCGCCAAGTCACGTGATCACAATTTGCGGAGGAGGGCCCTCCTCCCCATGTTTTATAAATAAATATTAATATATATGCTGAAAACTTTGTAATCCTATGTGAGAGCTGAATGCATTATACTATGAGTTAAGACCTCATCTGGTACACTCTATATGTTCGCCGCCCAAATATGGGACATTGGCGCCCGGGTTAAGACTCTTTCCCTTTACCCCCTACCTTGAGCACAAGTAACAATCCCTCTGTAGGAACCAAGGCATACCACCTTACGGTGCCGGGAGCCTTTATATACCTACTTAGCCCCTCTATCAGACATTAAGTCGATGGCCAGAGAGGGGTTGCCTGGCTGAGGGCATTACCCTCAAAAGCTGTCTCAGATTGACCCATCGCCATCACTATATCAGGTAGAATCAAAGAGGAAGAGCCAAGGGAGTGCAGATATGAGGGCTACTGATACTGGCAGTCGGTGGACCATACCCCCGCACCCCCGGGCTTTCTATTCCCGTCTTAATACACGCCCATTGCACCATTGATGCTTACATAAAAGCAACAGATATTTTTAGTTCAGGGTAATATGGTCATGACCAGATACGGGGATAAAATCACTATCTCCCACGAGACAATTTGAACGGCTTAGAGAATCCAAGAAATGCAAGTGGTATTGCCAAAGGCTGAGGCCAAAATAACCAGTTAACCGTGGCTACCAAGAAACATCAAAAAACGGTGCATATAAATAATTCTTACATTTTATAAGGTCAGCAAAAGCATCACAGTAGGGAGATACTTTCCCCCATTATGAACCTGAGAGTTGAGGGCTGGGAAGAATTCATCACACCACTGAAGGCACCCAGAGTGGTAGCTACGATTCTCACAGCATTAGCCATATTGCCCACGACATCCAAGTTGATATTCACGCAGCCGGTACACATGATAGAAAAGACAAGAACTCCACCGGGTTGTATCAAAAATCCACTCCAAACTTGAAGCCGGCGGAAAACCGCACCACTCAGCCCTGTGTAACTGCTTGGCATGATTTATGTCTACTATCCTTTCTCGTACAAAAAGGTGGGGATATTGCGAGGGGCAGCAGTGTCAAGCGTGTTTAGTAAGGGTCCCTTCGCACCAAGAGATCCAATGGGAGCATCGGAGCTGGAAGAGAGCCAAAGGGCAATAATGGTTGCCACTGAGGGCAGGGGAAGTGAGAACTAGAGAGAGTAGGATGATAAACCCACTGGGGCAGGAATTCAGGGGATTGGAGATGCAGCTCGTGCCAAGGTAAGGTGCATGCCAGCTTGACTGGGTGACAACCTGCTGATCAATAAGGTGCTGTTAGAACTCTCTGCTGTCAAGTAGAGTAGTTGTCCCATATTCAACTGGTACTTTCCTGAAGTTGTACCTCGTTAGACCATGCCTCGCAGAATTACACTAAATGACTTAAAGGTACTTTTAATTTGCTATGCTTAATTTGCTATGCTTAAAGATGGCACGTGCATACAGAAGATATTCAAGTATGAGTTCATATAGTAGCCAAACCCTTGCTTCACGTGCAATTTAGTGATATCCCACCTTGTATGAGCACATTGTAATTTCCCGATATTATAATTTGTATATTACATGCATACGCACGTTAGTGGATGCATGGGTGCGGATAATTTACACTCACGATGGGCTTGGGTGCTTCTCGAAGAGAATTTATTCTCACTCTGGACATCCAAGCCATTTAGGATCAAGCCGTAGGTAAATATTGTCAGACCCGGGTCAGCAAGTAATAAGGACCAGTCCAGGAACACGAACCAGATCATGGGTATCTGATCACTGCAGGGAGCCTAGCGGGCGCAGTGCATACCTGAGACACAGAGCTTGAACCTCAAATTGCTCCTCAGCAATGCAAATACAAATGCCGGGCTGCATACAAGAAAAAGCCTCAGGGTCTTGCCTCTAAATATCTTATTCTGGAGTGGTAGGTGGAATCAAGTGATCACGTGTGCATCGCAGTAAAGTGCATTGCAACATGTGCAAGTTATCAGAGTCTGATTGTGCACAACTACAAGTTGGTCTCATTCAAGTGCCAAGACGCTAGCACACTACCACATTAGGTAGGTGCCTTCGAGTTCACACTAGACTAGCGCTTTAGACTACAATTAGAGTACCGTACCAGACGAGCCACCAGCTGTCGTAGTCTGGCTGCACTGCACGAGGGGCAGTGCAGCCAGACTACAGCTGTCGATCCGGCCCAGCCCACTTCAGCTCGACACCGTTGGAGAAAAATCAAAGATAGTTGGAAGTAAATGTTCCAAGATCCATCTCGCATGCATACGCATGAGGAGGATACGGTAAAAGCACTCAAGTCACCCATACACTTGGGAAGCCAAGGCCAGATACCCCCCATCCTTGGGCTTGTTACCTACCGTGGCAGTGCTGCTGGAACACTCTCGGATCCAATTCGCCAATACTTGAGCCCAGGGATGTCGGTACTTGGTGTTTCAAGTTATTACCATATACCGATCTTCCACATGATAGATGTTCCTGTGATGATCGCTTCCATATCCTGTCTAAGAAAGCAAATCCACTTCCATTCGGACTGCTTGCTAAGGTAGATGTGTATCTTTCAACTCCTGAGCTCTTGATACTGCAAAATCCTCAAGCAAGCAAGCCTTTAGTACTATTTAGTTGAAGTTGATATGCAGCTGAGGACCCAGCACCCGTCTCCCAGCCAGACTACCAAGATCCCCACCTTTCGGTTTCACATTTTTTTTCCCCTCGTACCTGCACTGGAATATATGATACCTTGTTAGCGTCTCTAACTAGTTGCCCAAACTCGCAACACCCATTTGAATGCTCACTAAGGATCTCCGCAATTTCCCCACAATCTCTTAGTAACCAATAAGTAGTGTGTGCAACTAGGCTATCAAGAAAATCCAAGCTACGACTCCAGCCAGCCCATCGCCACCCAGTGAAGCAACTGTAATCATGATAATAATCCACATTCGGATGATCTAAGGTACAATCTTTGGATCAAATACATCGGTACGCTGCCGTCGCTGCCGGCCCGAGCATTGACACTAACTCGTGGGGTTGAGCATCACCTCGTGAAGCTCTCTGATTTACACAAATCACACAGATATTATATCAGGACCGCGCACCAGAATCCCCCTAGTTTGGGGCATCGTTCCAGGCCTCCTATACAGCAAAAGGTGTCCTGACCGAGAAGAAATTTGTTCACATTTCCCCATTATTGTGTCAGTTCCGGTGTCGATCTGCAGCCGTGATCTGCGGCCGTGGCTGGCTCCACAAAACCAGCGGGGTAAAGGAAGTGAGGTTCAGAGATGCACAGACCAGCACGAAGTCTGTGAGACATAAGCACCGACCACCTCAACACAGGCGACGACACCGTGAGACATCCCACGTGAACTCACTTGCATTCACATCACCACACAGCACAGGGCGAACCATTCACATAGAGGGAAGCGAGGACAAAAAAAAGAAACACTGAGGCCCTTTCCACCAAAAATAAACTCAAATAAGTGTTGACCTGTGCTTTGGGGGGAAAAGGCTGCCTGTGGTCATAGCGTTGCCCTGCAGATCGTTTTGTTGATTAATTGATTATCATATCTTAGGTATCCCACTCTTCCGAGAAAAAATTGTGCAATAGGTTTTCTCACCAGCCAGTGCACACCCAGCAGCACGTCTGTCAAGCCCCAGACAGGCACAGAGTGACAGGGGCATTTAAACTTACAGAGATCCCAACCTTGGGTAATTAAATAGAGCAAGAGACCAGCTTGTAAGTCTTTCGTTGCAAGGAGAAACTGGTGCTCTCGTCTAATACACCCTGCATCTGACAATATACTTGTGACTTTTTCTACCCGGGTCACTTACTGAGCCAGAAGCGGATATCGCTTCACCCTGGCCCAGACATTTCTCCCCGGACACCTCCCGGACCCCGCACCCCAGCAATTGGAGGGGGAGCACTCCTAGCGGCCCTGTGGATCATAACCGGGAATACATAACCAATCTTTGTGCACCATACACGCGCAGCTATTCAACTGGTAATACTATTATTTTACCAGCTTGGCTGCACTGATTGAAGAAAGGAGCCGTGTCTGCGCGCGTTGGGCCAGTTGTGCTGATTGTATACCAGTGTGTGTCGTGGTGGTGGTGTGCTGACTTGCCGCCACCCACCCCATAAGCAACTTAGTATACGACATGAAATCCACCAGCCTAGACCCTTCATCATCAAATGATCCAAATGAACAGTTGAGCTGGCTCTGGCCGGAATCAGGAACTCCAACAACAATGGCTGGGCTCTATGCGCATTCTTCATTCGTGCCCACTGGGGCCGGTCTCACTCCACCGAACATTGCTTCAAGAGGAGATAAAGGGGACGGTGGGAGCAGTGGAGGAAGTATCTTGACCCCGACAATATCAAACTCGTCACACATAAGTATGAGCAACAGTAGTGGAGGTTACGGAAATGGTTCGACTGCAAACTTTACTGCAATAGAACCACACCCAGGGACACTCGTCACCACAATGGAATCACCCCTAGGGTCACCAACGGGAACCCGCAAAACGAGCGTTTTCTCAACATCGGCAGGAAACTTAAAATCATCCCCATTCCGGTTCGTCAATGGCAGGCGTTTCCACAGCGACGAGACCTGTGTTTACATACTTCCCTGCGACATCCCAGAGTTGACCCGGCAAGGCCTCAAGCACCACCTCTTTAAAGAAGTCTTCGGTAGTTACCATATGGCTGACTTCTCCGACCCCACGAAGATACCGTCTAGGGTCCTAGACATTGGGTGTGGGACAGGAATTTGGATCGCTAGTATGCATGACGAGTTTGCAGCGCGGGGTCGGGATGATGTTAAATTCGTTGGCATGGATGTCGTACCAGTATATGCACCTATGACAGATGTGGATTTCACATTTGTGAGACACAACTGCCTGAGCATTCCATTCCCATTTCAGGACGGCGAGTTTGATTATGTCTTCATAAGGGATATGTCCCAAGCCATTCCTGATACACCTGTGCAGTCGGATTTGTTGGCAGAATGCTTGCGGGTGCTGAGAGAAGGTGGGACTCTAGAAGTCCAATGCAGTAAGTGACCTACGAGCCTTGAATCTCCATAGCTGGCCTTTGCTAACTTCAAATAGCCGATCTCGCGATACGAAGCATCTCTCAAACTAAGGCACCCCGTACCCCTTGTAGCGCATATACCATCACCACAGCAACTCAATTTGAGTCACAACCCCACAACCAACACATTCAATTCTATAACAACCGCGTGCACAAGATCCTTGCGAAACGGGCTCTTTCCCCCATTCCATGTAGTGCAATAGGAATGTTGTTCTCAATGGAGGATTGCTTGGTGAACAGCCAAAGTGTACGGTACGCTCTGCCATTAGATGAAATCTGGTGGGAGTGTGGCTCCGGGAAGGACAGTAATCCACCAAGCGAGAAGGGGGATGGGTCAGAGGTGAAGTGGAAGGATAGTGGTAGCTCTAAGAACATACTGAAACAGTCTTCACCGCTGTCGGAAAACGACTTGGCCTTGCGATATCAAGCTAAGTTGCAGGTGAAACAATTTATAGACTCTCTGGAGCCTTTTTGGGATGAGACTCGAGACCTCCCAGGTGAGGATTTCAACAAGCCCTATAGGGAGATGACAGCAAGCTTCTTTCAAGAAGACGGTTTGCGAAATGGAGAATGTCTTGAGTTTGGTGCCTGGTGGGGAACGAAGAAATCTTGCTGACCTGCCCAACTGCTGCAAACGCTAGGTTCATCCCGAGACTATTCTCGGGACTGACCAGGGCTGGATAGGCTAGAGCTGCATATCAAGAACTCTTCATGTTCATGCCTCACAGGGTAGGCAAAGATAATATTCATTGACCGAAGATCGTACTCTTTCCTGGACAGTTAATGTGGTGTTATGCTGATTTTTCTTCCAAAAGAAGGCGGACCTGTTGGCGTTTTTCTCTCTTCCCTTCCCATCAATCTTCCCATCACCAAAGCTCCTTGTTTTTCTTCTCCTCATTCACCTTACTTCTCTGCACGTTTGATGACCCTGTTCGGTAATTGTCATATTTCCTTGCTGCCACCCAAAAATCTAATATTTCTCCCCTCGCTGTCGAACCGTCGCCCTATCTGTTTGGGCTCATTTTATTTGGGTAAATTGCTGGCTGTATGCTCTGATTCATGGGACCATTGTCCTGTTTCGGCTATTTCTGTTTATTGGACCTTCTATGTGTTCCCCGCATCTGGTGCACCTTTTTGCCGAAATCCTAATCCTCCAATCCAGTGTGCCGTTCCTCGAGCGGGCCCATTTCCCGATGTCAAGGAGTCAATGGACATATTAATTGATTCCAGTAGTTGTAACCTGCGATAATATACAATTTACAGGTACAGAACATGCACTTTGATTAAGTTCATGTCATGCATATGTAATTACTGTGTGTATGCCTCAACCCCATTGCTGCCGCTGCACCGTTGTTTATACCTCCCTATAGCGTTTCTGCAAGGTCCGATATCGCCTGAGATAATACCTAGACAGCAGCCGTCGCGTGAATGTTAATATATCAAAACTCTCAACTCTCAGGATAGGACCTTCAACAGCCCATTGGCTGGGATCGTGTCCGTGGATATATCCCTGCCGGTGTTGAAACTCTGAAGATAGGGGTGTAGGTATGTAATAGATTCGAAGTAAGGAATGAATGAACAAGCCCACACATACAACACCTCAATCTCCTTCTTGACAAACTCGGCCCTCTCGATGCCTTTCTGTATCGCAGCTGCATCCGTGACAAGGGCGTTGGACATGAACGCGGCGTGGCAGCGGCGGCGGAAGTACTCGTAACCTAGGGGGTACTCCCGGCCGAGGAATAGCAGTTCTTTATAGATTTTTACAACCTATGCGTGGGAGTGGTGGAGATAGGTTAGCTTTGTTTACGTTTGCGTATAGGGTGAGGCGAGTGCCAGGTGGGATATATTTGTATGGATATATGTCGTGCCATTGGGGAGTTACCGATTGCAGGGGAAGTGGGATACACGGGCAGGGAGATAGCCAATGTGATTAAGGGATTGGGGGTCAACGTTCTGGGTGTGCTGAGGGGGAAAAATGAAGCTAGGGTATCAAGATGCACGAGTACCTGTGGGCGAAGGCTTGACATGGCTGCTGCAGCGACGGGTGGAGCCATACCAGGCTAAATTCTGGCTGGTATCCTGCCACAAGTTTGTGTTATTTTTCTTTTCTCGGAGCTGGGTATTGTGGAATGTTGGATGTGGGGGAGAAAGTGCTCAAGTCCGAGGCTGGGATACCTGGTGGTTTGGGATTGTTTGGTACTTCTAGTTCAACAACCACATCCTAGACCACATACTACAGTAGTAGGTAACACACGCCCGCAATATTGATCAGCTGTTGCTCCACAGAGCCCCCGAACAAATGCTTCTCTCCTCGTTTGTGGGGTTCTTCTACGGCCAGGTACAAAGCATTCGGAATTGTTGTGCCTTCAGACCTTTCGGACATTCTTATTTGCCCCGTCAATGCTCGTGACCTTACCTCCTTAACTGGTCCTCCATGCCTTTGGCAAACAACCTATATGAAGTAGACTTTTTTTCTTTCCCCAGTCTATACGCCTACGGCCATGGAACCTTTGATGGAGCAGTCGACCCCCATCTGTATGTGCGTTGATATTTGGGCCAACTCCATCCTTGCCAACTGTACTCTTTGTAGGGGTCGTACCTAGTCCCTCTAGGTACCGTACCTACCGGTCCACCCTCAAGCTACATACAACCACGCTAGTTTGGGCATTCATCCATCCCCTGTCACCCCCACCCAGGCCCTGAATTTCCCTCTTGGCAGCAGGTTGAACTCACCCCCACGCCAGCACCCCTCATAACTGAATGACTGACCAGTTGGGTACCGAGAGTGAAGCATTCTCCGATGTATGTATCCATCGTAGCGGAACAAATAAAGACCAGAAGCGTAAAAGACTCAGTGGAATACCCCCGTTATATAGAAACATTCCCTGACTAACTGATTCAGGAAGGGGAGCAGAGATGATGAGAAGCCTATAAATAACCGTTCTGGTGCCGAGTAATTCAGTGAAAGTTGTCCCAAAACGGGGAGCCAAGTGTAACCTGCGTTCCCACTGACTAACCCAGGCAGCCTAATACGGAAGGTTGGCACATGCGAGCCCCTTGCGGCAGCTAGCCTTCCTTTTTTATATTGATATAAAAGAGTTAATAGAGATGTCCCCCTACATACGACACAGTATTCAGTCACTTCGTACAGTTTATTACCTACAAATCAGTTTATCGGTCAATTGGCTAGGTCGGTTGGTCAGTTAGTGATTGCAGCATGGGTTAGTATACAGTATTTTGACGCTAGTGTTCGGATTTGGAAGTGTCGATATAGTGATTCATTTGAGGATATGTGTAGAATTTGAAATCATTTACCTCTTTTATGTGCTCGGAGCCTGCTGGTTGATAGTGGCTTCCTGTTTAAGCCAACATTCACCAAATTATTTGCACCTTTTTGGTGGGAAGATACTTTCTCCCTTCCTCAAAGGGTTAGTAGAATAACGTTCCGGGTCGCCTAATCGGGCAGGTTGGCACATGCCATGCTTGGCTTTTGTACGCGAATCGTATCGGTTTTCAATTTTCCGCTACGGATCACGCAGAGGAGTGATTTGATTTGATTTTGGGTCATTCCAATCTATGGCAGTTCCAGTTACGCAAATGCTAGAAGGGCTTGAGTGACATTCCACAAAGGAGTTGGTTTATGGTATGATAGTACGACATCTTGAGATTGAGTGTTATCCAACGGGGGCGAGGAGATTTCGGGGAATCCAATGTTAATGATCTGGTCCTCATGATCATGAGCCCTATTCTTTCGGATTTCGGACGAAATACAGGAAACAATATACGATTACGCGGGAAAAGCAGATTATTTCTATTGATGGTGCGACTAGAGGGGAGGAAGAGTTTGTTGTGGTGGATGTGATCAACGTAAGGGAAAAGCGTTTTATGTATCCAAGAAGCCATCTATTGGAGAGGGGATGAAGCAGTGTCTACTGGCAATGAAAGATATGAGGGATAATAATGGTGTAGGGAAGGTATACGGGTTTATTACAATAGGGGACAGTTGGCGCATGTTTAGCTACAATGGCACAGAGTGGCAGATGTCAGGGAAGATTAAAACAATAGGGACTATTCGGTGGTGGTGAGCTGTATGTATGCAGTATTTAGCAGTGGAGGAGGATAGGATATTTTCCGGTCGAATTCTATATGGTGTCCCTGTCACAAAACACCCAGCCATGACTCCTTTACAAGATATGAGTAATCGCGGAGGACAAGAAGACGATAGTTGCGAGAGTTTTATTAAACAAGTGTAGTACTCGGAATTCTAGACGTAAATGATCTCGTGCCCAGACTCTTATCTACCTACACTAAAATAAATACGCTGCGGGGAGAGACTTAAACACTGCTGGTATCTCTACAAAATCAAAACATCGGGTGCGATCCTGTACATTCATACTGTCTGCAATGCCAATACCGCCGTTTGCCCTCGTTCGGGTTTAGCTTCTCGCATCACGTGATTTTCACACAGGAAGTGAATCACATACCTAATATCAGATCGGAGCTGTCTCTAGTCATGCATTCCTAATTCAAAGGGCAGCTACTCACCCCACTTGAGTGAATGGTGGCAGGCCTGTAGCTATGTACTCTACCTTTACATAACAATAGTAAGTACATGAATTGCTTATAGTGCTTACTGCTGTGTAATGGATATCCCACTCAAGATGTATAATTAAAACCCCGGGTGTTGATCTCACGTATGAGTATTGATGGCTCTTTTCTATTCCCACCCCAAAACCTTCTTGTCAGTTGTTGTTTTGACATCATGGAAATATTCTTTGGGGCCAATGACATATAGTATAGCGTGGAATTTGGGCACTTTCTTACTCGTACTTGCACACAATCCTACTCGTACTTACAAGATGTCAATCTGAGGTCATGTAAGCACCTGCTCTCACCTCACCTTCTCTAACTCCTCCAACTCCAACTACTTCAGTTGGCACAGCTGTCACAGGCGTTACCCAAGTCTTAGATCTAGTAACCACATACCCACGGTATTCAATATGGAGTGTTTATGAGTATTTGATGCAGACTAGCCACAGAACTAGCGAAATCACATTAAGTAAAAACTCCAGATGATAGACCACAGTGATGAAAGGCAATGTAGGCTTTCTTCAACCAGAAGGAACGCCATGTGTCGCGCAGATCAGTAAGAAGTATGAGGATAAGATACTCTGACAGGATGCTTGCAAGGACTAATTCTAGCACAACTTGCATATCATCTCTTGCAGAAGGAAGGAGTATTCTTCCAAATATAGTAGCATTATGCCAAAACTCTCTGGAGACCTTGTCCTGTATCCCATGCCCTCATGAATCGCATCGTTTAACCCATCATGGGTATCTTGTGTAGTACTATATAAGGTATCATATGGGGTAACCTGTAAGGTAGCAGATGGATCTGAAGATCTGAATAAGCGGGTATCCTAGTAAAAAACCTAGTGGGCGACAATGTGCAATGCATGCTATCCATCTCTCCAACCCATTTCCCTGTGCAAGAAGTAGGCAATTAAGCATCTGAGCTTGTATTGGTGATTGTTAAGCTCGCAGGAGGTTGGTAAGCTTGAGCTCCCATTCAAATATGCAAATTAGCTAGATCAAAAAATAACACAAATAATCATTTCACATGTCGCAGCGATAGGATAAAAAGGTTAACGAGGAGCTAATTTGACGCATGACTTTTGACCGAAGTCCCTTGCCATAAACGGTCAAGATAGATGAGCAACCATCAAAATGAAACACCTGATGCCAGAAGCATTTCGCGTGGCAAGAGTAAGGATTGTGGGGAAGTAGCATAAGTAACAACACTTCCTAGTGGTGAGCAGTTTGAGATCACATACAACTAAGAAGCCTCAGTTGATGCACCAGATTTTTTACCCCAGATAAAGCATGCGCAAATAACATGGCCTCTAAAATAATCCCCCGATTTGCTCCCCTCTTACGCTTGGAGACTGCTTTTCAGAGTACATCTAATTTCCCCAATCGTGATATCTCTGCTTATAAATGTTTCTCCACTTCTTCTCCCATCTCCAATTCCGGTGATGCCTCATCTCTCAACTACTCTCCGCCTGCTACCCCGCTTCAAACAAAAGATGGGAGATGGCTCTCCACAATGAAGACTCGCATAGGGAAGTGTGTGTTCCACGGGTTGAAGAATGAGGAGACGAGTCAGACTTCCATGATATTAGCGGATCTCGCAGAGAATTGGAGGGAGTATGTTGCAGGTTCGCAGGGTTTCTTGACTGGGAGGCACAGGAGAGGGTTGTTCCGCCATTCGGTAGTGTGGGGCGATATGGTGGGTTCCTTCTTTGCATGATATGCAAGTGTTGTTTGGGAAGTACATAGGCTGATGCTATGTCATAATGAATGTGTAGGATTCTATGGTACGTTTTGAAACCTGTGATATTCCATCTGCTAGTTGGCTAACTCCCGCCATCAGGGTAATCATCCGATCTGTTTTACAAAATGCAAGCTAAGGAGCTAATCTGCTATTCCTTTAAAGCACATGTCAATAATATCGCGTAAGGAGGTTACTCAGCATTATATGTATATCATATCATAGTCCACTAACACCCTCCTCAGATATATGCGCTGGGCTGAATCCTCCCGGATTCTCTGGGGCTTAAATTATGCCCAGTACATCGACCCTGCCCACGCCGAGGACTGGAAGGAACTCTGGACCCCCAAAGGCCTCGGACTGATCCTCAAGAGCATCAAAGTAGATTACAAATTTGTAGGCCACCTTTTATTCACCCTGCCCCACACTACGAAGCAGAATCTAAATCTACTGTTCCCCCTACAGCCTGTAGAATGGCCTGACAAGGTTTCCGTCTACCACAAGCTGAGCGCATTCAGTTCAGATTCATTTACCTTGGATGTTATGAGTTTGTTCACCTGCTGCCTGGCCCTTCAATTACTAACGCTACTTAGTCCTCTCTGAGAAAACCCAACGCCTAGCAGCGCGCTGCATGGAAGATATTGCAATCTACGACTACAAAGCCACCAGCAAAGCTCCTATGCCAGTATGGATGTGTACACAATTTAAGAGGGCGCTACAGCTGCAGAAGGAGGCAGCTGAGGACGCATATGAAGCCATGGAAGAAGTGGAACAGCGAGTGGATGAGCTCGAAAGGAAGGTATTGAGTAGGGCAGAAGAGAAATGAAAAGTGAGCGAAGATGCTATTTGTTGATTCATATATTACAATATACCATACATAACATTCCCACAAGAAAGATAATCTGCAAGAGGAATCCACATTTTCCCCACACTCCACGTGATCCTAATCTCTACATCCTTACCCCCACTGTAACACCATCTCGATTTACCGGGCACCTCCGGAACATGGTGGACTGCCGGTAGCTATCTACCTATTAACTACCTCCACCAATCGCAACTCCAAACTATTTTCAATATATATTGGGGGCCTGCGCCAAACTCCCCTCCCCTCCATTCCCCCACCCCCACCCACACCCCCACCCCCACTTATATATATATATATACTAAAACATCAGCTATCGCTGAGGTTTTCGATATATACACCTTTTATCACACCTCTCTTCTTTCTCCTTGGTCCTGCTTACCCTTTTCTTATTCCCTTTTCGTTTGTCTTAGTTTTCCTACAAACAAACTCGGGGGCCCCGAGAAGAAGGGGGCGTAGCTACAGTACATCACCTAGTTATCGCAGCGGAAATAAACAATAATCAATCTTGATCGTTTCTTTGGGTGCGTTTTTGTCACTTTCCTCTCTCCACACCCCAAGGGGAAAGCATCTTATGAAACATTGCCCCTCTTATTCAAAATATTCTCCAGACTCTATTCCAATGTCCCGATTTCCCCCTTTTGTCTCTCCAATGCTATTGGCCGGAGAGAACTTCCAAAACTTACTGCAATTGGTGGAGGAAAATATTAGAATGAATAGATGTTGGAACAACACATACATGCACTACTTACACGCAGAGCACTATGAGCATATGGCATTGCATGCATAGGTGCTCCAGATGTTTGGATATGGGCTGCAATAACAACTCATGGATATATGATTACGGTTGGGACTCTAATATTGGTACCATTCGATTTGTTGTGGATAGACCTATGAACGGAAGGAGTACTCTACATTCTACTTCAACGACAGATCACGTGCCGCTGATATCACCTGCAGTAAGTAGGTTTAGAGATTGAGTTTCATATTTCTCTCGGTTGAAGTCCGTTCTTGTTACCCCAGACTCGTGACCTTGAGGAAACTGGGGTTCACTGGTATATGCATATGCTTGGTTCCCCTGGATGGAAAACTTTAATGGACTGCAATATTAGACTACTATAGATTACAATTGTTTCATCTGTATGGATATACTACTAGTAGTAGTATCCATAGTGGAATTTAGCTTGGTTATGTGTATTTCAGCACAATTGCCCCCGTGTGATCCAGAAAATAAATAATCATCACATGATGCGGGGTCCTGCGATGCACGTGACATTCAAACTGTGTGTATCAAGTTATGATGTAAGTATATAAACAGACAACAAAAACCGCCCCTAACCCAGCCCGTACTACCCAGTATCAGAAAAAGAAACACAAACAAAAATAAAGAAATAATAAAATCAGTAAGCAATATCCCAGGCCCACCTTGACAGTAATAAGCGCCTCGCCAAGCGATCATGATAGCGGGCAGGAAGGAAACGTAAAGGAAAAGCAATAACGTGAAATGGTTGGCATGTATGTGTCATTGCGGTCGTCGTTATGGATGGAACCTTTGCTTTTTGTCTCATCCGTATTGTGTTCGTTCGGTCGTGGGTTGTCCGCTGCTTCATAATACCCCCACATACCAGCCTCCACCCCAGTAGCTTGACACCCAAACCCCAGTGGACTACAAGAAGATAATAAAATTCGTCCAGATCCTATGGCAGAGCCGCCAAGAGGAACATGAGAAGCGGAGCACTGAGGGAGCCTTCGTCACTCATCAGTCACTTCGTTATAATTTCACCAGGAAGCTACCACCAAATTCCCCAATCATCAGAAACAGAGGGAGAACAAGCACAAAACAACGAACGAAAGAATCCAATATTTCCAGCGAGAGCATGAGCCCCAGACCGATTAAAGCATTCCCATCCACTATTGACCATCACAAAATAACTCCGATCGATACGCACAGCACCCGCCTTGTCCCATGTCTAGGCGCTACTCCTCATCCTCATTTCTTCTTCTGTTTTCGTGGGGGAGTGACTGGACGCCCTGCTCCCATTCCACCATAGACGTACTTCTGTTTCTTCTCCGCAGGCTTCAAGATCTATTGGGTTACGGGTCAGTTTCGATCTCCAACAACGGGGAACATCAAAAAGACATACCTGGAATGAACATAACAGACTTTCATCCACGCTCATCATAGCTCCTGCATTATCGAACTCTCCACAGTAATTGGGTGCAGAGAAAAGTGTTACCAACTGTCGCTTCGAGAAAAACTCGTAGCCATCCTCTACAACTTGATGGGCACGACAGATGAGATCCATGTCGTGCTTTTGTAGGAACCGTGAAACAACATCTGGTCCAAAAGTAAACGATACTCCACGATCGTTCTCGCTCCAGCCGGTGATGTCCTTATCTGGATCGGACCACAGTAGATCACAGAGTAAGCCACAGTCAGGAATCTAGTAACAGAGCCCGTGTCAGTTCTTCTCCCGTGGTTAGGATTGTTATCAATCGTACATCTGTCGGTCGCATGACTCTTCTGATCTGCTCCATGCTGTTCAAGTCTGGAGACAATCCACCGTGCATTGTGAAAATCTTCTCGTCGATGATAGCAGCGATAGGAAGGCAGTTGAAACAATCGGTAAAGGTCTTCCATAGCTTTATGTTGTATCTCCTTTTGCATTCATCATAGAAACCGTATATACGATTGATGGATGCGCATTCATGGTTTCCTCGAAGAATGAAAAAGTTTTCTGGGTATTTAATTTTGTACGCAAGAAGGAGACAGATCGTTTCTAGCGACTGCTTCCCTCTGTCCACATAGTCTCCAAGGAAAAGGTAGTTGGCTTCCGGTGGGAAACCTCCATATTCAAACAGCCGGAGAAGGTCATAGTATTGGCCATGTATATCACCACAAATCTAGTCACGCACGTCAGCGCTTTGTGATCTGCATGCATGGCGTTGAGGGGAAGCCCACCTTGATTGGTGCTTCAAGCTCGAGCAGGATTGGTTGCGATATGAAGATCTCTCTCGCTTTGGTGCACAAATAACGAATCTCTGTTTCGTTAAGTTGTACCTGCTTACCGGGGCGGTTTCCTCTGACTTCTAACAGTTTGTCAATGATAGCTTCGAGATCGACCTCCTGTTGGTCCGCCATGCTAGTTCAGCACTGAGGAAACGAGTGAGGGGGAGGTGGAGTGGGTGGGGGAGTGAAGAGGGTTGTTGGTACGGAGGAAGGAGAGGTTGATAGATATGGTCCCGCTTCTGGTAAATGTGCGCATTAGTAGATTATTTTGGAGCCACCAATATTGCATGTCCAATAACAAACACCCCTAGTGTAATAGGGGAACATACCAAATCCGTTCAAACCCGGCACAGTTGATAGATATGCTGAGGTTGAGACTTTTTAAGTTTGTACTCGCGGAATGTTAAAGTGCTAGTTTGGGCCACAAAAGGGAACAGGTATGAGAGGTGATGTAAGAAAACTCTGGTTTCAAAGTAAAATAGGTTCCTATTTTCCTCAGGAGGCTATACCGGCTCAGCCAAAGACGCCCTCGAGCGGTAACGAGAAGGGGGAGGGGTCAGAGATCAGAGATCAGTGGACTCAATAGGAGAGCTGTCAAATCGGGAACTCGAGACTGGTGCCGGGCCGATTGGAGTACAGCAAGCCTGTTTTGTGGTAGGTAATTTCTAAGGGGTCGCGACAGAGTTGGGTTAATTACCACGAGCAAGGCACAGCTTGTACTTTTATCGGAGAGAAGACAGATCGTACTGGAGACCGTCACGTAAAAGGTCGAAGACGCGATATTACTGACGCCGACGAGGTGTACGACGTTGTGTGGGTGTGGGGGAGGGGTTTAGACAAACAGATCTGGAAGGCACCTAATAGTGGGTACGGGAAGTTTTTCCTCGGGCTGGGG